>Ga0187885_10001655_pt1 | contig 23970 bp, 23 predicted proteins | sample June2016WEW_20_1_3_FD_132970 | JGI IMG/M metagenome (GOLD analysis project Ga0187885, IMG submission 132970) | Peatland microbial communities from SPRUCE experiment site at the Marcell Experimental Forest, Minnesota, USA - June2016WEW_20_100 | ecosystem: Environmental > Terrestrial > Soil >... | reverse complement strand
CACTCCAGGGCGAACGGCGGAAACCCCAAAAAGCCCAGGACCGGCATTTCGAAGATCTTCCATTCTCCGAAATACGGCACGGAGTAGGTCCAGCGGGATGCCGCCCAGAAGTTCCAGAATTCCCACATCAGGCCGCAGGCGAGTCCGGCGCCGAGCAGACTCCAGATCCTGCGCCGCGCGCCCATTGCGATCTGAAGAGAGAGGCTTTGCAACCCGAACCGCTCCAGCACCGGGTCGAGCAGGAATATCGGTCCCAGCCAAAGGGCGGGGAAGAAGTACCGTGGCCAGATCAGCGGTGCCGCGCTGAAGGCCGCGCCGAACACGATCCATGCGGATGAAGATTGCGTGTGCGGAGGAGCGGCCAGCTCTTCGCTCTCGGATGCGGAAGGGCGGCTTCTGCCGCCGAACATCAGGTACTCGACAAGGTCAGCTGTAATAAAGACGCCGGGCAGCACAGTTGCGAAGGCCAATGCATAGCCCGGCCAGCGAAGCCACAACTGCGAAGGCACATCGGCATAAGCCCAATTCCGGAGCGCCAGATTGTACCCTTCGAAAAGCAGCCAGAAGAAGACCGAGATCGGGAGCATGCGCCATAATTCAGGGCGCCGTCCGCAAATCAGCGAGCGGCCCCGGAGCCGGAGCACGAGATTGTCGGCCAGCAGGATGTAGGACCACCACGCAAAGCAATAGAACCAGGAATAAAAGGGCTCAATCCGGCGGAAGAGGCAAACCTCGGCGGCGATGAGGAGCAGGAGCCCAAACCAGCCATAAAGCTTCATTTCACTTCCCGGAGGACATTGTATTTACGGCAAATCTCGAGGACCTTATCGACAGGAAGCGCCTCGATCGTGCGACCTCCTTCCCCGGTGGTTGTCCTGGCCATGAACAGAGAATTGTAAACCGCTTCCTCGGTGGCTTCCTTCACGGCTTGAAAGAGCGGCGATACGGCATCGTTGGTCAACAAGGTAGCAGAGAGCGTGAGCGCCCTGGTATCGGCAGGCACGCGCACTTCGGGCGCCGTCGAGAAGGCGACCACGAAGTCGCCGCTGCCATTGCTGCTGTACGAGCCGGTCTTAGCGAGGCCCAGCATGGCGCGCGCGGCCAGCCGTTTCAGATTACGCGCGTCAAGCGGAGCGTTTGTCGCCACGACCACCATGCAGGAACCGTCCGGCGGGCTGTTGGGATTTCCGCCGCGCGATTTCGCGAGCTCCTGCGCGACCGGGGCCCCATTGATTTCGAGCACGCCGCCGAAATTGGTCTGGACGAGGACTCCCACGACATATCCGCCCTCCGCCGCGGCAATCTGTCGCGAAGACGTGCCGATGCCGCCTTTGAACCCGAAGCAGACGGTTCCCGTGCCCGCGCCCACAGCGCCCTCCATTACGGGGCCGCCTTTGGCCGAACGGATGGCTTCGATCACATGCTCCCTGGTCACATGACGGCCGCGGATGTCGTTAAGCGTTCCATCGTTGGTTTCGCCCACGACGGCGTTAACGGAGCGCACGCGCTCATTCCCGGGTTGAGCCAGCGTGTACTCTACGATGCCGGCAATTCCTTCGGCGACGTTCAGCGTGTTGGTCAAGACGATCGGCGTTTCGAGGTTCCCCAGTTCCTCCACTTGCGTGCTTCCTGCCAGCTTGCCGAAAGCATTGCCCACAAAAACAGCCGCTGGGACCTTCTGCTGAAAAATATTTCCGGAATGAGGCAGGATGGCTGTCACGCCGGTCCTGACGTTCTGCCCTTCGAAAAGCGTGACGTGACCCACGGCCACTCCGGTGACGTCAGTAATAGCGTTCAACGGACCGGGTTGAAGCACGCCGGGCGCGATCCCCAGCTCGCGCGCCCTTTTTTGAGCTGCGGCTTGCGTGGAAAGCGCACAAAGAGAAATCGCAAGCCCGAGTCCGGCACACAAGAACGAGGAACAAGATCCCATCATGATTCACCCCCCGCGGGAAGCGTTGAAAGATGCGGCGCGAACGAACGACGTGATCAGGCGGGCCGCTTCCGGAGAAAGCCATTGTACCGCTTTCATGCGCGCGGGGAGCGACAAGATTTCGAGATCCGGGGCGGAGGCGCACGTCCTCCGGTTGCAGAGCGACCTCCGAGAACGGCCCCGGCGCCCGGCGGCGCTTCTCAAAACCGGGGGCAGCAGCGAAAAAGCAACCAGACCAGATTTTGTGCTTGCAAAACGGCAGGTTTGAGGGGAAAAAATGGTGCAGACTCTTCCGAAGAATGCGGTCATTGGCAGCGAGGTGGGAACATATGAGCATCCTGATGCAGAAGACTTTGGGCATTCTTCTTGCGGGCGGCGTGGGCGAGCGCCTTTTTCCGCTCACGCGGCACCGGGCCAAGCCGGCGGTCCCTTTCGGCGGATGTTATCGCATTGTGGATGTCACGCTCAGCAACTGCATCAACTCGGGGCTGCGCAAGGTTTTCATTCTGACCCAATACAAATCACTGTCGCTCCACAGGCACATACGGAACGGCTGGACCAACGTAGTGGCGAAAGACCTCGATGAGTTTATCGAGGTCATACCGCCGCAGAAGAGGGTGGGCGAGAACTGGTACATGGGAACGGCGGATGCCGTCTGGCAGAACCTTTATTCGATCAAAGGCGTGCATCAAATCAACTTCGTCATGATCCTCTCCGGCGACCACATCTACAAGATGAACTATTTCCGCATGCTGAAGCAGCACATCGACAAGAATTCGGATGTGACCATCGGCGCCATCCAGGTGCCTGCGGAGCAGTCGCAAAAGATCGGTGTAATGCAGGTGGATGATTCATGCCGCATCCTGAGCTTTCAGGAAAAACCGGCGCCGCCCGAAAAAGGCGCGGCCGCTCCCGCGCAGGTTACCGCTTCCATGGGCGTGTATGTCTTCAACAAGTTTTTGCTGGCGCAGGTGCTCGAAGAAGACGCCCGCATGCCGGATTCCACGCACGACTTCGGCCGGGACATCATTCCCCGGCTGATTGACCGTTACAAGGTGCACGCGCACCATTTCGTCGATGAAAACAAGAAGGAGGCACAGTACTGGTTGGATGTCGGGACTATCGAGGCTTACTACGCAGCCAATATGGATCTCGTCGAGGTCAACCCGCATTTTAATCTCTACGACACGGAATGGCCTATCCGCACCTATCAGCCGCAGTACCCGCCCGCCAAGTTCGTCTTTGCGCAAACGGACCTGCGCATGGGCATTGCCCTGGACTCGATCGTGTCGGGAGGGTGCATTATCAGCGGAGGCAGAGTAGTGAACTCCATCCTATCTCCGGGTGTGCGCGTCAACAGCTACTGCGAAGTGGATCGCAGCATCCTGTTTCCGCAGGTTGAAATCGGGAGGAACTCGAGGATTTCAAGGGCCATCATCGACCGCGGCGTTTGCCTGCCGGAAGGAAGCGTAATCGGCTTTGATCCCGACGAGGACCGCAAGCATTATCACGTTGCGGAAAGCGGCATCGTCGTCATCTCGCCCGAGGACCTGAACCCCGCCGACGATCTGGGAGACGGCGAGACAGGGCTGTATCCATAATTTGCTTTTAGGTAAACCTCCGGCTTCGCCGAAGTACTCAAGGAGTTTGACCGTAGGGGCGCCACCTGTGGGCGCCCGGTGGGGAGACGCGATGTGGTGGACGGGCGGGCACAGGTCCCGCCCCTACAGCCAAGAGATTCTGAACCCGCCGACGCCTGTTTTTACGGTCACGGAAACCCTCACCTTGGCCTTGCTGTAATTCGCGCTGTAATAGTCCTCTCCCCCCTCTTTGCGGAAGCCGTCCAGCTGAAGGCCGCTCAGGAAATGCTTTTCCGCGGAGACCCGGACGCCGACGTCGCGCGGCATGCGAACGGTGACGCCGCCGACGCCGACAGTTATGCGGACCTCGGCATCCTGCCTCCATTGGCCTGAGAAATCGAGCGTGGCTCCGCCCACGCCGCCTTCGAACTCGAGACTGCGGAAATTGAGGTTGCCCAAGCCCACGGCATCCATGCTGCCGACGCCGCTGCGCAAGCGGATCGAGTCGCAGACAGAGGGGTTCGGCTCATAGGAAGAGATTCTGGCTCCGCCCACGCCGGATTCAAGGTCCAGGCTGCTCAGATGCAGGCGTGACAAGGCCAGGCGTGCGTCGCCGACGCCGCTGTTGATGTGCAAACTCACCGGCACAGCGTCCGTGAGGTTCAAATGCAGCCGGTTGTTTTCCCGCTCGCTTCGAATGCCCTTCTTGTGAGTGCTCTCGAGCTTGAGAGAGAATCGCCCAGTGTTCCCGCTGTCGTCGTCGTAGCTGACCTGAGGCTCATACGCGGCCTTGTCGTATTCGAGGTCGAACGAGTACGCCTGCTTGAGGCTGTCTCCCGAGATCTCGATCGAACCGATATCAAGGCTTACTTCCGCCTCGAGGGATGACTCCTTTGCGAGCGGCCGGCTCTGGTCCATTCTGGTCATTTCCGCGGGAATTCTCTCGTCCAGGCTGCATCCCGAAAGAAGTAGAACAGCCGCAATGCTCGTCTGCCATAGGATGATGTGTTTCATGAGATTCCTCCCGAACGTCGGCTATCTACCGGCCTTTTGTGCCAGCCTGATCGTTCTCCCTGCATCGAACATAGATGTCCTTGTTTTCGCTTTCAAGAACGATCTTGGGGCCGCCGGTCTTGAGTCTCCCCTTGATGGTCGCCATATCGCCCATTTCCGTGGTCTTATCCAGGCCGGCGAACTCTGAAGTGATATGGCCATTGTGTGCCGTGGCGTCCAGTTGGAACGCGGCTCCAGGAGGCAGAAACATTGTGATGTCCCCATTCCGGCTCTTGACGCCGATCTGATCCTTGCTCAGAGAATCCGTGGACAGCGTGACATCCCCATTATCATTCGTCACCGTGCAGCCTTTGTTGAAGTTGTTCACGATCACGTCTTTCATCGACGTATTGATAATCACCGGCCCGCCGGCGTTGTTTACGTGCAGGGAGGACTCTTGCGCCGCCGCCTTGAGGTAGCCGCCGATGTCTTCGAGACTGAGCCGGTCGGTGTCTGAGGTAATGTCCACATTTCCTTTGATCTTCTTTAGGGTGACGCTGCCGTAACTGCTCGTGAGTTGGACGTCGGCGGCCACATCCGAAACGTACACGCGTCTGTGGCTGCTGATGATTCTCACGCTATCCTGCAGGTTGTTGACGGTCACGTTGCTCCCGCGCGCATCGATGGCCACCGATTTGGAAACATTCTTCATGTTGACGCTGCCCTCGTCATCCGAAACGGTGACCTTGCCGTCGATATCGCTGATCTCGACAGGTGAGTATTCGTTGTGGACGTCGACATCGCCCTTGACGCCCTGCACGGTGACGCGCCCACGCGCGGTGACCGAGAGGTTGCCGGTCAAACTGGTCAGCCTGGCCTCGATATATTCGTTGGAGACAACGAAACTGCCGCTGCAATCATGAACTTCCAGCGTCCCCTGCTGGCTGGAACCGGTGCTCGACTGCACATTGATTTTGCCGTCGAGGCCAGAGACATTCACGCCGCCGAAAGAATTGCGGAGTTCCAGCTGCACGCGCTTCGGAACAAAAACGTCCATATCTGTCTTGAAGTGATAGTTCCTGGAGGACAGACCGTCGCGATTCGTCTTCAGCACAAAAGTCAATGCCTTTGCCTGACCCTCCTGGCCCCCTTCCACCTTGATTTCATCCGCAATCTGCCGGGCGCGCGCCTCGTCGTCCTCGAAAACACTCTTGCGCAAATGAACACGGATCTCATTGTCGCTCCCGGGAGAAACGGACACCTGGCCGTTTGAGTTTTCGATCCGCACTGGTGTCTCGGAAGTCAGAGGGTAGGTAAATTCCTGTGTGTACTCGTGCGTGGTTCCGAGGAAGACGTCGGTGCCCCCAATATTAATGGAGGAAGACAGCATGTCCTTTACGGCGCTGCCCGGGATTTGGGATATCGCGAGACCGATGATCAGCACGAAGAGCAGGCTAAAGACTTCTCCTACCTTAAGAGACACTCCCTCCTTCTGCCTGAGGTAGTCTATTACCTTGCCCAGCCCGACGAGAATGAGAAGAATCGGCCAGTAGCGCCTCGCCATCGCCCAAAGGTCGGGGCCGATGCCGAAGTTCCTTAGCAGGAACATGATTCCGAATGCCGTCCAAAGCAAACCCGCCATGAGCGATGGTTGCCGGTGACGCCGCCTTGCCGTTTCGTCTGCGGCCTGCTCCTGTTGCCAGGTTGCATAACCGTAGAGCTTGCGGGCACCGATCAGGATGAGCAAGACCGGCCAATAACGAGCTGCCAACTGCCACGAACTCTGGTTCGGGTACCAGTTGGGGAGAAAAAAGACGAGACCGATGGCGATCAGAATCAATCCGAAAACCAAAGCACCCTTCCGGGATCCAACAGACATGAAACCCTCCCAAGCCTAGTTCCTGGGCTCGCTCGCGCCGGGCACATTCCTCACTGCGGTCGCGTCCTCACGCTCGCGCAAGGCTCGATACACAAGGTACGCTCCGAGCGCAATGAAGGCGAGCGGCCACAACCGATTGAGAAAGTAGAAATGGATGAAGTTCTTGAGCAGAAACACCATTCCCAGGACGATCAACAGGACTCCCCAGACGGCGACCGTGTTATCCTTGGCCGGGTGCGCCTTGGCCGGCATCTCGTCCACCCGGGAACGCAGATTTGCTTCCGCCATGCGATACGAATCGAACATCGTAAAAACGAGGAAGACAAAGGCGCCGAATCCGAAAATACCGTGCACTTCGTCTCCCATGATGACCAGGGCGGCGAAGACAGCGAACTGGACGAGGGCTCTCTGGTAGTCGCCGTTGTAGACGGCTCCCATTCCAGGAATCAACGACAACGCCGCCGCACGCTTGGGCGCATCGGTGGGAATGTGCAGGTCCTTGACAGAAGCTGCCCATTCTGCGCCGCGCACCAAACAATCCTGACAGAAGACCTTGCCCTTGATCCGGTGCGAGCACTCGGCACACAAGGCCTTGCTGCAAGTGCTGCAGTATTCCTGGGAATCCACCGTGGAATGATAAGAACATTTCATACTACATCTCCTCCCAAGGGCGAAAGCGAGCCCTGGTCAAGCAGGCAACAACAGGACACTGCTCTTCTTTGGCTGTGCAGGAACCTTTTCCGGCTGCTTCTGCTCGTCCGGCTTCTTGTTGCCCTCCGCCGGCACATCCAACTGCTCGATCATGAAACCGAGTTTGTGCATCAGATTGTTTTTAAAGAACGAGAGCTGGGTCTGATACTCGTTCTTCGTGTCATAGAGCTTCAGTCCTGCGCTGTAGATTTGCTGAACACCCCGGTCCATCCTGCTGAGCAACTCTCCTGGCGTGAGGGTGGATGCAAGCGTTCCCACGCGGGGTGCCATCAGGTCGACCAGCAGGGCTGCGGACAGCAAGGCCAGTCCTACTCCCATAGCGAAGCGCGGAGTTAGGATGGGACGCAGGAAATAGGCGCGGAGCCGCTCGCGGAGCGATCGGGATCGCGGACGTCCAGAGGTTCTCAGCAGGACCCGATCGATCAGCTCAACGTCCGCCTCGTAGGACGGAAACGCCTGGCAGGTAACCAGGATGGATCGGATCTCCTCCATCAGTCCCTGACAACGGGCACATTCCTGGAGGTGCTCGGCGACTCGGACCATCTCCTCATGCGGCAATGTCCGCTCGACATATTCGCTCAAGCGATCTTCCACCAACCCGCACTCCATAACCGGCTCCCTAAATCTGCACACCTGCCTGTGCACGACGCTTGGTCAGCAGTTTTGCCAACTCGAGACGCGCCCGGTTGATCCGGCTCTTGACCGTACCTTCCGGGATTCCTAAGAGCTCCGCGATCTCCAAATAGGGCATGCCCTCGAGGTCACGCAGAATGATGGCTTCCTTTAGCTCAGGAGAAAGTGCCTGCAGCCCATCTCCGAGAAACCTGGCCGCCTCCGATTGTTCGGCGATGCGCTGAGGACTGGCGACCTTTTCGTCCTTCAGGTTCATGTTTTCCATTTCCTCAGTCCCGGCGGCCTGCTGGAAGCGCCGCGTGCGCCGATAATGATCAATGATCAGGTTCCGTCCTACTCTCATGATCCAGTTCTGAAAGCTGCCGGACTCGGAACGGAAGCTCTTCAGATTTTGATAAACCCGAATAAATATTTCCTGAGTCAAATCCTCCGCTTCATCACGGCGACTCGTGTAGCGATACGAAAGGTTGTAGATCCTTTTGGCATACTGGCTCACAACCGTCTCCCAGGCGGCGTCATCTCCCTGGAGACATCGCTCAACGACTTTTTCATCGCCTGGGAGCAATCGCAACTCCATGTCTCTAATCCCGAGAAACGAAACGAGGAAGCGCAAAGTTCAAAAAATCACTGTCGGCCTTGAAGGTCGGTGAGGGTTTTCATGCGATATCGGCATCGCCCGGGCCGGACACCCAACTCTATCAGATACAGGCAAATAGAAGATACAGAAATTGGGGACAGGCCCCATAACCTTGAAATTATGAATTTGGGAACAGGTACCATAACCTCGAAATTCCAAAGTGCACCAAGCAGGTTTGTCCGGGATAATTTCGAGGTTATGGTACCTGTTCCCAAATTGAGCGGTGCGTTTCTTCTTGACCTTTGGGGCAATTTCATATTTATTTCGTAACGTCTTTGAAATCGCCTACTTGAAGGATTCTCGCGGGCGGGAGGCCAGAATTCCCTCCCAGGATGGATCGGAGTCGAGCCGATGAAGTGCCCATACTGCGGACATATGAAGGATCGCGTGGTAGACTCGCGAGAGAGCCGTGAGGGAGATTCGATTCGCCGGCGCCGCCAGTGCCTGCAGTGCTCCCGGCGCTTCACGAGTTATGAGCGCATCGACGAGATTCCCTACATGGTCGTCAAGAAGGACGGCGGCAGGGAGAAGTTCGATCGTAGCAAGATCCTGTCCGGGCTGTTGAAGGCTTGTGAGAAGAGGCCGGTCAGCCTCACGCAGCTCGAGAAGATTGTCGATCTCGTCGAGCTTCGAGTCCAGGAAAGTCCGGAGCGGGAACTCGAGACTGTCGCCATCGGGAAAACCCTGCTGTCGGAGCTGAGACGACTCGACAAAGTCGCCTATCTCCGATTTGCGTCGGTCTACCTGGAATTCGAGGATGTGGCTGAATTCATGACCGAGATCAATGAACTGTTTGAAAAGAAACCGTCCTAATTTCCGTACCGCTCGCTGAAGGCAGACGTCATGTTTGAGATTCGAGATTCGAGATTCGAAATTCGAGATTGAGAATATTGAATCTCGAATTTCGAATCTCGAATTTCGAATCCAGCTCTCGGGTAACCTATGTCGAAATCGCGCAAGCGAGACCTGTACGACCAGGTACAATCCTCACTCATTCTTGAAGCCGAGGAAATCCTGGATCGACTTGCCGTGGGCAGCTGGATTCCCAATGTCGACATTTGCGAGACGCCGGATGCCGTGACAGTCCGCGTGGAGGTGCCCGGAATCCTGCCATCGGACATCCGGCTCACAGGTCAAGGAAGCGCCCTCAGGGTTCAGGGTGTAAAGCGCGAACCGGTCGCCGTCCGCCAGCGCCTTTCCTACTATTGCCTGGAAAGGAGATACGGGAGGTTTGACCGTCAGATCCACATCGAAAGGGTCGTGGACGCCCATCGCTCCAAGGCAATTCTGGCTAATGGGGTTCTTACCATCGAGATTCCCAGGATCAGGGAACGGCGCGGCGAATTGTTCGAGATTCCGATCACCAAGAAACTAAAGTGAAACTTGCCGGGTAAATCCGAATCGAATTTAGGCGAAAGGACTTCGAAGCGGTTATGACGCCAGCGGACTTGAAAGAGGAACCAGCAAAAAAGGAGGCGGGCACCCCGCAGGATGATCAGATCCTGATCCCAGATAGGCTTCCGGTGCTGCCCCTGCGGGACGTCGTTACGTTCCCGTACATGATTCTGCCGCTCGTGGTGTCTCTCGACAAGGCTATCCATGCGGTCGACCAGGCACTGACGCAGAATCGCATGATCCTTCTACTGACGCAGCGCAATCAGGAGGTTGAGACTCCGAGCTCGGGGGAGATGTACGACATAGGCACCGTGGGCATGGTGATTCGGATGCTCAAAATGCCGGACCACGGCGTCCGCGTCCTTGTTCAGGGGATGGCAAGAGCCCAGGTGGAGAGCTGGGACGAGGGCTTGCCTTACCTGCAGGCAAAACTTCGAGTGCTGGAGGAAATCGCGCCGGAAACCACCGCCGGCCTCGAAACGGAAGCGCTGATGCGCAATGTGAAGGAAGCTCTCGAAAAAACCAGCGCTCTGGGAAAGACGATCGCCCCCGAGATCATGGTAATTGCCTCAAACATGAGCGATCCGGGGCGCCTGGCTGACCTTGCCGCATCCAATCTGACACTCAAGATCGAGGACGCCCAGGCGGTTCTCTCGATCCTGGACCCGATGCGCCGCTTGCGCCGGATCAACGAACTGCTCACGCGCGAAGTCGAAGTCCTGATGGTGCAGCAGCAGATCAATATCCAGGCAAAAGACGAGATCGAGAAAGGCCAGCGGGAATATTTCCTGCGCCAGCAGCTCAAGGCCATTCAAAGCGAACTGGGTGAAGGCAACGAGCTTGCCGAGGACGTGGCGCGCTATCTCAAGAAGGCCGATGAAATCAAGATGCCCAAAGAGGCGCGCACTGAATTCGACGTGCAGGTGCGCCGGCTAGAACGCATGAACCCGGAATCGGCGGAAACGGCGACGTTGCGCACCTACCTGGACTGGATGGTCGGCTTGCCCTGGAGCTTCCGGACGGAGGACATTCTGAATCTGCGCAAGGCGCGCAAAATCCTGAATGAAGATCACTACGGCCTCGAGAAGATCAAGGAACGCATTCTCGAACATCTTGCCGTGCGCAAGCTGAAGAAGAACACCAAGGGGCCGATTCTCTGCTTCGTCGGGCCCCCTGGAACCGGGAAAACCTCGCTCGGCAAATCGATCGCTCGCTCGCTGGGACGGAAGTTCGTGCGCCTCAGCCTCGGCGGCGTTCACGATGAGGCCGAGATCCGCGGCCATCGGCGTACCTATGTGGGCGCCATGCCCGGCCGGATCATTCAGAGCCTGCATCAGGCCGGGACCAGGAACCCCGTCTTCATGATGGACGAGGTGGACAAGATCGGCGCCGATTTTCGAGGCGACCCATCCTCGGCCCTTTTGGAGGTCCTGGATCCGGAACAAAATGATTCGTTCCACGACAATTATCTCGGAGTTTCGTTCGACCTGTCCGACGTCTTGTTCGTTACGACCGCAAACGTCCTCGACACCATTCAACCCGCATTCCGCGACCGGATGGAAATCATTGCTCTTTCGGGATACACCGAAGTCGAAAAACTCCAGATCGCCAAGCGGCACTTGGTTCCCAAGCAGCTGGAAGCGCATGGCCTTTCTCCTGAGGACATCGTCTTCCCGGACGACGTGATCGCCCGGATCATTCGCGGCTACACGAAGGAAGCCGGCTTGCGCAACCTCGAGAGGGAGATCGCCGCCGTCTGCCGCAAGGTGGCGATGAAGCATGCCATGGGAAACCGCAAGGCGGTTCTTCTGCATCCCGCTTCGCTCCATCGTTATCTGGGTCCGTTACGCATCCTGCCGGGTGAACACCTGAACCGCAATCAGGTCGGAGTCGCGACCGGCCTGGCCTGGACGCCTGTGGGCGGCGAAATCCTTTACGTCGAGGCGCAGGCGATGAATGGCAAAGGCGCGCTGATCCTGACTGGCCAGATGGGAGATGTCATGAAGGAGTCGGCGCAGGCCGCGTTGAGCTACACCCGGGCTCATGCCGATACATACGGCATACCGGAGGACTTCTTCTCGACGCATGATTTTCATATTCACATCCCTGAAGGCGCGATCCCCAAAGATGGGCCATCGGCCGGCGTCACCCTGACTTCCGCGCTCGTGTCGGCCTGTACCGGCCGGCCTGTGAGCAAGTCGATCGCGATGACCGGGGAGATCACTCTCAGTGGGAACGTCCTTCCGGTCGGTGGAATCAAGGAGAAGGTTCTGGCGGCGCACAGGGAAAAAGTGCGTATTGTGATGCTTCCCCGCCCCAATAAAAAAGACCTCGAGGAGATTCCGCGAGAACTGCGGCGCGAGCTGAAGGTGATCCTGGTGGATCGATTGACCGAAGTTCTAAAGAGAGCCTTGATTTGACCGGGCGAAAACCGCATCGCGAGATTTCGCCGGCGGCCAACTCCGGGGAACCAAACGCCGCCGCGCCCGGTTTCCACAGCATCGTTTTGGTCTTTCCTCGTGAATAAGAAAAGGGCCCCCGCATTCGACGAGAATCGCATCGTGCATTGGCTCCTGAAGCGATTTGGAGCCGGAGGCGCCTCTCTCATCAAGGGAATCGGTGACGATGCGGCCGTTTTGCGCGCTCGCGGCGCCGCCGACTGCATGGTCATCACCACGGACATGCTCCTCGAAGAAGTGGACTTTCGCAGGGACTGGCTCACCCCGTCCCAGCTCGGGCACAAGTCGCTGGCAGTCAACTTGAGCGACCTGGCCGCCATGGGCGCCCGGCCGCGATTTTTCACGGTCGCCCTCGCTCTTCCTCCGGACATCACCCGGGACTGGATTCAGGCTTTCTATACAGGAATCGCTCGGCTCGCTCACCGGCACCGCGCCACGCTCATTGGAGGCGATCTTTCGCGCTCGCCTTCAGGCATTCAGATCACGATTACTGCCATCGGGGAAGCCTCTCCGAAGCATGTCATCTATCGATCAGGCGGCCATCCCGGAGACCTGCTTTATGTCACGGGCGTTCTGGGAAGAGCCGGCGCAGGCCTGGCCCTGCTGCGGCAAGGACGCAGTACCGGCAGGAAAAATGTGGAGCGTTCGGCCCTGAGGGCTCAAAGGACGCCCGCGCCCCTCTGCGAAACTGGGGTCTGGCTGGCGGAGAGCGGCCTCGCGAATTGTATGATGGACTTGAGCGACGGGTTGTCGATGGATTTGCCCCGTTTATGTCTGGCCTCCGGCACGGGAGCAGCGATTTATGGCGATCAGATTCCTGTATTCGCGCCCGCCCGCGCTTGGCATTGCGATCCGGAGGAACTTTCTTTGCACGGCGGCGAGGACTTCGAGCTGCTGTTTGCGGTTTCTCCGGCGAGGGCGCCAAGGCTCGAGGCGGCCTATCCGGCGAACTTTCCCCGCATTCACTGCATAGGACGGTTGCTGCGGAAGCGCGGCGTGTTCTGGTCCCCGGCCCGAAACAAACCACTGCGCCCGCTGGTCGCGTCCGGCTTCGACCACTTCGCAAATAGGACGCCGAAATCGGGAGGGCCCAAATGACAGCTGAATTCGTTCCCTCCGCCGCGTAGAATAGCGAGCATGCACCGAAATTCGCTGGCCCGACGAGCGAATTAATGCGGCGCATTCGATAGGGGAAAGCCGGGCTGAATATCCAGGAAGCGGACGAGGATCGGATGGAAGAATCGCCGGAGAAGACAGCGTGTGAAGGAGAAGCCCTGCATGAGCTGGAGGACTTGCTCGGTTACCGGTTTCGGAACCGATCCATCCTTTCGAGAGCCCTCACGCATCGATCCTTCGCGAACGAAAAGGAAAGCCAGCGGCCGCAGCACAACGAGTCGGTCGAGTTTCTGGGCGATGCCGTTCTTGGGTTTCTCATCAGCGCAAAGATCTTCGACCGGTTTCCCGACTCCAACGAAGGAGAGCTGAGCAAGATCAAAGCCTATCTTGTCAGCGCCGCCAATCTGGTCCATCTTGCCGAGAAGATACGCCTGGGAGACTTTCTCCTTCTCGGCCGCGGAGAGGAAAAAACCGGGGGCCGCTCCAAGCGCGCCATTCTGGTCGACGCCTATGAAGCGCTTCTCGGCGCACTCTATATGGACGGCGGCGTCGAAGCTGCCAGGAATTTCCTCGATCGCCAGATAGCGCCGCTTCTCGATTCACTGAACCTGCACCACTTGACCTACGGAGACTTCAAGTCCGCCCTCCAGGAACAACTGCACAACATAGCCCGGCCCGAACCTGTCTATCAGGTCGTCGACGAAATCGGCCCCGATCACAGGAAGGTATTTGTCGTGGAAGTGGTGGTCGGAGGCAAGGTGGTGGCGCGTTCTTCAGGCACGACCAAGAAGGAAGCGCAGCAGGAAGCCGCGCGTATCGCCCTCGAAAACCTGAAGCAAAAGGATCAGGAAACTGTTTAGCCGCAACAAGGATGCAGTGCTTCCGGATCAACGGCGGAATCAACCGCGAAGACTCTAAGAATCTGCAAGAAATCCTGACGAGGCGGAAGATATCGGCTTCTGCGCCATTGACGGAGCCTGGAGTCAAACGCGACTCAATCAGCTCAACATGGGGTCAAACCGACGCGGGGAGCGCGTTTGACTCCAGGCTCCGTCAATGAATGGCGACGCGGAGCGCCGGCCCTTTCAGGGCTGCAGAAGCCGATGCCTCTTCGAGATTCTTCGAGTCTTTGAGTCTTCGCGGTTCGTCTTGCCTTTCGATCATGCGATCCGAATCTCAGAAAAATGCCAAACAGTTACAGGATCAGGAGCAACGACTCTCAGAGGCGCAGAGTTTGCAGCAGCCGCAGTGCTTCAGAATTGCTGGGGTCAATGTGCAGCGCTTCATGAAACTGCGCTTCCGCTCTTTTGGGCAGGCTTACCTTGATGTACAGCTTTCCGAGCTCAATGAGGCTTTCGGGGCGCATGGAATCGAGCGCGATGGCTTTGAGCAGATGTTGTTCGGCTTCCTTGCGTTGCAGGACAATCTCGCTCTGGGCAACGCCCAGAAGATGGTGGAAGCGCGCGATGTCCGGCCGCAGCCAGACGCACTCCCTGAGCTGAGCGACGGCCTTCTCAAACTCCCCCTTTATAAGAGAGGTGCGCCCCGCGCGGTACAGTGTCTCGGCCATCCTTTCTTTTTCTGAGTCGGCGGCGGCGCGTCCTTGGACGGCCGCTTCCACACGACTTTCCTTTTTCACGCGCATCTCGTCGTAGTTGGCACGTGCCGCGGGGACGCTAAGCGTTGTGTAGGCGCCGGTGATATAAGTGAAAAGCTTCTCGGCAACAGCATGCAGGTTGGCGCCGCAGCCTTTGGATTCGAAGAGGTCGGGATGATACTGTTTTGCCATCTCGTGATAGGCGCTCTTGATGTCGGCATCGGATGCGTCCGGCGGCACAGAAAGGATCTCGTAGAGGTTCGCGATCTCGAATCGTCGCAGCAATTCCTCCATCTGCTCAGAGATTTGGGCACCGGGGAAGTGAGCCGCCGAGATGGCCTGTTCCGGCGCCGCGGTCTCCAGTTTCAGAAGCCCAAGGATCAGCAGGCACTGGATCACTTCCTCCGGGGTCGCCGCGCCTGCCGGCAAGGCAGGAAGCAGGTATTCGATGGGAGTTCTCCCGTTCACTTGAGCATAAGCGAACGCTTCCGCGCCGTTCAGCGGCAGATTCGTCCGCCCGCCCGGGTTGGGATTGGCAAAAACCACTCCCGCGAGGGGTTGGAATGATGCCGGGACACAATGATTCCGCGCGGCGCGCCGCGCCGCCTCGACCAGAGCCAGGGGCAACGGAAGATATAGACTGCATCGTCGGCGGGTGATGCCATCACCGTGGAAAATGCGCAGCTCACATCCGCTCCATGCGAAGAGCGATGCCAGGATGGTCACGGCCTGTTCGTAAGTGCCTTCGTTCATCCGTTTGTCGTCCAGGCCCGTTGCAAGCATGATCGCGTCGTCAGAGCCGCGCCCGCTCTTCATTTCGGCGGAGACCTTCTTGAGGTCCGTTCTGGAGAGCAGGTTCAATCTGATAAGAATGTGAGCCAGATGTTCATCCGGCAGGTTGCTCTCGGCGAAGGCGAGCGTCCCGTTGGAAATCACCAACTGTTTCTTCGAGGAACCGCGCTCGACCCGCACGACACAGCTGCCCGGGGTTCCGTGCAGTTTCAGGAGAGTTTCCACAAGCCGTAGCGGAAGGGCGCCGGATTCGATGTTCATGCTTCAGTCTCCGGAATACATATCGGCTGGGAGTTCGGGGAAGGCTCATGCAAAGTCGGGCTCTGCGGTGAAGCAGACCTTACCTCTAACCGGGGGAATGCGCACGTAAGCGCTTGCGGAAGCCACCACCTCCTCGTTGACCTGGGAGTGGACGTAGACACCGGACCGTGATTGAGTGGATAAGAGACCGCCGGCGCCTCACCGGCGGTTTTCTGCGCGACGGAAAAGATTTTGTGCGTCGCGAAGAAAGTGGTGTCCGGCACAGAGAAGATGCTCTCGGTGTCGGAAAAAATGGTCCCCGTTGGGGAAATCATGGTCCCCACGTCGGAGAAGATGGTCCCCGTCGTGGAAATCAGGGTCCCCGCGACGGAGAAAATGGTCGGCGTCGTGGAAATCATGGTCCCCGCGACGGAAAAGATTGCCTCGATAACGGAGACCACGGTCGAAGCCTCTGACAAGATGGTCAACGGGACGGAAATCATGGTCCCCGTCATTGAAAAGATCTTTTCCGTGACGAAGACCATGGTCAAAATTGACCGTCGCGCTAACCGCAATAAAGGCAACAGTTGACCAGGCTCTGAAAAGATCTTTTCCGTCACTGAAAAGATGGTCGCCGTCACGAAGACCATGCTTTCCGCCTCGCAGACCATCTTGTCGAAGGTGGAGACCATCTTTTCCGTCACGAACACCAAGGTCTCCGTCTCGCAAATCATCTTCTCGAAGGTCGCGACCATCTTCCCCGTCACGAAAAGCATTGTCTCAGCGATAAGAGAATCGTCTCGTTGACGAAGAAGAAGAATTCGTACGGCATTAGGTCGGACCACGTGAAGTAGTTGTTTAATTTAGAGATGACTCAGTTGGAAGTTGATAAAAGGGGCCTTAGGTAAAGATTTCGTGCCCTTTTTATGATCGTAAGCCAAAAGGCTTCTTGGTCACCGCATATTCGAACAAGGAGAACACAAAAGCCGGCGGCGTCGTGCGCCAGGTCTGAACGTTGGGCAGCAAAATTCTGCTATCCACGCCACGTTGAATTGAAATGGCTTAACGCATGTGTTCGGGAAGAAGAGGTGGTCGGGGCGAGAGGATTCGAACCCATCACCCTAGTTTTGCACCACATGTCATGACGCCGCAACAAACGTCACCGGACCCGCGTCAGTCGCGTGTCCGGGCCGCTTTTCGCGTGTCCTGAAATCTCCTGCAATATCGTGCCGTTTCTTGCCCGGTGAAAGAAACGTGGTCACACACGTGGTCACACAAACGCCCATTGCCCCGAAACTTTCGGCGGCGGACACGATGGCCTAAAACGGAGGTTCACTTCCGGTTTTAGTCCACTTTTGGAGAGGCAGGCGGTCGCGGTCATGCAAGGCGGATTTATTCACCTCTGGAGAAAGATCAGCGAGTGCAAAGTGCTCCAGGAACCCGGACACGAGTACTCGCGCTTTGAGGCCTGGATCGACATCATCCTCCGGCGAGCGGCCGGCGTTCCGCACGGCGACCTCGGCCGCGGCGAGTTCCAGGCCTCGACTAGGTTCCTGGCCAAGGCTTGGAACTGGGACCGGAGTAAAGTCATCCGTTTTCTTGCCGACCTGCGCGCCGGCGACGATCCGATGATCCGGCCCGTGAACCACTCCGCGAACCACTTCGCGAACCGCAATACGAACCACTTTATTATCTGCAAATATGACTTTTACAACGGCGCGCGATCCAGTGAGCGAACCACTTCGCGAACCACTTCGCGAACCAAAGTAAAAGAAGGTCATAAAGAAAGTCATAAAGAAGGTCTTAAAGAAAACACCTCGCGAGCAGCTGGCGCCGCCGTGGAATCGCTTCCCTCTGTCGAGTCATTTCAACTGTCGGAGCGGCTGAAGCTGGCGATCGCCAAGCGCGATCCAAACGCAAAGGCCGCAAAGCTACCTGATCTGACTCATTGGGCGCGCGACATCGACAAGCTTTTGCGCATCGATGGTCGCCGGGCAGAGGACGTCGAGGCGGTCATAGTCTGGTGCCAGCAAGAAGGCTGCTTCTGGGCTCCCAATATCTTGAGCGGCCGCAAGCTACGCGAGCAGTTCGACACACTCTACGGGCAAATGAAACGAGATCAAGGAGGTGGAAATGGAAATAGCAGGAACGATCGCATGGAGGACTCTCGGCGCGCTTGCGCCTGGGAACCAAGATACGAAGTCAAAAAGCAGTGACTGCCCAATCTGCTCGGGCACTGGCTGGTACCGCGTGGAAGGCGGCGACGCCGTCGTGCGCTGCGAGTGCGCGAAGGCGCGCATCCTGGATATGCGAATGCACAGGCTCTTCAACGAGTTTCGCGCCTTTGAGCAAGTCGATCTCGACGCGCTCGTGCCACGCGACAAATTGCAGGCGGACACCCTTCAGCTCCTCCGGGCCAATCCAAGCAGCTCGTACTTCATCTGCGGCGCCCGATACGGATGCGGAAAAACACAACTCCTCGTGAGCCAATGCATGCAGCTCGCTCTCGCCGGCGAACGGGTCGCGATTCGCACGAGCAGGCAACTCGTGAAGGAATTGCAGCAAGCCGAGCTCGACCCGGAATTCTTCTCGGAGATTCTCGAGGCGGTTAGCAGCGCTGATCAATTTCATCTCTTTTGGGACGACTGCGAAAAGGTGGGAAACCAATCCGACTTTCGGCAGGAGGCCATTTTCAACTTGATCGACACGATCTACCGCCGGCGCCTGTCGATCACGATCACAAGCAATCTGGACCTGCAGCGATTAGTGGACACCGGCAGGATGCTGAGCGCCGTGGCCAGGAGAATCGACGATATGTGCAAACCAATTCAGCTCTAGGAATCTGGGGGGCGAAGATCGGCACATGGAGAGCAGTCTGGTGGTTGACGAGGATCCTCACGACGCATTGGCGCAGCACCAAGTTTGTCGAGGAGATTGTCGTCTGCCTCGTCCAGGTTCTCGAGCTCCACGGGCGCATCCAGGATCAGGTGATCGAGTGGCCGAGGGCGGAATTCGCGCGGCTTCCGTCCATTCTCCGGATCGCGGAACCGTTCGGCACCGGCACCCCGAGGCGTCTTTCTGCGCGCCGTGCGGCCTCGTGGGCGAACAACCGGGAAGGACTATAGCCGTGCCTAAGGCTCGGGCCGCGCCGCACGCGGGCGAACGTAGGCAGGAGAAGGCACATTCGATGTTAGGATCAGGAATCTGGGGAAAGGGGCCCCTGGTTCGGGGCCCATTGCGGCAGGAGTCGAGGGGTCGTGCGTCAGGAGTTAATCGCGAAATTGCCAGGTCCGGCCTTCTTGAAGCGCGCGCCAGTACCCTTGGCTTTGATCTCGCGGAGGATTGCGGAATAGAGCGTCGCGGCTGGCGTATTACCCCCAGGACTCGTCCAGAGGGCTTTGGCCGCCATCGCTTCAACCATCTGCTTCGTATTCATCGGCTCCTTCGAGTCTGCAAGCACCTTGCAAGCAGCGTCGAGCTGGCTCAATTTACCATCGGTCTTCGTCGGCTTTGCGGGTTGGCGCTTCGGTCTCTCGTCGACGAGTTTGAGGTTTTTTTTCGTGGCCACTTTCTTGGTCGTCATCTTCAACCTCCTTCTTTCTGTAAGTTTTCTGCTGCGGCACCGCGCCGCGCATGCACACATGAGCCATGCCCTTACAACGAATGCAAGTCAATGCTGCAAGGAATCGACGCTGCGGCTGAATTCGAGGAAACGCGTGTGCGGATGTAAGGACGAGCTGCAATTATGATCACAGCCTCCTAAGGCCTCCGCTGCCTGGACGACATGTGTAACGTTGTAGATCTTTGAGAAAATCCAAGACAATCAGGTGTGCGATGAAACCCGGTGATCGTGTAATGTGGCTTTACTGCAAAAAACGCTCGTTCGTGACCGGTTACGGGCTGCAGCGGATTCCCGGCGTAATCATGCACATCTGCAAACGACGGATCAGGCTGAAAGTGAAGCTGCTCGGAGTGGAAAAATTGGTCAACGTGAGACCGGAAAACGTCATTTGCGATTCGGATGGCTGAATCGATCTGCGTATGTCCTTGTGGGGTTGGATCCTTTTCCGGGGTCAGACGAAGGTTCTGACCGTTGTGGTCGCGGCCAACTGTACGAGAATGCCGTTACACGCCCCGCGAGAGTCGTCATTGCGGGTGCATAAAAGTAAACCCTATGTTTTCAAATGTCTCCTGTCATATAATTCGCACGGAAAAGGCCAGAGAGGAGATACTCCCCAAATGATGTTTCCTAATATTATCTGTGCCTTTATGGTGCTACTGGCAACTCAAGTACCTCGATCTGTGAGAACGATCGCCTTCGAGCGAAACCCTGATGAAATCTGGGTTGTAGACGAAAATGGAAAGAACGCCAAGTTCATCTGTAAAGGGATGAGTCCTGCAATCGATCCGTCGGGTCACCATATTGCCTATGTTTACGCGACAGCAAATTCTCGTTCAATCGGCTTTGCTGACATCAAGAAGGGAACCAGTGGAATCCTGAGGTCGATCCCCGGTAACAACAGCTTTGGACCGCAATGGAATCGGGATGGAGATAGATTGCTCTTTTTTTTGCATAGCCTACCCGGAAGCATGGTCGGCTGGCGCATCGGGATCGTCAATCCAATCGAGGATTCAGAGTTTCACGTCCTGGGTGAAATCCTATCAACAGATCTTCTCACCGCCAGATGGCGAGAGGATGATAATTCTGTCATCTGCATAGGTGGAACAACTGTTTATCGTTTTTCAGCGAATGGCAATCTGGAGGAAAGTTACCCAGCCACTCAATTAGAGTCCCAAAAGCAGGGTAGCGGCCCAGCTGGCTTCTATTGGTTTTCCAGTGAAGGCACTTCGATGGTATATGAAACCGATATGCCGGGAGAAAGGGCGCCCGTTCTGCCTGACGTGAACAGCGCTTTGTTTATAAAGGATTTGAAGAGCGGAAAATCCAAGAGGATCACTCCCAAAGATATCTGCGCTATGAGGCCGGTTTGGTTATCCGCAAACTTAATACTGTTTGATGGTTTTACTGCCAAAGATATAAAGATCATCCCCGCCACCAAGAATCATGATGTTGGCTACGATATTACTCGCTCCCTCTATTTTGTGGACAAAGATGGGAAGCACTTGAGGCGCTTTATCGACAATGCCTCTTGGCCCTCAGCTTCTCGTACGCCCTAGAAATTGGTGTTCAACGGGTCCAAAGGGATGATCTCACTATCGAACGACTCAATCACGCTCAATGAGTGTATAGTGGCGAAACTGGAAACTTGGATTTTCCTTCCTTGCCGCTCGCTCATGCTAGCCCCGACCGTGTTAGATGTCGGGTCTGAGCTTACTCTTGCCTGATTATATCAGCCGAGATCTCCACCGCCGGAATCGTTCCTCTGTTCTCAAGCCAGTGTGTGGTGTTCCTATCCTCGGGCCAACCTACTCCCGGCCCATAGTCCGTAGCGACTCCATTTCGATGGTCAGTGATCGTTCCTTGCAGTATGTAGACGGTGCCTGGTCTGTCTTTATGGTCGTGAATCGGGCCGAAGACGCCTCCAGGCTCGATGGTCACCATACGCATTCGAAGTTGGCGCCCTGCCATGCCCTCGATCTCAGGGCCAAGGTCAACCGTTGCAAGTAACTCCACCGTAACGCCTTTCGTCTCAGGTGCCACCTGTTCGTTGCTCATCGTGCTCTCCTCTCCTTACTTCCGGGCCTAACAGCGATTATATTGACCAGACATTTTATACCATTAACTATAGGGAGTTGAGTCGCTAGGCCCTCACCGATCGTGTACATTCCAGGTCATTGTACGAGATGCCTGTTTTGCGTTCGGAATGTCGGTAGTACATCCAAAATCGGCAAACAGCAATTCACAGTAGCTTCGTCGAGATGACTCAATTAGCTTCACCCAATCGCTATGCTCGTTCGGTGGCCACTCTCTACACAGGGCTTCCAACTTCGGTTAGGGAAAATGATCAATGATGGGCGTCCAGGCTTTGGCGGATCTCAGCATCCAGCGATAGCAGGAACCGGAACCTAGCGATTTTGGGCTGGCTGGTCGACAGGCACATAGCGTCCTGAGCGAATATCGTCCTGATATGCTGTGACCGCAGTCCTAAGGTCGGTTCCGTAAACATATTCAAAGGAGGACCTGCATCTATCCGGGTCGGCAACGCACGCGCGTTCGAACCTCAGAAGGATCTCTCTGCCCCGCAGTTCAATTTCGCGATCCCAAAAGAATGTCCAAGCCGTATAGCTGAAGCGCCAATCTTTCTGTTGGACCGCGTCGAAGGACGGCCACAAGGCCTCGTTCCGGGCTCGCCTTACGAACTCCGCCGCCGGCAGGGACACCAGTTTTCGCCCCGGAAGTGGTGCGCCCATTCCCGCGATGACCCCCGCAGCGCCCTCCGAAAACCACGGTTGTCTCAATAAGCGCCAAACGCTCATGAGGGTCCGATTTTGATTGAGAGTCGCGTGGGACAATTCGTGGCGCAACACTCCGCCAACATCCAATATTCCGGCGATGGACGGTGTTAGATAGATCACAGTGCCAGTTGGAATGGTCACCCCCGCGGGCCTTTGTCTGCCTAGAAAAGGGGCGAAACGAAGGCAGTCGCCCCAATTCCGGCACGCGATGACCGTGATCCTCTTGGAGCATTTTAGACCGTGAAAGGATTCGGCTAAGGCGATGTACTGGTCCACTTCCCGGTAGGCGACTTCTAATGGGGAGCCAACCGGGTAGAGAACATCTGCACGGGCCGAACGAAGCCTAACGTATCCAGGATGCACGGGGGACCACGCGAACAGCGGTCCATACGGGAACGCAGACAAGAACGCAACGAGGATGAGGACGGCGGCACCACGCTTCCAGTTCATAGCGCGAGTGTAAGTCATTTTGCCTCCAAAGGGTAATCGAAACAAGCTGCCAATTGTCGCTGAAACCGATTTTGGTCCAGCGCTGGTCCTGCCGGCTACAGCTTCCCAGCTAGGGTGCCGTGAGGGGTGTTGCTACGGAAGCTGGCCCACAACTGAGGGAAAGTTATCAAAGGTGATGACTGCAGCATTCTGGCCTGATAGGTGGTGTATCCGGAAACTGACTTTTCGCTCTCTGGCCACCGATCGATTCCGGGGTTATCGAATTTTCGGCGTTCTGGTCAATGTACGAGATCGCCGTTATCCGCTCGGAATGCAGAAGCTTTCCCGATCCCTGATACTATTTACTGTTTCTCAAACACATATATGGTTTGATCCTTAGTTTGCAAATTGCGGCGAGTTAAGGTCAGCGTTTTACCATCTCCCGACATTGTATACCGCTCAAGGTACCGAGAGGTCATAGAGATAGCGACACGCGTAGGTGCGCCCATAGGTTCTTCTGTGTTGTTCTGTGTAATTTCTATGTTCAGCGCATCGCCTTCCCAGTAAGCTTTGGCGGTGGTTTCGCTGGTCGCATTGGAAAACCCAATAATCTGATTTTCACCATTAATCAAATACTTTACCTTGTCTTTTTTGCCATCTCGGACCGATGTAATCTCAATGGCATTTCCTTGTTGGATGATTGTGTATACCAACGATTTCAGAGGGGTTGGATAAACCGCCTTCCGTGAAATCATTTTCCAAGTCCCGCTAAAGTCTGTTTTGTATGCAGTTTGTGAAAACATTGACGTCGAAAAGAAGACACACACCAGGAAAAGAGAGCGTTTCATCTTTCGTTCCCCATCGCAAAAATAGCGAACGGCGGCTTCGTTCAAATGGATATACCGGACACTTGGAATGTTGCTCCCTGCCGGTCGCTCAGGTCAAGTCTTCGCCGCTCGTGCCCGTTCCGGGTCATTGTACGGGATGACTGTATTACGGCCTTAATGACTGTTACACCGCTTGCCGCGGCCCTGCACGCCGCCTCGCCTACATGGGACAGTTCGGAGGAAGGACCGATGGATCCACCAGCGTTCGCGATATCTCTTTTCGGTACAAAAGGTCGTACTCGTAGAGCCAAGTCTGCCGCCAAATGCCAGCT
>Ga0187885_10001650_pt1 | contig 24004 bp, 27 predicted proteins | sample June2016WEW_20_1_3_FD_132970 | JGI IMG/M metagenome (GOLD analysis project Ga0187885, IMG submission 132970) | Peatland microbial communities from SPRUCE experiment site at the Marcell Experimental Forest, Minnesota, USA - June2016WEW_20_100 | ecosystem: Environmental > Terrestrial > Soil >... | reverse complement strand
GTGACGGTGTCGGTGAGCGCACGGGCGAGGTTCAACGGATCTGCGACGGCGGCTTTAGCGGTGACGGTGTCGGTGAGCGCACGGGCGAGGTTCAACGGATCTGCGACGGCGGCTTTAGCGGTGACGGTGTCGGTGAGCGCACGCTTGAGGTTCAACGGATCTGCGACGGCGGCTTTAGCGGTGACGGTGTCGGTGAGCGCACGGGCGAGGTTCAACGGATCTGCGACGGCGGCTTTAGCGGTGACGGTGTCGGTGAAACCTCGTGTGCGGTTCAATGCGTCGACGACCGTAGCCTTGGCAGTGACGGTGTCGGCGAACGGGCGTGCTCGGCTCAGCGGATCTACGACCGTAGCCTTGGCAGTGACGGTGTCGGCGAACGCACGCTTGAGATTCAGCGGATCTACGACCGTAGCCTTGGCAGTGACGGTGTCTTGAAATAATTTAGGCACCCACGGAGACATCGTCGAGAATTCGGGGGAGTTGGTGGTCACCAAGACGATTGTCCCACCCACGGTGTCCGTAAGTAATTGTGTCGTATTCGTGGATGCAGGCGAGAAAAAATGATAAGTCAGCCCCGAGGTCAGGACAGGCAACCTAGAAAATGCCTCCGCGTATACTTGTGCGGGCGTCAATGCCGTAGTCGTCCAGAAGCGCATCGAGGACACATAGCAATCCCCGGCGATATCTTGGGACATACCGGCGTAAACATAGTCAGCGGTAGAATTTGCGGGGGCCGAACTAGTGACTAAGTATTGTGCGGGTGTCGAGCCGGCCGGCCCCCAATATAAGTACAGATTACTGCCATTCAAGACGACAGCGTAGAAATACCAAGTGTTCACAACCGAGGGGGTATTTACCTGATATGGGGAAGCAATTCGATTGACATCGATGTCTACAGTGTCGGCGGTGGTATTTGGTTCCAGTATAGTGGGATAGTAGCCATCATAGCCGCCCAACGTAATACCGGCGCCCCCCGCTACAATATAGACAAACCCGGCCATAGATTGCGTAGTTCCTGGCGGAAGAATAGCGTTTGCGGATACCGCGTACGACTCCTCTTCCCAACAATACAGGGCCGAGGGCGGCGGATTTGTTATATTCGGCGGCCCTCCGGTCGTGTACGAGCAGGACGCGGTGTTCGTCAGAACGATCGAACCCCCTACGGTATCCGTGAGAAGTCCGGTGATGGTGGTCGATCCGGGTGCGAAGAAATGATAGGTCAGGCCCGTTGTGAGCACGGGGGTCAGCGAAGCCGCCTCGGCGTTCACCTGCGCCTGCGTGAGGGCCCCCGTTGTCCAATAGCGGAAGGACATCCCCAACGCGGCTCCGGTAGTAGCCTGAGTGAGGGTGACCTTGTCCGTGCCGGATGCTGTTGATCCGGATGACGTGCATAAGTACTGCGTCGGCGTAGACCCCGCCGGCCCCCAATAGAGGTACACGCTACCCCCCGAGACGGCGGTCACGGCGAAAAAGTACCACGTATTCTCGGCTATTGTCGGGACCGTTATCGAGTACCCGGTCCCGGCGTAGTTGAAAAACACATGGACGGTCGTGCCCAGGGCCGTACAATCTATGCTCGGATATTTACCCACACCAGAGACATATGTAAACTGCTGCCCTTGGTAGGAGTATATGAATCCCGCGATCGTGGCCGAGCCCGTGACGGCCGGGAGTATGGACGTAGAAGAGACTACACCGGCGCCTGTCGCCGGTATGAGGATTGCGGCCGTAGTCACGGCGACACCCCTCGACTAGGTCTCTTGGATCGTAAACGCCCCGACGGCGAAGCTCGGCGTGTCGCCCGTGTTTACCTGTTTGGCCACGGTCAGGTCGCCGTAGTAGTAGAGGTTTCCCGCGCCGATGGTCGCCGAATCCCACACGCCAGCCCCCACGATATTATTCGTGCCCGAGTCGTACCCGGGGGTAGTTGCTACGGGATATGTGAAGGCCGCAGCATTCGCCAACGTGGTTGCCGTAACGGCCGTCCAGTTGGTAGTCCCGCATGCGACCGTGAGCCGGGCCGTGTATCCGCCGCCCGTGGGGGTTTCGGTCCCGGTGTTGGTCGACGGGAGCGACGGCGCCGTGTGGAACAGCCCGATGTAGAAATTCGTCGGCTGCGTCCAGGCGTAGGTGGCCCCGCAGAACATGAAGTTCAGGATTTTCGCCGAACAGTACTGATACTTACCGGAGGCCATATTATCCTACCTTTTCCGCGACCATTTGCCGCCGTGTCATTACTTTCAGGGCCACTTCCCCGCGGGCGGCGGCTTCCGTAACGGATTCTGCGGGTCCGCCGACGAGCGCGCGGTCACCCTGAACGATAGCCCATACCCACGTCGTACCGGCGGGAAGTTGACTCCGCAGTTCTTCCGGAAGCTCGTGCGTTACCGGGGCGATTCGGATCGCGAGCTCTTCATCGGGCTCCGGGGTCAGAGCAATGTGGCCTACGCCGCGCGCGTGACACTCAAGCTGGATTGTCGCCATCGGGAGATCTTAGTCCGTGATGAGTAGGCCGGTCTCGGCGCCCATGGCGGCGATGAGCTCATCGTCGGCGGGGTTGTCTTGGACGATAATCGGCGGGGCTATGTTCGCGGTATCGACCACGAAAATGAAAGCATTCCCCGTCGTGATTATCTCGGCCGTCGACACGCCTAGGGGGACATCCGCCACGTTATATGGTAGCGATGCGCTAAAATTTCCCGTGGCCATTCGATATTCCGAGGTTCGTCTCGATGCTTCGCGCGTGAAGGAGCTTCCGGACGGGTCGATTCGTGTCCCCGCGGTCCTGACCCATACGGGCATTTTTCCGTACCGCAATCCCGATGGGTCGATTCGCCGCGAGTATCGCCCGGCCGAGGAAGTCTTCCGGGCCGACGCCATCGCTTCCTTCGCCGACGTCCCGGTCACGATTTCCCATCCCGCCGAGCGCCGCGTCGATGCGACCACCTGGCGCCGCGACGCCATCGGCCATCTTTCCGGCGCTCCGAGGCAGGACGGCGAGAACATGGTCGGCGACCTCCTTATACGTGACGCGGGCGCCATCTCTCGGGTGCGTTCGGGCGACCTCCACAATATCTCTTGCGGGTATCGGGTCGATTACGATTCCACCCCCGGCGTGACTCCCGACGGCCAGAAATACGATGGGGTCCAGCGAAATCTCGTCGGGAACCACGTGGCCATACTTCCCCGTTCTGAACGCCCTAGGGGCGGGGAATCCTGTTCTTTGCGTCTCGACTCCGAAGATAATGAGATCGTCGAGGACTACAATATCAACAGCATGACACCTGAAGAGATCAAAGCCCTTCAAACCCGGTGCGACTCCCTCGTCGCCGAGAATGCGGTTCTGAAGACGGCCGTCGAGCCCCTGAAAACCCAAATCACCGTCCTACAGGGTGAGCTCGCCACCGCTAAAGCGGTCGTCGCGACCCCCGCGGAGGTTCCCGCCGAACGTCTCGACGCACTGGTCGAAGAGCGTGCGGAAATTGTTGCCCTAGCGAAGGCGAACGGCGTTGAGACCCAGGGTTTGAAGACCCTCGCGGTCAAGCGCGCCATCGTTGCGAAGCGCACGCCGGCCCTCGCGGACCGCATCGACTCCCTGACGGAGCAATCCCTCGACGTTGCGCTGGCGACGTATAAGGAAGGCCCGCACCCCTCGATGACGTCGGCGGTTGCCCCGCTCGTCGCGCCGGTTACCCGGACGGATTCTTCGACCAATAGGGTCATCTCGGCCCGCGAGAAGTTCCAGGCAGACATGGCCAAGGAATGGCAGTCCCCCGGTACTTTCGTGGCGGTCGCCCCCGGTACTTTGCTCAACGGCGGACTGAAGTCCGGCCAGCTTGCCAACCTCTCTCAGACGGTGGGTGCGTAAATGACTCTCTCGATTGGTCAGACGACTTGGAATCTTTTCCCGGACAACGCAGAGCCGGGTCAGCTCGCGGATAGCACTTACAATGAGAGCGTGTCCTTCACGGCCTCATCCGTTATCAATCCCGGTTGCGTGTGCATCGTCGATTCGACGGGCCTTCAGGCGCAGCAGCTTACCGTCGCCTCCGGGACGGACACCTACCCCGCCGGCACCCTCGGGATCGCGACACTCCGGAGCGCTCGCGAGTCTTCGGGCTCCTACGGCGTGAACGCGTACGGCATCGGCGGTCTGGCCTATCAGGTTGGCGAGACAGTCCCCGTGCTTCTGCGCGGTCGCATCTACGCCTCGTGGGCCGGTGATGGCGCGCAGCCGGTCTTCGCAGCCCCCGCGGGCATCTACGCCTCTTCGACTAACACGGCCCTTCAGGGTGTGTTCACGTCGAAGTCGGCTCAGACCACCGCAGGGAGCGAAATCGTGACTTGCCCCAACGTGTTCCGCGGTCGTCAGGCCGAGGCAAACACGAGCCCCTACATCCTTCTCGACGTCAACATCCCAGGGAGCGTCTAACATGGGTCTCGAATTCATCTCGCCGGAGCTGCCCGGTAACGCTGGCCAGCGTTGCGATATGGCCGACGTGATCACGGAGGCAGCCCTCCGCGGTCTCGAGGCCCGGCCAGAAGACGCGAACCGCGTCGACGCCGCGGGCACCGCCTTCATCATGCGGTCGCTCACGGAAGTCCTGGCCCGCACCTACGACGTCAAGTTCCCTGAGCTCACCGCGCGCAAGATCATCCCGATCATGACGTCGGTCGATCCCGGTGCCGAGCTCTACGCCTGGCAACAGAGGAACTTCAACACGGCGGCCAAGGTCATCGACGACTACGCGGCCGACATGCCGACCCCCGAAGTCGTGACCCAGGAGTTTTCGAGCCGCCTCTTCTCGCTCGGAACGTCCTACCAGTACTCGACCCAGGATGTGCGCCGCTCGCGCCTCACCGGGATTCCCCTCGAGACGACCAAAGCTCTCTCGGCCCGCCGCGCCATCGAGAACGCTGTCGAGCAGATCGCCTACTTCGGCGTCCGTTCGATCCCCGGTGGCGGTTCGCAGTCCTTGAAGTACGCGCCGGTTCTCGCCGCGCTCCAGAAGACCCCCTCGGGCGCGACCGACCCGCTGGCCGCCTACGGCCTCACGAACTTCCCGAACCTGAACATCCAGGTGGGTACGAATAACTGGACCAATCCGAACACGCCGCTTTCGGCGATTATGGCGGATTGGACCGCGATGCAGAACGCGATCTTCGTGACGACCAAGGGTATCCACCGCCCCGACACCGTAGTCTTCCCGCTGTCCTTGTGGGCCGTGCTCGCTCAGCAGCCCCGGTCGTTGACTTTCACGAGCGACACGCTGTTGAACTACATGGTCGGTATCTCGCCTTTCATCAAGAACGTGTTCTTCTCGAACATGCTCGAGACCGCGGGCTACAAGCAGGACGGATCGACCATCGGCCCCTCCATCCTGGCGTTCGAGCGCAACGAAGAGAACGCGCAGCTCGTTATCCCCTTGGAGTTCGAGCAGCTCCCCCCGCAGTTGGTGAATTACGTGGTCAAGGTCCCCTGCCACATGAGGATCGGCGGCCTGCGAGTTTCGTACCCCGGCGCCTTCGTTCGGTGGGATGGCGCTGCGGGCTAACGACAAGTGAACGGAAAATAAGTAAACCCCGGTGGCCGAAAGGTAGCCGGGGTTTTCCGCTATAATAACGCAATGGCTACAACCTCCGGTCTCTCGACCTACGCGCAGGCGGCGTTGCTGAATTACTTCCGAGGCACGACTTTCCCGGCCGTTCCGGCGAACTTCTACCTCGCGCTGTTCACGACCGCCCCCGGCAACGGCGCGGCCGGCACCGAGGTCACCGCGGCAGCGGCGCCGACCTACGCGCGCCTGGCCATCGTGCCGAACACGACGAACTTCGGGGCACCGTCGGTAGCGGCCGGGGTGTCGACCATCGCGAACGGCGTCAACGTCATCATGGCCGCGATGGGGAACTCGGCCTCGATTACGGTCGTCGGTTGGGGGCTCTACGATGCGGCTTCGGCCGGCAACCTCTGGCTTTACGGTCCGATCGCGTCGGTTTCCTTCGCCGCAACAGACACACCTGATTTCACCGCAGGCAATTTGACCGTATCGGCCCAGTAACATGGCCAACAAATCCCTAGGAACTTCGGCCGCTTCGGGGGTCGTGACGACTACGGCGACCCCGACCAACATCATCGAGGGCTCTGGGGGCACGTCGAATCAAGCGCATTTCCAGGTCGAATGCTCTACGCCGGGTGTGACGATCTGGTACTCGGCGACTTCTGCGGCGCCCTATTCGCTCTTCGACTCGACCAATCCCGTCATCCCCGTGGCGCATGCGCGGGAACTCGCCGAGCAGATTTTCCGCTTCGTCGGCACGTCGACCTACAGCCATTGGCGCATATCCGCCGACGCTACGGGCACGACGATCACGTACTCGAAGACGGCCAACGGCACGTTCGTAGCCTACGGGACGAAGCTTCCCTGGACGATGCTACAGCGGGGCCTTGCCGAAGAGATTTGGCGAATCTGCGGGTCTTAGCCCCGCTAACATATCGACGGAGATTTCTCGATGCCCCTTTCCTCGGTTCTGAACGTTTCGGCGTCGATTTCATCGGCAAATCCGTCGGCCGCTGGCTTCGGTGAGCCCCTTCTGGTAGCTTACCACACCTACTACACCGACCTCGTGCGTGAGTATTCTACTCTCGCGGGGATGGTCTCGGACGGGTTCAAGACGACCGATGCGGCTTACCTCATGGCCGAAGTGGTTGCTTCGCAATCGCCGTGCGTGCCCAAGTGGAAGATCGGTCGGCGCCAGCACCCGAACACCCAGACCTTGCAAATCACCTGCACGTCGACGTCGGCCACCGACATCTACGTTATCGGGCTGCGCCTCCCCGGCGCGGCCTCCTTCACGATCACGGGTCCCGGCGTCTCGGGCGTTCCCGGCATGGCCTCTACGGGCGTCCCGGCAACGGATGCGGCTTCGCTCACGACGGCCATCAATGCGACTCTGACGGCCATTGGGTCGACGCACACCGCTGCACACGTGGGTGCGGTCATCACGATCACTGCGGCTACAGCAGGCAAGCTCATCGACATCCAGTTCGACCGCGCGCACACGACTTTCGCCGATACGACGGTCGACGGCACGCTCGGCTCTTCGACGAATACAGCGACGGACCTCGCCGCGATCTACGCCTTCGACCCGGCTTGGTATGGGTTGGCGCTCGATTCGCAGTCCGCGGCCGAAATTGCTGCCGCGGCGGCTTGGACCGAAGCGAATGCCGCAGGAAACGCCGGCAGTATCTTCGTCTGGAATAACTCGGACGACATCAATGTCGCCGCACCGACGTCGGATACGACCAGTGCGTTTTACCACACCAAGAACCTGAACTATGCGCGGTCACCCGGTATCCACGCGCACACGTCTTTGCTGGCGTACACGGGCGCTGCTTGGATGGGTAACCTCTTCCCGACCGTTGCGGGCTCCGAACAATGGGCGTACAAGACGCTCGTCGGCGTACCCACGGATACCCTGACGGTTGGTCAGGTCGCCAACATCAACGCCAAGAACGGTTCGGTCTACACGGCCATCGCAGGTGTTTCGGTCACGCAGTTCGGCAATGTGCCCAACGGCGAATGGATCGATATCATCCGCGGGACCGACGCGTGCGTGAACACCCTGCAAATCCAGGCCTTCGCGATGCAGCTCGGCAACAAGAAGGTGCCGTTCACCGACGCGGGTATGGACATGTACCGCGCGGTCTTCAATGGCGTCATTACGCAGTTCCAGGACTCCGGCTTCTTGGCGACCTCGCCGGCCCCGGTCATCACCCTTCCGTCGGTCTCCCAGCTTCCCGCGACGGCCCGTGCGGCTCGGACCATCCCGGCCGGGTACGCCTTCATCAATGCCCAGCTCGCAGGCGCCATCGTCTACGCCTCCTTGGCCGTTCAGTTGACCTCGTAACCCCGCAGGATATTCCGACATGGCCTTACAGAACTACAATTCGGCGGATTACACCATGGTCTTCATGGGCATCCTCATCGATTCCGGTCTCGAGGAGGAAGACTTCCTTTCGATCGAACAGGCTGCCGACGACTTCACGACCGAAGTTGGTGCCGATGGCGAGGTCGCCCGCGCCCGGACCAATAATTCGACGGCCGTGATCAAGCTGAAGCTCATGCAGACCTCGTCGGGGAATACCTTCCTGACCGCGCTGAACAACCTGGACAAGGCTGCGGCGACGAACGGTGCTGGCATCGGGCCGATGTTGGTCCGGTCGCGTCGGTCGGGCACGACGGTTTACACGGCCGCGCATTGCTTTATCCAGAAGCCGCCCGTTGTGAATCTGTCCTCGAAGACCACGCCGCGTGAATGGACGCTGTTCGCAGCAGACCTCGATAGGTTCGATGCCGCAGGCTAACATGGCCACCGTCGCGCTCCTAGCCTTGCACCTGCTCGGCCGGGCCCCGGCGTCGTCGGTAGTCGTGTACAAGCACGAGAACGTCACCGTCGAGATCGATCTCGCGGTCCGGGGGCGCGCGCCGTCGGCGGCCGTGACCGTCTCCTGGTAGTATGAGGAAAAGCGTACAGAAAGAGATCGACGGCGTCACGTTCACCATCCGTCAGCTCGGCGCCAAGGAAGGCCGCCGGGTGCTTACCCGATTGACCAAGGTCGTCGGCTCCGGCTTCGCGGGGGAATCCTTCGCGGCGGCCATGGTGGCGCTCACGGATGCGGACGTGGACTTCCTTTGCGACACCTTCGCGGCGTCGACCGACTATTCCGAGGACGGCGGGGTTCACACGTACGAGCTCGGCAAGGTCTTCGATGAGTTCTTCGCTGGGAAATACGGCACGATGATCCGTTGGCTCTGGGCCTGCTTGGAGGTCTCGTTCGGCAGTTTTTTGTCCGAGCTGGGGATAAACCCAGCCGCAATCGAAGACCTCCAGAAGAAGGCGATGGCGGCGATGACGACACCCCCGTCCGCGCCGACCTCGTAGTCTGGCTCCCTATCATCCGAGGTGCGGCCACGCTTCGAGAGATCGAAGAAGAGTGGTCGCTCGAGGACTTGGCCGAATATCACGACGCGGCGAAGCAATTGGTCGACGCCGAGCGCGCGGCGCACGATAAAGCCATGGCCGACGCGACCCGCTAAAATGCCGCGTATCGACCGCAACCCCGAGGCAATGTAGGTAAAGGTGGCACTCCGCGATCTCTTCATTCGCCTCGGCATCAAAATCGAAGGCGCCGAGGGTTTGAACGCCGTCGCCGGGAAGGCGAATGCTGCGGTCGGGGCGTTGCGTGGGGTATCGCGCGCCGCCGACGCCGCCGGGCGCGCCACGAGGTCGGTGGGGGTCGGAGGCGGGTTCCTGGGGCAACTGGCATCGGTCGCCACGATCTACGGCATCATGCGGCTCGGGCGGGGAATCTCCGACTTCGTCAGGCAACAGATCGACGCGGCGGTGCGGCTCGACGTCATGGCGGAAAAGCTGGGGGTGTCGGCCCGTGAGCTGAAGATGTACCAGTTCATCGCCGACAAGTCGAAAATCTCGTTCGTCGAGTTGACTACGGCGTTCCGGTTCTTCAACCGCGCGGCGGGCGAGGTCGGTCTCGGGACGAAGGGCACGACCAAGATTTTCAATCAGATGGGTTTGTCCGTCCGGGACGCACACGGGCGTATGAAGCCGACGGAAGAGCTCCTGTTCGAGTTCTCCGACAGGCTGGCCGTCATCCCCGATCAGGCGACCCGGACGGCTTACGCCATGCGCGCGCTCGGTCGCGGCGGTTCCGCGCTGCTGCCGATCTTGCAGCACGGGTCCGCCGAGCTCCGAAAGCAGTTCGCGCTGTACAAGGAGTTCACCGGGGGGCCATCCGAGCGAATGATTCGGGCGTCGAAGGAGTTCAACGATCAGCTGGCCTTGCAAAAGCTCGGGTGGAAGGCGTTGGCCTCGTCGGTCATGGAAACGGTGTTGCCGACGATGCTGAAATGGCAGGACCGCGCGCTTCAGAACACCCGCGTCATGGTCGACTACGTCAAGCACACGACAGGCGTTCAGACAGCCCTCATGTTCTTGGGCGGTGCGGGCGTCATCGGGGCCTTGGTCGTGCTCACACGGGCAATCAAAACGGCGTTCGCGCTCGCGAACTTCGGGCCGGCTGCCGTATTGCTGCTGGCGATCGCCGCCGCGGTCGGATACATCTACTTGGCCTTCGACGACTTTTACGCACTCCTTCATGGCAAGCGATCGATCATCGGGGACTTCATCGACTCGATTTCCGGTGTCGGCGCCTCGGCGGCATGGGTCAAGAATCTCAAGGTGGCCTTCGAGGCCGTGACGACGGCGATATTCGGTGCGAAGGGGCAGAACAAGTCCTTCGCTCAGGAGGTCATCGGTTTCTTCGCGTCGACCATCCCGGCGGCGGTGCAGTACACGCTCTACGCCCTGGTCGGCATCTGTCGCGGGCTCGTATCCGTTCGGGCATTGATTCAGGACGTCGTCCGATGGTACCAACGGCTGTCGATCGCCATCGACCGGGTTGTCCCGACGGCCATCGGCGGGAGCACGTCGGAAAATCTGGACGCCCGATCGGCGGCGCTCGACGCGGATAAGGAGCGTACCGATTCCGAAACCGACAAGTGGGGCAAGATGCTTGACCGCCTGGCCCGGGCAGTGGACTTCACCACCCCGACGATGTACAGTAACGGAGGCATTCCGTTCGGCTCGCCGGGTACGGGGGAGTGGGACAACCCGGGTGCGCAGGACCAGCGGGAGGCCATGGGCGGTGGAGTGGTAGGCCCGGGTTACGGCCCCTACGTCACGGGTGGCGCTCCGGCGGCTCCGCAGACGACCAATCACGTTCAGCAGCAGATCACCGTTCAGGTCACGGCCCCCTCGCAGCAAGAGCTCGCAGAGCAGATACGGCGCGGCGTGCTCAGCGCCATGCAAGAGGCCAATCAATCGACATTCAATCAGGCGAACCCATCGATGCCCGACCCGTTGTCGCTACCGTTGGGGCAATAGCCTATGACGACCCTTTCGAACCCCCTCGACGGCTTCGGCGCCACGCAAGGTGTGCCGACCCAATCGCAGCTCGATTCCACCCAACCCGCGCAAGGGGGGCGGGATACGACCTACCGGCCGGCGTGGCTCGTGTGGACAGACCCGGCGTCGCAGGCGCAGGCGTTCTTTTTCTTCGACTGCGTCAAGGAGGAGTCACACGTCCGGGACGCCCTGATCTGCGAGCACACGGTCGAGACCGGCGTCAATATCGTCGACCACGTCCGTCCGCAACCGGATGAGCTCACGCTCGAGGGCATCGTCACCAATCACCCGATCGAATCCCCCGACGCGCAGGTCACGCAGGTCACAATCAATATTCCACCCCCGAAGCTTCAAATCTCGGAAAGCCTGCTGCTCGACCTCGCGGCGCAGGCGGTCGGTCTCGCGCCGAAGTTCCCAGACAAGCTCGTCCTTCCGCAGATCACGCAGTTCACGTCCTTCACGGACTACGTGGCCAACGCGTATGCGACGCTGACCTCCGTACGCGACCAGGCCATTCTGATTACGGCCCACACCCCGCGCGCCATGTACACGAGCATGGTCCTGAAGGGGATCACGATGACGCGCTCGACGGCCATCGGTGCAGGGGCGGCGAAGTTCCGGTTGCAGCTCCGGCAGATCCGCGTCGTGTCTTCGTCGATCGGCGCGGCCCCGGCCCCTACGGTCGTCTCGGCATCCCCCACGCAAAACGTCGGTGCGAAGAACACGACCCCGGATTCCTCCGGCGACCAATCGAGCGTGGCCTGGAAACTTGCGCACCCCAACGGATAACCCATGGACGTCATCCCTACCGAAGCATCTCTGCCATATTGGGATCAAACGACGATCCTCGACGGCTCGGCATACGTCCTATCCTTCCGGTACAACAACCGTGAACAGGTCTACTACCTCACCATTTCATCGACGGACGGGCTCACGACTTACGTCGCGGGGCTGAAGCTGGTGCCGAACGTCTTGCTCCTTCGGGCGTATGCGACGCCTCCCGGGGAGTTGGTCGTTAGGGTTACGGGTTCCGACGATTCCCCACCGCGCATCGGGGATTGGGGCGTGCGGGCGACACTGCTGTACGAACCGCAGGCCGAGATGATTGCCGCCGGGGCCGATCCAACTCGGAGCCCCTATGCCTAACGCCGTCGGATCCAAGCTCTTCTGTCGGGAGGTTCATCTGACTCTCGGCGCGTCGGGCGGGGCGACGCCGCTGGTCGATGCGACGTTCAACACGTCCGACGCAACGGGGCTCACGGTCGACGGCTTGGACATCGACTTCCGCATCGAGAAGTCCTTGAAGGCGACCGAACCGAACAAGTGCGAGATCGAGATCTACAATCTGACGTCGGATCATCGCAAAGCCCTCGGCGGTGCGAAAGCGCTCACGGTGTCTTTGCAGGCCGGCTATCTAGGCGACACGGCGATGCTGTACTACGGCTCCGTGCGCTCGGCCCGATCGGAGCGATCCGGCACGGGCATGGCCGACTTCGTGACGAAGATCTCGTCCGAGGACACGACGGCTCGGCTGACGGGCATCGGGGGGACCAAGAAGCTCATCTTGGGGCAGGCCGCGATACAAATCCCGACCGGCCCCAAGATGACGGTGCAGAACGCCATCAACGCGCTGGCCACGGCGCTCGGCAAACAAGCCCCGTCGAAGATTCCGGGGTCGCTCGCGACTTTCCAGGTCAACGGGTCCTGTATCCTCGGGGACGCGCGGCAGCGGATGACTGACATCTGCCGATCGGCGGGGCTCGAATGGTCCGTGCAGAACGGGCAGATTCAACTCCTCGCCGTCGGACAGCCCCTTCAGACGTCCCAGGCCGTGCAGATTTCGCCGGACACGGGATTGGTCGACTCCCCCCAGGTCGACACCCAGGGCGTCGCGCAGGCCAAGTGTCTGCTCATCCCCGAGATATCTCCGGGAACGCTCGTGAACTTCATCGGCCCCGGAGACCCCTCGGGGTTGGCCCCTTGCTTGTTCGTCCAAGGTGGCTATCGTGTGGACAAGTGCCGATACGATGGTAGTACCTACAAGAAGGAATTTTACGTCGAGATGACGTGCGTGAAATACTAACATGCCCCTCCCCCGATCCCACGCCGAAATCATTGGTCAGCAGAAGGACGACATCTTCACGTCGATGAAGAAGTGCATCCCCGCGACGGTGACGGCCGTGTATCCGGCCAAGATGACCGTCGACGTCCAGGTGGCCATCAACACGCCGCACACCGATCCCATTGGTCAAGTTTTCTCCGAGGACGCCGTGTCGATCTGCGACGTGCCCCTCGGCACCATGCGCGGCGGCAAGTTCTTCGTGTGGCTCCCCGTGGCCGTCGGCGATTCGGTCCTGCTCCTCATGTCGGACGTTTCGACGGACACGTGGCGCACGTCGCCGAAGACATCGACCGGACCCCAACCGAACGACCCTTTCTTCGTCGGCAAGCATACGTTCGATTCGTGCTTCGCGATCCCCATGTTCGCCCCCGACGCGTACGTGTTCTCGGATCCGGCGGGTGACCCGCAGAAGATCATCATCGGGCAGGATGGCGGACCGGAGATCAAGATCGGCACGGGCAGTATCGAGCTTCGGGGCGCGTCCCCTGCCGCGGATCATGTGGCGCTAGCATCAAAGGTAGACTCGGCCGTAGCAACCCTGACGGCCGCCATCAATACGCACACGCATGTGGTGGCGGGGGTTACGTCGGGACCTTCTTCGACCACGGCTACGGCGACCACTAACGGCGTTAGCGGCACCATTCCATCTGCGGCGTCTACCCTGGTGCAATGCGCATGACCGAATACGCGCCCCTCGGACCCGTGACCGTCGCTTTGCGCAACGCGGTAAACGCAGGGGCGTGGGCGGAACGGAAAAGGATTATAGCGTGGCTGCTCACGAGCACCGACCCGAGCGTCCTCGAATGCGCTAAAATGCTCGCGTGTCTTCCTTCCTCCTAAAAGACGGTGATCTCGACTACGACTCGGGAAATCTCGCCCTAGTTACGTCGAACGCCGCTATTACGGCGGCGAAGCTAACGGCGCTGTTCTCGATGTTTCAGGGGGAATGGTTCCGGGATGGCCGACTCGGCTTCCCGTACTTCACGTACGTTTACGTGAAAAACCCGAACCTGTCGACAATCTCCTCGCTCATCACGCAGGTCTGTCAAGAGTGCCCCGGGGTTTCGACCGTAAATTACGTGAACATCGACTTCAACACCAGTGCGAGAAAAATCTCCGTGGACGTCTCCATGACCACCAATGACGGGGTCGTCCTCGTCGGGGGTCTGGGCAAACCCTTCATCGTCACCGCACGGGGGCAATAGTCATGCCGATCACCTTCGCGACAGCATCCGGATTCACGCCCACGACGGAGGACGACGAGGTCACCTATCTGAACGGGCAGTTCCAGGCTAACATAGATGCCGACCTCGATGTCGACCCCGATCAGCCTTTCGGACAGATTATAGGCATCTTCGCCAAGGAGTTCCAGCAGGCAACGGAGCTCTTGGCCACGGCGTTCAACATGGTCAACCCGAACGCGGCCGAGGGGATCCTCCTCGCGAACGTGTGCGCCCTTACGGGGACTTCGCCGGAAATCGCTTCGTATGGCAATGTCCTCTGCGAACTTACATTGAATCCGGGGACTACGGTGCCGGCGGGATCTGTCGTCTATGTCGCGGGGCAACCCGCTATCGCCTGGTCTCTCGACACGGCGGTTACCTATGCGGGTGACGGTACGGATTCCTGGCCGTCCCCCCCGGTGACCTTTACTTGCACGCAAACGGGCGCCATCAATGCCCTGGCAGGCACCGTGACCGGAATAGGTTCGCCGATAGCAGGATGGGTTGCTGTAACGAACCCCGCCGCGGCGACCCCGGGACATGCGGGCGACACCGATACGACCTTGCGGATTCGGCGTAATGAAGAGGTCACGACAAGCGGGGCTGGCAACATCGATGCTGTTCGGGCTGCCGTAGCCGCGGCCATCGAACCCTTCTATTCGGGGAACTCGGCGACGGTTTGGGTCGGTGAAAACACGACGGGGACTATCGATGCGAATGGCGTGCCGGGACATTCGATCCATGTCGTCTATTGGGACGGCACCGCGCATCTAACCCCTGCGAATACCATCGCCCAAGCTATATTCGATGCGAAGGCCGACGGTGTAGGGACCTATGGGGCGCTCTCAGGCACGGCCACGGACGCCTTAGGCGGGACACATACCGTCTATTTCGACCAGGGGGCTTCCGTCAATATCTACATCAATCTCGTCACGACTCCGGCGATAACGTTCTCCGGAAATACGACACAATACGCAGCCATCGAGAGCGCAGTGGTGGCCTATGTCCAGGCGAACTGGAACTTCGGCACGCAGGCGAATATCATCCCGATCGTGTCTGCGGCCATGGCCGCGCCGGGCAATGGGATCACGGACATACCCCACTGGCAGATCGACATCACGAACCCGCCTTCGCATACGGCGAATATCGCTATCCTACCGTCGCAGATCCCCGTTCTAGCCGGTTTTCAAATCAATGGTACCTAGCATCGACAACACGAAGGTCGCGACCGCTCTCGGGTTGCTCACGTCCGTGTATTCGGGCAAGCCCGCGATACAGGGCGTGCTTACGTCGCTGGCCAATCGTTTTCAGCTTCTCGAGCAGCAGATCTGGTCCGTCATCAACGCCTACATCTTGGCCAATTTCCCGCAAACGGGGTCATATACGACATGGCTAGTAACGGCGCTAGGTAGCGGTGGCCCTACGCTTCAATACTTGGGCGGGGCCGGGGCTTGGCCGCCCGGGGCAGTAATACCCGCCGGGTCCGTGCTTCAATGTTCGTCGACCGGGGACAAGTTTACGACGTCGGCTTCTTTTACTCTCCCGGCTATTGGCGGGTCGAATACGGTATCCGGATCCGGATCGGTCCGGGTGAACGATATATTCTACCTGACCAATAATTGGGTGGCGCTCGATAACCTGGGGGCAATCGTCGGGGAGGCCCGTCAAGGGCGCACGGATCCGGCGTATCTTCCGGCGATACTTCTGCGCATCCTTGTGAACAAGTCGACGGGGTCTACATCCGATATCATCGCCATCGTCCGTAATGCTCTTTCGGCCCTCGGCACGTTGCCGATACTGCTCTCATATTGGGAGCCGGCCCCGGGAGAGTTCGAGTTCGACATCGTACCGCTGGCCACTACGACCCTGAATGCTTTACTCAGCTTTCTTCCTGAGGCCCGCGCAGGTGGCTATCAGGGCATGCTCGTGTCGTCTTCGGCATCTATTGCTGAGACTATTACGTGGGGGTCTGTCGGCTTCGGTGGCGGGGCCTCTTTCGCATCTAACAGGAGTTCATAATGGCTGCTGATACGTTCCCCTGGTCGTCTGCGGCGAATTACTCGTCCGGCCCCGACACCGGCACCCCGACGAAGACCGATCCGGGGTATAATACGATGGTGAATCTCGTCCCGGTCGGGGCGCAGGCCATCAATTTCCTGTTGAACGAGCGGGACGTCGATTCTCAGCAGAGATCGCTCGGGTGGGGGCCGGCGTTCCAGGACGCGGCGAATACGGCTTGTAGCGCCCAGGCAGCGGTCTACTGCCCTAGTGTGGGTTTATGGGCGCTAGCGGTGCCGGCGGCTACATCTGGCGGCGGGACCAATATCCGTATCGGGCACTCGGGGGATAATCCGGCCGATTGGGTTACTTCGGCCACTCTATCATACGGTACAGTTATTGCGATGTCGCCGTTCTTGTCGAATACGCAGGTAGACGTGGCCATCATGTTTCTGTCTGGATCGACAATGGCTTACGGCTCTTTTACGCCGGCTGGCGGGTTGGGCACGTGGACTGCGATATCCGGCGCGTATACCTGCGGAGATATGCTGGTCGCTCCGACAACGGGCTACGTGCAGGCGGCGCTAGGCTCCGGAACACAATGGGTCATCTTCGGTGGCGCGCCATCGGCCATTCAGGAGACTCGCGCTGTCGGAGCGATTCAGACATTCATCCGTAACTCGGGGACGCAGCTTATCGCCATCGGGGACTTGGATTCGACCTACTATACATCATCCAATGGAGGTGCCACATGGGTGGCCCAAAGCTTCCCGTCGGGCATGCAAATCGGTACGCTGGCTGTCACGGGCATCGACTGGCACTCTTCGATCATGGGCTCTTTCTGGGTGCTCACGGCCGGAGCATCGGCAATCGGAACGAAAGTCTGGGTATCATCGGACGGGATCAGCTGGACGCAGACGGCGTCTCTCACGACCCTATTCACAAATATCGGGCGTATCGTGAATGATCTGCGCTGCTACGGCCGGTTCATTGTGGGTATCTGCGACTCCGTAGCTACTACGGGCCAGCCAGATTCGACCATGGCCAAAATCATTCTGTCGGCCGATGGGGGGCAAAATTTCCACATGACCAACGCCTCGCTCCCTAACGCCAATGTCGGATCTCGACTATGGGCTGGTGACGCTGTTCTAGCCGCGGCCCCGGGAATCAGCGGAATAAACGCCTGGCAGAGGTTCTCGCATGCGGCGTTCGTGCCGGCCCTTACGCTGTAACTAGCAATGATTCAGCCACGCCGGGTTCAAGTGTAGGCGTTTGGCCACGGCCGTGATCGTCGGCAGGTCTATGCAGGCCGTATCGATGATTGTCGGTGACATCAAAGTGCCCGGTATGTGCTCAGCCCCGAAGGCGTGTCCTAGCTCATGCGCGATTATGGGCACTAGTTGCGTCGGGTGCGCCCGAGCGTAGTCGATGTCGATGTAGATGAGCGCCGACGGGTAGGTACCATCCCACGGGAAAGTGACGCCGACAGCTAACTCCCCGCCCCGTCGTAGCATGGGGTTGCCTTTATGCGCGGCATACAGAACGACAGCAGGGGGTTCCGGGGCTGGCCCCCATGCGCGAGCGTCGAGATAATAGGCCCCGTTCATGGCCAGGTTCCACGCGCGAATAGCGTAGACTGTTTCCGGGGGGAGCTCGGGATCGACGTATATGGGGGTGACGACAGTCTTGTACGGACCTGCGGCGACGCGCGTGTATCCGTGGCAAGAGACGAGTAGCGCGTAAAAGAGGGCGAGGATTACTTTGCCCACGGTTGTCTGAGGCTCCAGCGGGCCAGGCCAATTGCGTCGAGCATATTGTGGTCTAGACCCCCTCGCGGTTTGGTCGGTAAAAGTGACCGCTCCGCCGGGGTCAGTTGAGCCTCGATGCGCTTGGTCATGATGTCCCCGTCGATGCTACCCTTCCATTCGTGGGGCGCGACAAGCTTCTGCCGATGTTCGCGGAATCGTTCCTGATACCGACCCACGCACCGGGACAGGTGCAGAATGCTGGTTACCGTGGCCTGCCTGAAGACTCGGGTTGGGCATTCGATCACGACCAAGGTGTCTACCGGTAGGATGCCGAAAGGCCGGTCATCGGGGGCCATGGTGCCGGCGAAGATGAGCGCGGGGCCATCGAAGAACGCGTATCCGGTCGTGTTGCCGGGATCTAGGGCTAGGATTCTCATGCCGCCCCCCAACGTAACCCGCCCCCGGCAGCCGTCAACCCCACCCTACCGTTTCATCTTCGCCGCCATGGCCAGCCACGCGTTGCGCTCGTCCTGGGTGAGCTTCGAGAAGTCGACGTCGGTGTGCGCGTGCGCATGGGCGTGATTCTCCGTGGCCATGCCGGCGTCCACGCGCGCGTACTTCATGATGAGCTCTGCGAGCTTCAACAAGATCGCGGGCTCTACCGGACCGATCGCGTTCGCAAAGTCCGGCGATTCGGACAATCGGAGCCATTTCTTGACCTCGGCGCGTACCAAAGCTAAAGCGTCGCTTTGGATTTCTACAAGGTCCTTCGCTTGCTGCGCGCGAGCCAGGGCGGCGTCGGTTTCTACGATCGCGACGATAGCGCGGGTCTCGTCAAGGGCGGCCTTTTTCTTCGCGGCGGGGCGTTCGGCGGGGGGTATCCAACGATCGGTCATATGCGATTTTAGCGTGTCGAGACCCGTCGCGCAAGAACCGGCGCTAAAATAGGCCGTGGAAACAACCCGTAACGACGCCGGCCTGCTCATCGCACACACGCCCCCCGAGGAGAAGCGGCGTTATGCCGAGGCCCTTTGCATGACCGTGGCGTGCGGAGAGCCGCTCCTCGCTCCGGCACCCGTCGAAGGCCCTATCACGGCCCAGGAATCCTACGCCCGCGCGTGGCGCAACGACAATCTCCTGGATGGCCTCATCGGCGGGGGCCCCCCCATGAACGGCGGCGGGTGGGTAAACCCGGTAACCGGCCTTGGCGTCTATGGCCGAGACAAGGTGATGTACGGCCGGTTCATCGAACCCCCGCGCCTTGACGATCCCCAATGCGTGGCTCTGTTCAACAACAATGACATCGCCCAACGGATTGCCACCGCCCGACCAAACGAGATGTTCCGCCGTGGGTGGAAGCTCGTCATCCCCCAGGACCCGGACACCGATACACTGAAGGACCAGTCGCGCAATCCGATGGAACAACCGCGAGGCGGTGAATCCGGCCCAGCGGCGCCGGGGTCTCCTCTCGTCGATCCGCTCGGGGCATCTCCCGACAACGCCACGGGCAGCGCATCGATCAAGGGCATCAACGCGGCAGCGCCCGACCAGCTCGACAAGGGCCAACGGCAACCCATCGCGGGTTCGGCCGACCCTAAGAACAACGCCACGGCCAACAGGCCATCCGCATCGATCACCGCGTCGGCACCCGACCCCTACGGCGAGAAGACGGCCAAGGGCGTCACGACGCCGATCACCGCGAAGTCTAACCGTAAACCGGCCGCGAACGGGGCCATAGACCAAGACGCGGGCGCCGATATCGCCAAGGCCACGGAAGTCTACGCCGGTCGGCTCGGTCTCATCGCGCGGGCGTACGAGGCTTCCGTGTGGGGCGGCGTGCTCGGCGGGGGCTTGATCATCGTCGGCGCCGACGACGGTCAGGACATGGCCCTCCCCCTCGACGAGACCAAGATCAAGACCATCCGGTACCTCTCGTGGATGGATCGCCGATTCATCTTCGCGTCGACGTGGTATGCCGACATCGGCCCCAAATTCGGCGAGGTCGAGACCTGGGAGATTATCAACCCCTTCGGCGGATCGGCGAACACCCGCGTCCACGAGTCTCGCTGTATTCGATTCGACGGAGCCGCGGTCGATTTCTTGAAGCGACGGCAACTGCTCGGGTGGGGGCTTTCGAAATACCAGGCACCCTACGACACGATGCGACAGTTCGATATGTCGTTCCAGTCGGTGGCAAACCTCATGTCCGACCTCGCGCAGGCGGTCATGTCGATCAACGGCTTGGCGCAATTGATCTCGAACGACCCGCAAACCCTCCAGACGCGTATGTCCCTCGTCGACCAATCACGGTCGTCCGGGCGGATGCTCTACATCGACGCGGAGAATGAGAAGTTTGAGCGGACAGCGACACCGCTCACGGGCGTAGCCGACACGATCCACATGTTGATGCTCCGAGTGGCTGCCGCGGCGAATATGCCCGTCGCGCTACTCTTCGGTCGTGAGCCAAGCGGGTTGAACGCCACGGGAGACGCGGACTTCCGACGCTTCTACGATGTCGTGGCCGGCGAGATCAAGAGCGACCTCGAGCCCCGCCTTCGGAGATTGTATTCGCTCATCCTCATGGCCAAGGATGGTCCCACGGGGGGTGTCATGCCGGCCGGTGGGGTGCAGTTCATTTGGCCGAAGCTCTACGAGCCGTCCGAGGTCGAGCAGTCGACGATCCGTTGGAACATGGCCCAAACCGACGCGGCGTATGTCGCGAACAAGATTCTTCTCCCCGAGGAAGTCGCGAAGTCTCGGTTCCGGAACGGGGAGCTGCATCTCGACACGGAGATCGATACGAAGCTCCGGTCAGAAAAACTTGAGACCGCCGAGCTACCACCGAACGCGGCCGACGACGCAAAGACCCAACAGGCGAACGCCGAGAAGCAGATGCAGATGCAGTCCGACCAAGCGGGCCGCGATCACGAGCTCAACAAGGCGATGCTGAAGGCCAAGGGGGCGCCCGCGGCAGGCAAACCGGGCGCGGCGAGGAAGCCCGCGGCGGGGCCGACACGTCGGGACACGGTCGACACGGATGCTATCGACGCGGGGTGGGATTCACCCGGCGAGACGTCGGAACAGCTCGCCGGGGGTGCTCAGAACGCGTAGGAGCGCCTCCTGGACACGTTCCTTACGCTGCGCGATACGCCGTCGTCATCGTTCCAGACAAGGGCACCGCCTGCACGTGGTACGTTCGTACCGCTTACCCGGTGACGGCTGACGAGTATAGGAATGCATGCGGGACGAAGCGCAGAGCCCCATGGCCACCAAAGTGAAGCCCCCGGGGCCTTTTTAGGGGCGCCGAGGGCTGGCGACAACATCCGCGGTCTTTGAGGGAGTTGCCGGTGCACCCGGTCGGCCTCTCGACACCGCGACCGTTGGAACGGCGGCGGATGGCCCTACCGGCTTGGGACCGGTCGTCGTGGTGGGCTTGATGAGTCGAGTTACAGTTTAGGCCCGGTGGGCGCACACCGCAACATTCAACGGTTGAATCTCGTGGCGGCGTCGAGCCCCTACGGCCCGAACAGCCTTGCGTCCCCACGGCCGGTACGCAACGACTACCCCATCATCCGGCTCGATGTCATGCTTTCTGGGCGGCGGCACGGCGAAGCGCGCGATTTGCGGCCCGACGATCGCGAGAATACGTGCGCCATCTTGCTCTACGTTGTTCAAGATCTGTCTCCAATCCGGGGATAAAAGTGACCGGGGCGATGTGTGCGGCGTCGACGAACGCCTCGAGAACGCCGCGTTGCAGGTCTGCGAAAGCCATGCCCCTATTGTAAGGCTGGCGCGTTTCTTGGCCAGGGCTGAGCCCACGGATGTTGCATCTCGGAAGCTCGGGAGACCAGACGATAGGCTATCGGCGCGCGCCTAACCGAAGCATGCCTCACTCGGCGCTTTCGACACCTAGGCGCTCTGGTGATATTCCCGAAGCAGAACCTACCCCAATCGGCGTCATCGAACCCCGGAGTGAAATCGGCGAAGAGTTCGGCGACGTCCTCGTGTAGGTTCTGGAAAGCCATGGCCTACGAACGCCTCCGCCCCGGCTTCTTCACCTTGCGCATGATCGATGCGAACGCCCGGCGCATGCGGCGGTTCATCGGGGGCGGCGGGGCGGCGGCGAGCGGGTCGCGGTTGATGTCGAGGTCTTCGGCCGTGATTATGGGTTCGGGGGTCATGTGTCGTCGGGCTCCACGGCCAAGAGTATGCAGATACCCAGGGCAATCAATAGGATGAGCAGCATGACCCCATCATGCGCACGGCCCGGCCGGTGTCAAGTCGTCCATTAGTAATGGACAAGACCTACAAGTCTACACGCCCGAGGTACTTCCGAACTTCTCGCATCGCCGCCTGTAGGTAATTCGTATTCTGATGTAGGTACGTAAGCGCTTGCGTCATCGCGTCCACGCGATCATCGTGCGAGCATCGGGGGAACCGAAGCAATTCGTCGGTGATGAACTCGTCGACCCACGCCAGGTTCGCCGGCAAGTACACGTTCCCGGCTTCGAAGAGTCCCGCGATGGCCGACGCGCGAGAGAACTTCCCGCCTTGGGGGTCGACGGCGATGAGCCCCGACACCTTCGACGCCAGTACGGACAGAACCGCATCCCCATTCGCCTTGGCCTCGATGAGCACATGGCCACCCCACTTCTTGGCCATGCGCGTAACCTGGATGAGCGTCGACGGGAAGTCAAGCCGATCCCACACTTGGTCGAGTAGGTAGAAGTCGACACCGACCTTGCCCCATGCCTGGCCACACACGAAGTCGGAGCCGTCCTCGTCCTTGTAGGCCGTATCCCACGACGTGATGATCTGATCGAAATGCTCCGGCTTCTCGGCGGGCGTGTACCGTTTGATCCAATCCTTTTTGAAGACGGCGCCGCCTTCAGGCACCGGATTCTGGTCGAGCTGGGCCGACGCGTTGATCGGTCCGAGGTTCCGGCGCAATTCCCCGATGAGCTTCGTCGGGAGCCGTACCGGGTCGAGGAGTTCTCCCTTCTCCCGGCGCGGGTCATACCCGTACGCCGTGCGCATCCGGCGCGTCGGGTCAAACTCAGCGGGGAGCATGATATGCGTCGCCCCCTGGTCGAGGAACATCTGCGCCAGGTCGTCGCAGTGAAGCCGCTGCATGATGCAAATCAGCGCGTTCTTCTCCGGGGGCTTGCGCCACCGCGTCGACATCGTCCGGGCGTACCAATCGCGCGTCCCCGTGAGCCCAACGGTCGTACACTCCTCGGGCTTGTTCGGGTCGTCGAAAATTTGCAGATTCGCATGCCAACCGGTAGCGTTTCCGGCACCTGGGGTCGTCCCTAAGCGGAACCCGCCTTTGTCGTTTTTGACGAGCTCGACAGCAGTCACATTGGGGATCGTGAACCGGTCACCCCACCTTGCTTGGAACCACGGCGAACGAATCAAATCCTGGGAGGCATACGAGTCCCTATTGATCGGCTGCGTACCGTAGGCCGACATGATGAAACTCAGATGAGGATCCTGGATCCAACACCACACCGGAAAAAGCACGCAAGTAATACAGGATTTTGATGAGTTCGGAGGTATGTTGACGACAAGCTTGTCGATCTCACCCCTAACAGCCGCAGCATAGTGTTCGCACATAAGGGGAATGTGCCAGTTGTCCTGATATGGGGAAGAGGCGTACACCTGATTCCAGGCCAACTTTACGAAATCGTAGAGAGACCCGGTGAGTCCAATCTCTCTTTCGCAAGCGATGATGTCGGATTCTAACGACATAATGCCCCCCGCGCCTTAGCGATAGCCTCCGGGTCCCGTCGGTCCAGAAGCTTGCGGTCGGCCGGGGATAACCCGCGGCGGTACTCGGCCAGGGCGAGACGCTGGGGGTAATCGTCGGGGTCCGCGTCCTTGGGGGTGAGGAATCGGTCGTCGTGGGATCTGCGGGGGTCGGCATC
>Ga0187885_10001624_pt1 | contig 24191 bp, 21 predicted proteins | sample June2016WEW_20_1_3_FD_132970 | JGI IMG/M metagenome (GOLD analysis project Ga0187885, IMG submission 132970) | Peatland microbial communities from SPRUCE experiment site at the Marcell Experimental Forest, Minnesota, USA - June2016WEW_20_100 | ecosystem: Environmental > Terrestrial > Soil >... | reverse complement strand
CATCCCCGGCGTGGATCGGGGTTGCATTGCGGCGGTCATTCCACGGCAGGAACATGAATTCGTCCTGCTTGACGGTGGCGCGAATATTGAATGCAAACCGATTCATCTCGCTCAATTCGCCGTAATGGGCAGTGTGTATTCGCGGGAAGTGCTTGGCCGAAAAAATCCGCGCGTTGGCATTCTCAGCATCGGGACGGAGGATTCCAAAGGCAATGAGCTGACGCTTGAAGCTTTCAAACTCTGCAAGCAACTCGACTTGAATTTCATCGGCAATGTCGAGGGGCACGATTTGTTCAAAGACCGCGTGGACGTGGTCGTGTGCGATGGTTTTGTGGGCAACATTGTTTTGAAAACTTGTGAAAGTCTCGCGGTCGCGATGTTTTCGATGCTCAGGCACGCGCTGACGCAAAATCCAAGACGTCAACTCGGAGCGCTGCTTGTGAAAAATGCCTTTCACGCCATTCGTCGGCGCATGGATACGGAAGTTTATGGCGGCGCGCCGATGCTCGGTTTCAACGGCATGGTGTTCAAGGCGCATGGTTCGGCGCGCGAACGCGCCGTCGCCAGTGCGTTGCGCGTGACAGCCGAAGCCGTGCAGCATCAGGTTAATCAAATCATCGCCCGCGAAATCGCCCGCGCGAATGAAAAATTGGCTGCTGTGGAAATTTCACCGCCGGTTCCTGTTCCCGCATGAGTGCCTTGTCCACCGTCAAATTCAAAAACCCGCGCGCCCGGTATAATTTCCAGGGTCGCACCTGTTCCATCACCGGCGTCGGCTCGTATGTGCCGGCGAAAATTTTGACCAATGCCGACTTGGAAAAAATGGTGGATACATCGGACGAGTGGATCACGACGCGCACCGGCATCAAGGAACGACGGATGGCGGCGAAGGACGAATTCACGTCTGACATGGCGATGAAAGCGGCGCAACGTGCGATGAAAATGGCTGGAGTCACCGCCGAACAAATTGAACTCATCGTTGTTGCGACAATCACCCCGGACATGCCGTTTCCGGCCACGGCATGTCTGGTGCAGCAAAAAATTGGCGCGCGGCGCGCAGCGGCTTTTGACCTTGAGGCGGCATGCTCCGGTTTTATTTACGGTTTGGAAATCGGGCAACAATTCATCACGTCACGCACCTACGACACGGTGCTCATCATTGGCGCGGAAAAACTTTCTTCGATTGTGGATTGTACCGACCGCAACACCTGCGTGCTGTTTGGCGACGGCGCCGGCGCAGCGGTTTTGCAACATCGTCCCAACGCCCACGGCTTGTTGACTGCGGTGATAGGCGCGGACGGTTCAAAGGGCAATTTAATCCACATGCCCGGCGGCGGCAGCCGTTGCCCGGCGACAATGGATTCGGTTGCTGCAAAACTTCACTATCTGCAAATGGATGGGCGCGAAACGTTCAAAAACGCCGTTCAGGCAATGTGCACGGCGGCGAAGGAGGCGTTGCGGCGTTGTGAACTCGACATCACCAAAATCAAATGTGTCATCCCCCATCAGGCGAATCGGCGGATCATTGACGCGGTGGGGGAACGGCTTGGCGTCACACCGGTACAAATGTTCATCAATTTGGATCGCTACGGCAACACGTCGGCGGCGTCGGTGGCCATTGCATTGGACGAGGCAGTTTCATCGGGAAAAATTCAGCGTGGCGATTTGGTCTTGCTCATCGTTTTCGGCGCAGGCCTGACGTGGGGAGCAGCGGTCATTGAGTGGTGAATGCGGTCATGTGGGATTGGATTGTTGGCTGCTGACGGGCAATCCGAAAGGAGGGGATAAATGAGGATAAAATACCCGCTGGGCGATTCGCCTAAGTTTTGCTGTATTTATATTGTTTTTTATGTTGCTTTTCGGTGGGATTTGGAGGTAATATAGGGGTGGATTTAAGGTGCTAGTTTAACAGTGTCTTTATGAGTGCAAGAAAACTCGGGAACGACGATTCGTTTCGACAACACATCACGGTAAAAGCGCGGCAGACCAGCCTTGAACTTTCCGCCGATTCAGTTGTTATCCGCAAAAGTGGCGTCGAATTTCGTAGTCCAGTGCCATTTAATCCATGGACGGAAATGACGGTCGGTTTGCAATCACCGCGCGATGAAAACTGCGCCCGGTGCAATGGCGTAGTCGTCGCCTGTTCCGGCAACAAACACACTGGCTATTACATTTCGATGGTCTTCACGGGCCTGACCAAACAGAGCCAGGCGCGGTTGAATTCGATGGCGGGGTCGGAACTGGGCCTGTAAGCGGTCATTCATTTCCGGGCGGGAGCGGTTGGGATTGCCCGGCCAATGTCGGCAAAAACCGAAACCGGCCGGTTCGGGTGGTTTATTTTTTCCTCAAGCGTCATTTCAGATTGATTCTTGGTTGGGAACTGAATAACTACAACCATGCCAATTCAACTTCGCGACAAATCACAATGCAAATACGACCTGATTGCGCTGGGCGAAATCATGCTCCGGCTCGACCCGGGCGAGGGCCGTATCCGCTGCGCCCGTGAATTCAAGGCTTGGGAGGGCGGCGGCGAATACAACGTCGCCCGCGGCCTTCGGCGGTGTTTCGGTTTCAAAACCGCTGTTTGCACGGCGTTCGCTGACAATGACGTCGGCCATCTCATCGAGGATTTTATTTTGCAAGGCGGCGTGGACACCGAGTTCATCAAGTGGGTGCCGTTTGACGGCGTGGGCCGAACGGTGCGTAACGGATTGAATTTCACCGAGCGCGGTTTCGGCGTGCGGCGCGGTGGGCGTTTCTGACCGCGGCAATTCCGCCGCCAGTCAACTCAAACCCGGTGATTTTGATTGGGACCACATTTTCGGCAAGCTCGGCGTGCGCTGGTTGCACAGCGGCGGCATTTTCGCCGCGCTTTCCGGGACGACGGCCGCGTTGACCATCGAAGCGGTAAAGGCCGCGAAAAAGCACGGCGTGACCGTCAGTTATGATTTGAACTACCGCCCGTCGCTCTGGAAATCGATCGGCGGCCAGCAACGTGCGCAGGAGGTCAACAAGGAAATCGCCAAATACGTGGACGTGATGATCGGCAACGAGGAGGATTTCACCGCGTGCCTCGGTTTTCAGGTCGAAGGCGCTGATGAGAATCTGCTGCACATCGACGTGACCGCGTTTAAGAAAATGATTGAGGCGGCGGTAAAGGCATACCCGAATTTCAAGGTTACCGCTACCACGCTGCGTGCCGCCAAAACCGCGACCATCAACGACTGGAGTGCGATCTGCTGGATGGACGGAAAATTTTGCGAGAGCCGGAAATATCCCGACCTCGAAATTCTCGACCGGGTCGGTGGCGGCGACAGTTTCGCCAGCGGCTTGATTTACGGCTTGATGACCACCGGCGACCCGCAAAAGGCGGTGGATTATGGCGCGGCGCACGGCGCTCTGGCCATGACCACGCCCGGCGACACTTCCATGGTATCGAAGAGCGAAGTTGAAAAACTGATGAAAGGCGGCGGGGCGCGCGTGCAACGGTAGTTGTTGCAAAAAAGGCGCGGATTTTGTCCGCGCCCTTCTCCTTTTCAATGGAATTGTTGTTACCGCTGGATGCGGGCCGAGCCGCCTTTGGCGAAGGTCTTCACCTGCTCCACCGTCGCCATCGTCGTGTCGCCGGGGAACGTCGTCAGCAATGCGCCGTGCGCCCAGCCCAGCTTCACCGCCTGTTCCGGTTCCTCGCCCGTCAGCAGGCCGTAGAAAAATCCCGACGCGAAGCCGTCGCCGCCGCCGACACGGTCATAAACATTCAATTCAGCCGTCGGTGCAGTGTAGGTCTTGCCGTCAATCCATGCCACGGCGCTCCAGCTATGATGATTCGTCGAATGAACTTCGCGCAGCGTGGTGGCCACAATCTTGACCTTCGGATATTTCTTCACCACTTGGTCCATCATCCCGAAGAACACGCTCGGATCAAGTTTGGACTTGGCGACCACGTCCGGTCCTTTCAAGCCGAGACCCTTCTGCAAATCCTCCTCGTTGCCGACCAGCACGTCGCAATTCTCGACGATGTTTTTCATGACCGCCACGGCCTTTTCCTGGCCGCCCCAAATGTCCCAAAGCTTCTGGCGGAAGTTCAAATCGAACGACACGATCGCACCCGCCGCTTTTGCTGCCTTCATGGCTTCAACAATCACTTGGCCGGTTGTCTCCGACAGCGCCGCAAAAATGCCACCGCTGTGGAACCAGCGCACGCCCTGGCCGAAGATTTCCTTCCAGTTGAAGTCGCCGGGCTTGAGCAGCGAGCCGGCTTCGTTGCAGCGATTGTAGAACACCACCGGCGCGCGCACGCCGTAGCCCCGGTCGCTATAGACCGTGGCGTGGTTCGGGCCGCGCACGCCATCGTGCTTGAACCGTTTGTAGAACGGTTTCACGCCCATCGCCCGCACGCGCTCGGCAATCATGTCGCCGATGGGATAATCCACCATCGCCGTGACGATGCCGGTGTTCAGGCCGAAACAGTTCGCCATGTTGGCCGCGCAGTTGAATTCGCCCCCGCTGACATGGATTTTGCATTCTGTCGCCTTGCGAAAGGGGATAATTCCCGGATCGAGCCGATGTACCAATGCGCCCAGCGACACAAAGTCCAGTGCGCCACTCTCACGAATCTGCAGACCATACTTCATTCTATTTTCCTCACGATTTAAGATTTTTGACCATATCATTTCCCAAACAAAATTCTCAAATGCCTGGGAGGCTTAATTGCCTTTCAACTTAATTAGCAAAAGCGCCGGGGCTTGTCTGCAAAAAAATGAAATTGTGATTTGTGAAACCAAACCGGTTTTCGGGGAAATTCCTTTACAATCCCGCAAGCCTTTGGAAAAATTCCAAAAGTTTTCGGACGCGGATTGAAACTGATTTAAAACCGCTCAATGCTTAAGTCGGGGGAATTGTGTCTCAAAGCGTTGGCAGCCACAGCTTGAGTGGTGTAAGATAGACAAAGTTTATGCTGTATTTCGAACGTGGTTCTGTGGCAGACAGGCTATCGCTGGACGACCTGCGCAAGGGGCTGTTCCAGGCCCTCGACCGACTCGGCCCGCGCAAGCGGGTGCTGGTCGTTCCGCCGGATTTTACCCGGTTCCATTCGCAGGCGGGCGTGTTGACCAAACTCATTTACGATTACTACGGAGAGCATTTGACCGATGTTTTGCCCGCGTTGGGCACGCATACGCCGATGACGCCGGCGCAAATCGCGGAGATGTATGCCGGTGTGCCGCCGGCGCTGTTCCGGGTGCACAACTGGCGCACGGGCATCGCCACCGTCGGCGAAGTGCCGGGAGAATTTGTAAAAAAGGTCTCGGGCGGCGCGGTGGATTTCCCCTGGCATGCGCAACTGGCCAATCTCATCTGGACGGGCAAACATGATTTGATTCTGTCCGTCGGCCAGATCGTCCCGCACGAAGTCGCCGGCATGGCCAGTTACAACAAGAACATCTTCGTGGGCACGGGCGGTCAGGAAGGCATCAACAAAAGCCATTTTGTCGGCGCGGCCTACGGCATGGAGCGGATGATGGGGCGGGCGGACACGCCGGTGCGGCGCATTCTCAACTACGCCTCCGAGCATTTCACGAAGCATCTGCCCATCGTGTATGTGCACACGGTGGTGGGGAACGACGCCAAGGGCAAACTGTGCGTGCGCGGTTTATATGTGAGCGACGACGGTTCCGGTTTCGACAAGGGCGCGGCGCTTTCGTTGAAGGTCAATTTTGAGATGCTCGACACGCCGCTCAAGAAGGTGGTCGTCTATTTGGATCCCGGCGAGTTCAAGAGCACGTGGCTGGGCAACAAGAGCATTTACCGCACGCGCATGGCCATGGCCGACGGCGGCGACTTGATTGTGCTCGCGCCCGGCGTGAAGGAATTCGGCGAAGACACGGAAATTGACCGGCTCATCCGCAAATACGGCTATCGCGGCACGCCGGCGACGCTGGCGGCGGTGAAGGCCAACGCCGAGTTGCAGAACAATCTCAGTGCGGCGGCACATTTCATCCACGGTTCGTCGGAAGGCCGGTTCAACATCACTTATTGCCCCGGCCACCTCACGCGGCAGGAAATCGAGAGCGTCAACTTCCGTTATGCCGACCTGAAACAAATGACACAGCGTTATGATCCGGCCAAACTCAAGGACGGCTGGAATACGATGTCTGACGGTGAGAAAATCTTTTACATTTCGAACCCCGCACTCGGGCTGTGGGCGTATCGGGGACGATTTAAGGACTGACCAAACAAACCAACCAGAGAGGAAAAATCAGGATGAACGTTCCATTCAAGGTAAATTTGCAGGACAAGGTGGCACTCGTGACGGGCGGCGGCGGAGTTTTGTGCGGCACGATGGCGCGGGCGCTGGCGGAATGCGGCGCGAAGATTGCCGTGGCGGATTTGAAACAAGAAGCCGCGGAAACCGTGGCGGCGCAAATCCGCAAGGAAGGAGGTGTGGCCATCAGCATCGCGTGCAACGTGCTGGAGAAGGCCAGCCTCGACGCGGTCAACGACAAGGTGAAGAAGGAACTCGGCCCGGTGGACATCCTCATCAACGGCGCCGGCGGCAACCATCCCAAGGGCACGACCAGTCTCGAATACCTGCGCAAGGAAGACATCTCCGGTGCAGCCAAGGAACTGATAACGTTCTACGATCTCGACCCGAAAGGCATTGAATTTGTGTTCGATCTGAACTTTATTGGCACATTGCTGCCGACCCAGGCGTTCACCCGCGAGATGGCCGGCAAAGGCAGTGGCATCGTCATCAACATTTCCTCGATGAACGCGTTCCGGCCGCTGACAAAAATCCCGGCCTATAGCGGGGCCAAGGCGGCGGTCAGTAATTTTACGCAATGGCTGGCGGTGCATTTCTCGAAGGTCGGTGTCCGCGTCAACGCCCTTGCGCCCGGCTTTTTCATCACGGACCAGAATCGCGCCTTGTTGACCAAGCCGGATGGTTCATTGACTCCCCGCGCAAACACCATCCTCGCACACACTCCCATGGGCAAGTTTGGCGTGCCCGAGGATCTGGTCGGCGCGCTGTTGTGGTTGACTTCGGACGAAGCCTCCGGTTTTGTGAACGGCGTGGTGATTCCGATTGACGGCGGCTTCGCCGCGTTCAGCGGGGTTTAGGCTGTTGCTCATAGAGAGACGCAGCAAAACGATTCAGGCGCGGGCTTCGGTCCGCGCTTTTGTTTTGAGCGTAGACAATACGTTGACCGTTTCCGCCGCCTGTTCTATGTAGTCCCGCAACGCGGAACAGAGGGTGGACAAAAAGCTCAACCCGACGAGCCGTAACAGGCGAAGCCGGGACACAAAACAGACTTTTCAGGCCGCGGCTTTTTCTTCGATATCAGCCGGCTTTAGCGCCGGGGCAAGCAGGTGGGCACAGAGAAGGGTAATCAGGTAGGTCACCCCGGCGACGACAAAGACCGGGACATAATTGCCGGTCTCACCATGCGCGATGGCGGTCTTGCGCACCAGTCCCACCCAGGTGAAAAGCAGAATACCCGCTGCCGAGCCGGCAAATCCGGCCAGACCGGTCACCGAACCCACCACGCGGCGTGGAAACATATCACCGGCCAGGCTCATGACGTTGCACGACCAGGCTTGGTGCGCCGAGCAGGCCAGCGCAATCAATCCCACCGCCACCCACTGCGAATCGGTGAAGGCGGCATAAATCACCGGCACAATTGCCGAAGCACAGATGAGCATGGTGATTTTGCGGGCTTTGTTGAGAGACCAACCCCGCCTCATGAAATGACCGGAAAGCCAGCCGCCGCCGACGCCGGTAAACGTGGCCGCCACATAAATCAGCGCGACGGGCAGGCTGCGGGATTTCAGGCTCAGACCAAACCGGTCGGCGAAAAATAGCGGTGCGCCGAACAGGTAAAACCACCAGAAACAGTCGGTCAGTTTGACGACGGCAAACGCCCACATCTGGCGGTGCGGGAGCAGCTTGCCCCAAGGAATCTTGACCGTGGGTTCCGGCGGGTCGCTGTTGATGAGGGCCAGTTCTTCGGCTGAAACTTTCGGATGTTCGTGGGGTTTGCCATACATCAGCAGCCACGCAATGATCCAGCCAAGGTCGAAGATGCCGGTAATTAGAAAGGCGCCGCGCCAACCGAGCGTATGGCCGCCAATCGTGATCCCCGCCATCAAAGGCATCAGCAAGGGCAGGCAGAAGGGCACGATGATGCTGCCAATATTCGAGCCAGAATTTAAGAGCGCGAAGGCCAGCGCGCGTTCGCGCTTGGGAAACCATTCGGCATTCGCCTTGTTCGCCGCCGGGAAATTGCCGCCCTCACCCAGCCCGAGCAGGGTGCGGCAGATGAAAAAGCCGGTGACCGTGCTGACCAGAGAATGGCTCATGGCGGCCAGTCCCCAGAAGATGCAAAGCAGGGTGAATCCCCAACGCAATCCCATCACATCCATCAGCCGGCCGGCGAGAATGTTGCTGACGGCGTAGGCGGCCTGAAAGACCACCTGCATGTACCAGTACTGGTCCTGGGTCCAGCCGATTTTGTCCTGAAGCTCGGGCGCCAGATTGGCAAATACACCCCGGTCCATGTAATTGGCCGTGGTGACCCAGAACAGAAGACCGCAAATGGTCCAACGATATTTACTCACAAGCGGTGCGGGTGAATTGGGAGGATTCATAAAGCAGGAGTTTTGATTTAAAATGACCGATGCATCAAGCGTTGAAATCATCCTACGGTCTTGCAGGAGTCAACATGAGGAGTCTCTGACTTTTGGCGAATGCGAAGAAATGTGAGACTCGTTACCTCGTCTCCTACAATAAAAAACCCGTTGAAGTGCTTCCACGTCAACGGGCTTTTTGTCTGCGATTCAGCGCAAATTACAGATCGGTGATCGGCTTGTGCCGGGGCACGAGGATTTTCATGATCGCCCAGGCGATGAGATAGCTCAGGGCGCAAACGATGAACATGATGAGGTAGGCGGTTTGTGGGTGACTCTTAAAAGCATCGGTGAGCGTGCCGGCCAGCATCTGCACTATCACGCCGCCAATGCCACCGGCCGTGGTACCAATGCCGGTGATCGAGCCGACAGCTTTCTTCGGGAACATGTCGGAAACCGTTGTGAACAGGTTTGCCGACCATGCCTGATGCGCGGCGGCACCAATGCAAATCGTCGCAACGGCGAGGGTGGCAGCCATATTCCCAAAATATTCGACGTTGCCGAAGTATTGCGTAGTCAAAACCGCCAACGGGGCCAGGGCAATGAGAAACATCGCCGTCATGCGGGCCTTATAGACCGGCCAGCCTTTTTTGATGAGGGTCATGGGAATGCTGCCGCCGTAGACGCTGCCGACGATGGCCACGCCATAGACGATGAACGTCGGCATGATGACCTGCCCCTTGGTCATGTGAAATTGTTTGATCAAATAATCCGGCAGCCAGAACAGGTAGAACCACCAGATGCCGTCTGTCATAAACTTGCCGAAAAAGAACGCCCAAGCCTGGCGGTAACCAAAAAGGCTCCACCAGGAAACCTTTCCCTTGTCCCCGTTGACTTCACCAGCCACGACTTCATCGTCAATGCGAATATAGTCGTGTTCAGCCTTGGAAAGCCGCTTCTGTTTGCCAGGCGTGTCGTAGAGCCAAAACCAGAAAATCAGCCAGAGAAAACCGGCGGCACCGGTGAGAATGAAGGCCATTTTCCATCCGCGTTCGTCGCCGAAATAAATCATGCACCACGGAACGAACAGCGCGGCTACCATCGCGCCAAAGTTTGAACCGCTGTTGAAGATGCCCGTGGCCAGGGCGCGTTCGCGCTTGGGAAACCACTCAGCAACCGTCTTGATGGACGCGGGGAAATTGCCCGCTTCGCCCACGGCAAACGCGCTGCGGATGAAAACATGCATCAGCAGCAACCGTCCGACAAAAGCATTGGCAATCCCGCAGACCGACCAGACGATGAGTGACAGGGCCAGACCCAGCTTGGTGCCAATTCGATCAATGACCCAGCCCATAACGAGTGTCATGCTGGCGTAAAATGCCGTAAAGAATGAGGTCAAGTAGGCGAAGTCAGTATTGGACCAGCCAAATCCACCGTCGGCCGCCGAACGGCAGAAATACTCCTTCAGGTAGCTGATGACCTGCCGGTCCATATAATTGAAGGTGGTGGCAAAAAACAACAGGCCACAGATGACCCAACGATAATTACTGGAAACCGGTGTGGTTTGGTTTGAGGAATTCATACGGTCGGCGGAAAATATCCCAAAAACAGATGGCGGTTCAAGTGGTAAAATCCAACTTTACAAATCACCGGAGCTCGTGTAAAGCTACCTCCATTATGTGGAAGAAAAGTTTGATGGTTTTGCCTGTGCTGCTGCTGACGGGTTGTGCCGCGACGTTTACCAATTTGACGCCGTTGCAACAATCACGCGACGCGAACAACCTTTACCCGGTCGAAGTCGCCTTCAAATCGCAACAGCAATCACTGTTATGGGAATCCATCCGTCCCTACATACTTGCCAACGGCCAGCTCTATGAAATGCGTCAGACCCCTCTTATGACCGACCGTTGGGAAGGTTTTGTGCCCGTGCCATCCGGAGTCAACGAAGTTTCTTATCGCTACAAGTTTGATTATTTCTACAACAACTTCGGCACGCCGCCCAAGCCCGGCAGCGCCTACTCGCCGGTGTATAAGTTGACAATTCTCAATCAGTAACACCGCGCTCAGTGCTTCGGCCGGAGGAGGATGGCTTTTTTATCCGAGCCTTCGACCTCGACGCTGTGTGTTTCAACGTCGTGGTCGTCCTTCAATGCTTGATGAACAATTCGCCGGTCAAAGGCGTTCAGCGGCTCCAATTCCACCGTATCGCCCCAGCGACGTACTTTTTCCGCTGCGTTCCTTGCCTTTTTCACGAGCGCTTCGCGCGCCTGCGCACGGTAACCGCCCACATCCACCATCACCTTGGGCGCGGTGGCATCCTGCTGAAAAAGAATCCGGTTTGTGATGTATTGCAGGTCGGAAAGCGTCTGTCCCTGACGTCCGATGAGCCGTCCGTCGTCGTCGGTCTTTACATCAAGCAAAAGACCTTCTTCAAGTTTATGTTCCTCAACGGTTGCCGGAAAGCCAAGCGTTGCGAGAATTTTCTCCAGAATTTCCTTCGGTTGAGCAGGCATCAGTGGGTTGAGAGTTGAGGGTTGAAAGTTACCAGTTCAGTTTTTCTTTTATTTTTTCTTTTTTTGCGGCGGCGTCAATACTGAAGCAGCGCCCGCCGCAATCGGAGCCTGGTCCATTTTCGTGAGCTTTGTCTGCGCGATGGTCAAAAGGTTGTTGACTGTCCAGTAAAGTGTCAGGCCGGACGAATAGTTATAAAGAAATAATAAAAACAGCAATGGCATGTAGCGCATCATTTTCGCCTGCGCTGGATCCATGCCCGGCGACGGCGGCGTCAGATGCGATTGCCACAGCATCGCCCCACCCATCAGCAGCGGCAACAGGTTGAATGGCAACCCTTCCGGCGTGCTGATGAACGGAATGAATGTCAGACCTGGAATCATGAACAACGTATCCGGCTTCGACAAATCCGCCACCCACAGGAAACGCGCGCCGCGCAGTTCAATCGCGCTCCGGATCATTGTGAAAAAGCCGATGAACACGGGCATTTGAATGGCCATCGGCAGGCAGCCGCTCATTGGGCTGACCTTGTGCTTGCGATAAAGCTCCCACTGCTTTTTCGTGAGCTTTTGCACGTCGTCCTTGTATTTTTCCTTGAGAGTCTTCATTTCCGGCGCGAGCGCCTGCATCCGCTTCATCGAACGCGTGCTCTTTGCCATCAAAGGCCAGAACACCGCCTTGATGATGACCGTGAACAGCACGATGACCCAGCCGTAACCCAGTTTGGTCACATCGTGCAGCCAGTTCATTCCCAACAGCAACGCCTTTGCGAAAAATCCCCAAATACTCCCGAAATTCATCACGAGGTCGGCGTGATTTTGAAATTCCTCCCCGATGCGCGCCAATGTCCGATACTCCTTTGGTCCCGCAAAGAAAACGATTTGTCGCTCAACCACCTGGTTCGTTCCCAGAGTTTGCGCCGGATAAACCAAAGCGGTTTGAATCCCTTCCGGTGATGGTGCGCCCGGCATTGGCTCGAGTGACAGGTTGACCGGGCGCGCGACGACCTGCTGCGCCGGCTGATTTGTGTTCAGCATCGCGATGAGCGCGAAAAATTGATTGTGCGCCGCCGCCCAAACGACGTTGTCTGCGCCCGCGCGATATTCAGTTTTTGGAGTTCTGGAAAAGAAAAATAAAGAGGTGGTATTGGTGCTGAAATACCCCAGAGCGGAGTCCTGCCCCTTCGCGCCGTTATACCACATGACGCCCTCGTTCTGGCCATTGTCATCCGGCCCCATCGGTGTCGCCGTGCCGACAACCCATTCCTGCGCGGGCAATGAAATGGATTTCCCGGATGTGTTTTCCAACCGCACAGTCGCGTTCACGAGATAATTCGAGCCGACGTGGAATTCTTTCACGATGCGCAATCCATTTGCGAAAGACTTCTCGGCGCGAACGCCATCATCGGTCCCCGTCAATGTGAAACTGCCATCGTCAATCAGACCCGGTTCACCCAAAATCGCCAGCACCGGCACGGCGGCATGAGTATTCAACGTGGCCACGCCGTTGGCCGCTGCTTCCCTTTTCCAGCGCGGCGAAACCGTCTCGGGAAAATCGAGCAGTTCCACCGATTTCAGTCCGCCACCGCGTGAAGTGAACGTATACCGCGCGTGCGCATTCGTGATGATGAGCGTTTTTTCCGGCACGTTTGTGTCGAACGAAAAAATGGGCGGTACGCCCGGTGCCGGGGAAGCGGCGATGGGATTTTCAACCTCGGGTTTGGGAGCGGCAACCGCATTGGTTGCCATTTGCTGCCGGGGCATCTGCGAGGCATACTTTTGCTACACGGCAAACCATGCGACCAAGAGGATGGCACAGAGCGAGACGACGATGATGCCGGTGCGGTCCATGAGAAATTAAATTCCGAATTCCTTTTTTGGCGCCGGATCGTATCCGCAACTCCGCCCCGCGCAAGTGGGGTCGCCCCACGGGTGGCAGCGGCAAATCCGTTTGACCGCCAGCCAGCCGCCCATGACCGCGCCGCGCGCACGGATCGCGTCCATGGCATATTGCGAGCAGGTGGGCGTGAAACGGCAACCGCCGGTCGGCCCGAACAAAAAAGTTTGTGCCGGCGAAACCGTCCAGCGATAAACGCGAACCGCAAAAATCAAAATGTGTTGGAGTGGATTCACGTTTGTTTCATTTCAACAAACCTGCACGGCGCAGCGCCATCAAAAAATCCCTTTCGACCCCGGCAAAACCGCGTCCTGCAATCGAAGGCCGCGCGACGAGCACCAGTTCCACAGGCTGCTTGAATTCATTTTGATGCAGCCGGAAACTTTCACGCAGCAACCGCCGCGCGCGGCTGCGTTCCACCGCGCCGCCGATGCGACGGCTCGTGACGACGCCCAATCGTGGCGTCGCGCTGTCGGGTAGCGGATGCCAGTTGGCGATGAGACAGCCGAGCACAAGCCGCTGGCCTTGCTCCCGCACACGCGCGAAATCGCGCTGATGCTGGAGCCGCATCTGGCGGTGCAGCCGCAGTCGTTTCGGCATTTCGGCGGGCATGAGCACGCGGATTAAACGGGCGTCAAACGTCTGCGTCCCACGCGTCGGCGGTTGCGCAGTGTGGCGCGGCCGCTCCTGGTGGATTTGCGGGCAAGAAATCCGTGCTGCCGTCTGCGCCGGATTTTTGATGGCTGATACTGGCGTTTCATAAATTCAAATTTGATCGCGCCTTTGCGCGGAAAAGCTCCGTTTGACGGAGCGGCGAGGTTAACGATGAAACGCCTCGTGTCAAGGCGCGGTTCTGCGAACGTCGATCATTTTTTCGTGATAATCCACCCGGCGATTGATAACCACTTCACGTCCCTCAAGATGCCAGTTCACGTCGCGCGTGAACCAAAGGCCGTCATCAGTCCTCTCGCGTTCAAACCCGTAATCGAATTTCCACACCGCGCCGATAAGACCAAAGCCGACGTTCACTTTTTGGGTCAGATGCACACCGGCTTTCACGAGGCAGTAATCCACTTCGTCCACCCAGACGCGGCCTCCAGCCTTGTTGATGAAACGATCTTTGAGATTCCGCTCAGGCATTTTTTTGTCCACCGGAACGAAATCAATCGTCAGCGCCGGGCGGCCGTTGATCCATTCGCGTCCTACCAGTGTGAATCGAAAACGACGGACCAAATCCTGGTTAAGCAGAAAATCATCCCTCTTGAACTGCCGCCCACGCACGTTGGAATGAGTGTCGCTGACGGCTTCACTTTTTCCCGAATCTGGATTCGATTTGGCCGCGTCCGGTTGCGAATGTTTCGCCGCCATCGGGTCATGCACGCTGGATTTTTCCTCGTGTTTTTTGAGTTCGCCCGCTGAATTTCGATATTCGGTGACTTTGGTGCGCGAGTAGCTGTAACGTTTATCGAACGCGCGGTCGTTGTCGCCCTCTTTTTTCACCCGCTCAACCACACGTCGAAGTATCAATTCGGTTGTTGGCAACGGCGCGTTTGTGTCCTGCGCAAATAATGGAAATGACATCGCCGATAAAATCGCAAGGACAATTGTCTTCCGAATCGTTATCATCATGGCTGCCGCAGTTTAACACAGGTGAACCTGGATTAAAGGTTTCGTTTTTGAGTGCCGCGCCCACACGATTCAAACGCACCTTCATCCGGCCGGACGTGACGGACGACGACCGCCGCCCGGTGGAAATTGAGCTTGAGCGACCGCCATGGACGGCGGTCAAAGTGCGGGTGTGTATGTATTAAAATATTTGGAATTTACCTCGCACAAACCCCCATCGGGGCTTAAACTTATGATAGCGATTTAATGAAAATACTTCTCGTCAGTCCGAGAACGCCCGACACGTTTTGGAGCTTCAAGCACGCCGTGCGCTTCGTTTCCCGGAGGGCGTCCATGGCGCCGCTGGGGTTGCTGACGGTGGCGGCGATGCTGCCGCCGGAGTGGGAACTCAAGCTGGTGGACATGAACGCTGAGCGGCTCAGGGACAAAGACCTGCGCTGGGCGGATTATGTGCTGCTGGGCGCGATGCTCGTGCAAAAGGAATCCGTCCGCGAAATTGTGGCGCGTTGCGCGGCACTTGAAAAAACCGTCATCGCTGGCGGGCCGTTATTCACCACCGGCCATGAAGCATTCCCGGAAATCCAGCACTTCGTTCTGGGTGAAGCCGAAGAAGTCATGCCTCAAGTCGTGGAGGACATGCAAAGCGGCCGGTTGCAATCCGTTTATCGCTGCACGAACCGGCCGGACATCACCCGGACGCCGGCGCCGCGCTGGGACCTCATCAAATTCCGGCATTACGTGACGATGTCCGTGCAATTCTCGCGTGGATGTCCGTATGATTGCGAATTTTGTGACATCATTGTGATGAATGGGCGCGTGCCCCGCACAAAAACGCCGGTGCAATTGATCGCCGAGTTGGACGCGCTGCGCCGGCGCAAGTGGAAGGACATGGTTTTCATCGTGGACGACAATTTCATCGGCAACAAACAGCGGACGAAGACGCTGCTGCACGCGTTGATCAAGTGGCGGCGGCGCACGCGGACCCGCATCGGGTTTCTCACCGAGGCGTCCATGAATCTCGCCGATGACCCGGAGTTGTGCGCGCTGATGGTGGAAGCCGGGTTTAAAAAGGTTTTTGTGGGCATTGAAACGCCTTCGGTCGAGGCGCTGGCGGAATGTCACAAGCTCCAGAACCAGAACCGCGACCTCGTGGCCGCCGTGCAAACGTTGCAACGCGCCGGGCTGGAAGTCATGGGCGGATTCATCGTGGGCTTCGACAGCGACAAGAGCGACATCTTCAAGCGGCAGTTTGAATTCATCCAGCGCTCCGGCGTGGCGACGGCGATGGTGGGGTTGCTCAGCGCGCTGCCCCAGACACGATTGTGGCAGCGGTTGAAACGCGAGGGGCGGCTCGAAGCCGAAAGCAGCGGCAACAACTCCGATGCCACGCTAAACTTCAAACCCAGGTTGAACCGCGAGTTCCTGCAATCCGGCTACCGCGAACTGGTGAAGAAACTTTACGAGCCGCGGAACTACTATCAGCGCATTCGCACGTTCCTCAAAAGTCATCGTCCGACCGGCCCTCGCCTGCACCTGTCACGGGCGGACATCATTGCGTTTCTAAAATCCTTCTGGGTGCTGGGCGTGTGGCATCGGGGACGCGTGGGATATTGGCGGCTGTTCTGGGGCACACTCATCAGGCGACCGCGTCAGTTCCCGCACGCCATCGAACTCGCCATCATCGGTTACCACTTCCGCCGCGTGGCAAAATCACTAAGAGCGCCTTCATCCGGCAAACGGTGATGGGCAACGACCGCAGCCCCATCGGGACTGAAATTGAATGACGACGCGAATTCCACGAATTGGCGCAAATGAGCGCTATTCGTGTCTCACAACCCCAGTTTCTTGAACCGGTTCTTCACTTCCTTGAAGTGGAAATTGAGCGAGCAGAGTTTTTCGAGTTCGCCTTTCTTGAAATATTTCGCCACGTCAGAGTCGGCTTGGAGTTGCTTGAGAAAGTCGGCGTTGTCCCGACCATCGTGTTTGATTTCCCAGGTCTTCATCGCCGCGTCTTGAACCAGATTGTAGGCGTCTTCGCGCGTCATGCCTTTGCGGATGAGCGCCAGCAAAACGGTTTGTGAATTCCACATGCCGAGGCTCAAACCGAGATTGCGCTTCATGTTTTCGGGATAAACCACCAAGCCATCCATGAGCCGGGTGAGCAGGCCAAACATGTAATCCAGCAGCGTGCAGGAATCGGGGAATATGATGCGCTCGACGCTGCTGTGGCTGATGTCGCGTTCGTGCCAGAGGGCGACATTTTCGAGGGCGGCGACGGCATTGCCCCGCAGAACGCGGGCGAGACCGGTGAGGCGTTCCCAAGTAATGGGATTGCGCTTGTGCGGCATGGCACTGCTGCCTTTCTGGCCCTTGGTGAAGGGTTCCTCAACTTCGAGGACTTCCGTGCGCTGGAGATGGCGGAACTCGACCGCCCAACGTTCGATGCTCGCGCCGACGAGGGCCAGCGCGGTCATGAATTCAGCGTGGATGTCGCGCTGGACGACTTGTGTGGCGATGGGCGCAGGTCGCAGGCCGAGTTGTTTGCACACGGCGGCCTCCACAGCAGGCGACAAGTGGGCGCTGGTGCCCACGGCGCCGCTAAGTTTGCCAACGGCAGCGGTTTCGCGAATTCGTTCAAGACGTTCGAGTGCCCGGCCAAATTCGTCATACATGAGCGCCAGCTTAAGGCCGAAGGTGGTCGGCTCGGCGTGAATGCCGTGGCTGCGGCCGATGCAGGGCGTCAGCATGTATTCTTTCGCGCGTTTCGCGATGGAAACGCGGAGTTGCTTCACGTCGGCAATGAGGATGTCGGCGGATTGCCTCATCTGGACGGCGAACGCAGTGTCGCCGATATCGCTGCTGGTCAACCCGAAATGCAACCACCGGCTGGCGCGATGATTGATTTTTTCGGCGACAGCGGTGGTGAAGGCGATGACGTCGTGGTTGAGCGTTTTTTCCAATTCCTTCTGGCGGGTGACCAGCCCCGGCAAGTTGGCGAACCACTTGCGCGCACCGGCTTTGATTTTGGCGAGGTCTTTTGCCGGCACGATGCCTTCCTTGACCAGCGCTTTGCTGGCGAGGAGTTCAACTTGCAGCCAGATGCGGAGCTTGTTTTCGTCGGTCCAGATGGCCCGCATTTCGGGGCGTGAGTAGCGCGTGATCATGGCTTGAGCGTAAAACGACAAAAGCCGGGAGTCGAGCCGCTTTCGCTCCACTCCCGTGCGCCAGGGAGTCGAGTGCCACGAATTGGAGCGCCGATCTCCGATCCGGGCGCGTTGACAAGACGGTCAACCGGATCATGCCGGGCCGGAGGCCGGCGTTCCTAATGCTTGGCCATTCGCGCGCGGGCCTTTTCGAGAGTCTCGCGTTCGCGAGCGGTCAGGCTTTGGATGCCATGTGCGGAAATCTTGTCGAGGATGGGGTCCACCTCGCTTTTTACAAATTCATCGGTGGACAATTCATCATCGGGTTTGCCCGCGGACGAACGCCAGAATTTGCCCCGGCCCACATGGGTGACGACGAATTTACGCGGCGCGGCCGGGCGCGACGGCGATGATCCCCATCGCGGCCAATGCCAGCGGCCCTGAATGAATTGCCGCACGAAAACAATGCCTGTCAACATGCCGCCCAAATGCGCGGCATTGGCGATGTTGCCGCCGGGAAAAATAATGCCGAAGAATGCTACTATTGCCGAAAAAATCAGGAGGGTTTTAGCGCGTAGAATCACAGGTGGAAAAATCAGCGCTAATTCGCGTTCCGGATATAAAATGGCGAATGCCGCGACGAGTCCGAATGTACCCGCCGAGGCGCCGACCACCGCACCGCCAAAATAATGCGGCCAAATCCAGCCGGCGGCCGACTGTAAAAGTCCGCCAATGACGCCGCTTGTGAGGAACAAAGCCAGGAATTTTTGGGGGCCGAGTGTCTCTTCAATTTCGCGGCCAAAAACGTAGATTGCCCAACTGTTGAAAAAAATGTGCCACAGGCCGGCGTGCATGAACTGATAGGTGAGCAACTGCCAGACATAACCGCGTTTCAATCCTTCGACGCTCAATGCAAAATAATTATCCGGGAGGAAAAGTGGCGGATAGCCGCACGTTACACATTCAACAATGAAAATGACCGCGCAAACAATCAACAGTGCCACGGTGAACGAAATGCGCGGCCGATAGTAAACCGGCTGGCGCATGTAATCGCGATCTTCAAGCATATTTTTTATGGAAGCCAACCACCAAAACCTTTTTCAAAGGCTCCTTTCACAATGAGCCATTGGTGATGCGGCCATCCGCCAATTCGACGACGCGCTGTGCGTGTGCGGCCACTTTTGCATCGTGTGTGGCGATGACCAGCGTCGTCTGTTTTTCGACACGCAGATTTTTGAGCAGTTCAATAATTTCGCCGCCGGTGCGCGAATCGAGATTGCCGGTCGGTTCGTCGGCCAGAAGCAATTCCGGTTCATTAATGAGCGCGCGGGCGATGGCGACGCGCTGCTGTTCGCCGCCGGAAAGCTCAAACGGCTTGTGTTCCATGCGATCCTTGAGCCCGGCAAGAGAAAGCAATTCGCGTCCGCGCGCCACGGCCTGCGCGACGGGCACACGCGCCATCCGCGCCGGCAGACAGACATTTTCAAGCGCGTCGAGTTCAGGCAGAAGATAATACGCTTGAAAAACAAAACCGACGCGGCGGTTGCGAAAGTCGGTGAGTTCGTGTTCGGAAAACGCGGCGATATTTTGTCCGGCAAAACGAATTTCTCCCGCGTTCGGCGAATCCAGTCCGCCGATCAAATGCAGCAGCGTGCTTTTGCCCGCGCCGGACGCGCCGCGCAGCGCAAGAAACTCGCCGCGCGCCACGTCGAGGTTCACGCCGCGCAGCACTTCGAGCGCGCGTTTGCCCATGGTATAAGTCTTGGCGAGGGCGCGGGTGGAAAGCAGCGGTTCATTCATAACGCAGCGCCTCCACGGGTTTCAACCGGCCGGCGCGCCATGCGGGCAACACGCCGCCGAGAATGCAAATGACAAACGAGCTTCCGCAGATCAACGCGATGTCGCGGGCGGCAATCACCGCCGGCAGCTCGCTGAAGCCGTAAATGGACGCCGGAAACAGTTCGAAGCCGGTCCAGTGATTCATGAAGTGCAAAAATTCATTGCGGTAAGTCAGCGCCAGAATGCCGAGGCCGTAACCGGCCAGCACGCCAAGCACGCCGATAATGGCGCTTTGACTGAGAAACACGCCGGAGATTTGGAGATTTGTCGCGCCGAGCGCCTTGAGCATTCCAATTTCGCGCGTTTTTTGGACGACGAACGTGATTTGCGCGCTCAAGATGCAAAGCGCGGCGACAATGACGATGAAAAACAGCAGGTAAAACATGACGTTTTTCTCGACGACGAGTGCGCTCAGAATGGCGGAATTCTGTTCCATCCACGTGGTCGCGGTGAATTCCTTGCCGAGGGTTTGCTCCAATTGCCGTTTCACTTCCATTGCCTGATACGGATCGTTCAACATCACCTCCAGGTCATGCACGGAATCACCCAGATCGTACAAATCCTGCGCGTTCTCCAGTGACGTGACAATAAACAGGCTGTTGAATTCGTAGTAGCCCACGTCGAATATGCCGCGCACCACGTAATCCTCCGGCAAAATGGCCTCCTCGTTTTTATTGCCGCGGTTTTTGCGCATCCGCTCGATATCGTGCGGTGAATAAATGGACAACCGGTCGCCGACGTGGAGTCCCAGGTTGCGGGCGAACTCGCTGCCGATGATCACACCGTGATCGCTCAAATCGAATTTCCCCTCCACGATGCTTCGCGGCAGGACACTGACGCTGCCTTCGGCTTGCGGATCCACACCGCGCAAAATCGGCGCATCCACCCTGGCTTGCTTGTTTGTCTCCTCCTGCGTTTCCACCAGCACCCTGCCAATCACCAGCGGCGAGACGCTGCGCACGTTTTTATTGGACGCGATGACACTCGCAACCTGCGCGTAGTTTTGCATCGTTCCGCGGCTTCGGAAAACCTGGATGTGCGCGTTGAAACCGAGGATTTTTCCGCGCAAATCGTGGTCGAACCCGCTCATCACGCTGATGACAATGATGAGCACGGCGACGCCAAGCGCAACGCCGAGGATGGAGATGAGCGTGATGATGGAAACAAATGTCCGTTTGGGCCGCAAATAACGCAGCGCAAGAAGCAATTCAAACGGCAACCGGGACATGATGCGCGGAGGCTAAAGACCCTTCCGGCGGGTGTCAAATTTACTATGGCGGCGTGAAGGGATTACCTTTGTTCAACACCGACGGGAACCGCGGCAGAAACAGCAGACTCAGGAACAAATAAATCCAGCCGAGAACAAGATTCGCAGCGAAGGTGAAAAACAGGGAAACCAAATTGAGAAAGCCGGAATTGTAGAGCAAAACGGACGCCGCCATCAGCAACGCGCCCGGCATCAATGCCGCGCCTGCCAGCCGCCAGCTTTGGCGCAGGTTCAAATCGCGGTTCGCAAAAAAACCGAGAATCCTGACCGGCAGAAAATAAATCGTCGCCAGCAACCCCCAGCACAGCATAAAGACAATCGCCAGCACGACTCCGGCCATGAACGGGAGTTCCATCGCCCAGGCGCCCCACTGCGGCTCCAGCTCCGTGCGATTGAAAGGGATGATATAGCCGCGCGGGTAATTCCATTCAGTGTAACCGAGCAACGAAAAAACGCGGACGGTCTCTCCGCCAAATTCAATTTGCACATCCGCAGGCGAGTGGATTTGGCCGGAATGATTCAGGTCAACGTCAAAGGCAACGGACCGGCCTTCGGCGAGCAGTTGCGGCGAGTTGCCCCGCCAATCGAGCCGGGCGGACCGGATTTCGCCGGTGGCAGGCAAATTTTGAATCGCCGTCAACACGGTTGGAAAACAACCATCGTGAAGAAACCAGACAACCGACACGGCAGCAAGCAGCGCAACAATGAACTGCACGAGAAACAAACGACCTGGCGTCGCTCGCGCGAATGCCGCCACGCCGCGCGGCGTCAGCGCTTCCCACGCAAAAGTTGATTCAGCCGACGCACTCATCGGGCCACAGATTAACACAGATTGAACGGAGAAAAAATCAATCCGTGCTCAATCCGCCCTGAAGAAATCAGGCCTTTTTTCCGCCCGCCGGCGGCTGCGGCTGCGGCTTTTGGGGATCTTGATTGGGCGGCGGCACTAGAACCACCGGCACGGGATAGCGGAGTTTCATCACGTCGTCCACAAGCACTTCGATGAAATACGTCCCGGCGGCCTCAAATTTCACGTTGCCGAAGACCATCACGCCGTTGAAGGACATGGCCGGGTCGCGCAACTCAAATTTCATCTCGCCCTTGCTCACAACGGTCGTCTGGTCGGGTGCGATGAGGCGGACGTTTTCGACGAACTGGCCGATGCCCGCCGTCCAGCGGTTGAAGATGCAGAGCCGTCCGGCGACGATGGGCAATTGGGGCACACGGAGGAAATTGATGACGCCGACAATGAAGAAATTTCCGTTGGCTTCCTGCCGGACTTCCTCGCATAAAAGCGAGGATTGTAAATCGGGGAGAATTCGAGTGGCTTCCATTTTAATTATGAGTTTTGAATTACGAGTTTTCAGCTTCCAAAATTTTCCGCCGCGCGCACGGTGTTTTGCATCAGCATCGCAATGGTCATCGGGCCGACACCGCCGGGATTCGGCGTGATTTTTCCGGCAATCGGCTGAACGCGGGCAAAATCCACGTCCCCGATTAGTTTGCCGTTCACGCGGTTGACACCCACGTCAATCACTGTCGCGCCGGGTTTGACCATGTCGGCCTTCACAAATTCGGCGACACCCATCGCCGCGATTAGAATGTCCGCGTGGAGACAATGCGCCTTGATGTCGCGCGTGGCCGAATGACAAATCGTGACGGTTGCGTTGCCGTGCGCGTTTTTTTGACAAAGCATCGCGGCCATCGGTTTGCCGACGATGTTGCCGCGCCCCAAAATCACCACTTCGGCGCCCTCGATTTTCACGTTTGAGCGAATCAGCAATTCGCGAATACCCGCCGGTGTGCAGGGCTGAAAACCACTGGGATCGCCGAGCAACAATTTGCCGACGTTCACCGGATGAAAACCATCCACATCCTTTTGCGGCAGCACGCTCGAATAAATCACCGACTCGCGAATGTGTTTTGGCAACGGTGCTTGGACCAAAATTCCGTGCAAACGGGAATCCGCGTTCAATTGTTTCAACAAGGCCAGCAACTCGGCTTCGCTCGTTTGCTCCGGCAAAACGCGCGTTTCGGAAAAAATGCCGAGTTCTGCGCAGGCTTTTTCCTTGCGATCGACATAGACTTTGGAAGCCGGGTTTTCACCCACGCGAACGAACGCGAGACCGGGTTGCACGCCGCGTTTCTTCAACCCGGCGACGCGCCCTGCAAGTTCACGCTGGATTTGCGCGGCAATGGCGCGGCCATCAATGAGATTGTCCGGCGGCATTACTCGGCCACCTGAATGCTCTGGATGTTGATGAGGGGCGTGTCCTTCCAGCGCACATCAAGACCCTCCTCGCCCGTGACAATAATCCGCTTATTGACGTAACGGCTCAGATTAAGGCTCGGTGAAGTCGTGTAAAGATAATCAATATTCTGGTTTGTCTTGGGATCGAACAGTTCGTATTTCGTCGGTGCGACGATGCTGATAATGTGACGCACAACACCTTCGTGCGTGACGATGCGCGGCTGGGGCGGCGGCGGGGCTTGCTCGACCAGCGGGGCCATCGGTTCGGCCACAATGGGCGTGGTCTCAACAGCCGGCGTCGCCGGAGCCGCCTGTTGCAAATACATCGCGGCGACGAAAGCACAGGCATTGGTCGGCGCGTCAATTTCCATCCAGTCGTCCCTGGTTTTGACTTCGCTGACCGGCGTGCCGCGTTCAATGACGCCGAGGACGTTGTAATTTTCACTCGGCCCGGCGCGCAGATTCAATTTCTTTGGCAGAACCGTTTTATTCGTCTCGTCAATAAACAGGGTCCTGACCCAAACGTGCGCGCTCGATGGAAGAACAATCTTCGCCCATTGCGCGGGTTCGTCGGCCTTGTGTTTGTCCAGGTTGATTTGAGACAAAACCGTCACCGTGTCGCCTTTGACGAGATGCGCAACCACATCACCCTTGAGGCCGGCCTGACCGCGAACATTGACGTTGACGGCGACTTCCGCCGGGCCGGCAATGAGTGTGGATGCCGGTTCGGTAAAAGCGATTTTTTCCGGCGCGGCGGCTTTGTGTTTTCTGTGTTTGACAGGCTTCGCGTTTGCCGGCGGAGCGTTGGTCTCAACGGCCGTTGCCGCGGGCGCGACCTCCGCGGGCGAAGGAGCGGTTGGCGCGGGCATTTGCGGCACCGCGTTTGTATTGTCCTGCGCGACTGCGCTCGTCACCATCATCACGCCCAAAGTCAGCCAGCAATTCATTTTCATAATTCTAAAAGTAAAGTTCTTATCTCTGTCTCTGTCAATGTCCGCCATCGGCCCGGTTTCAACTCGCCCAATTTGATTTT
>Ga0187885_10001608_pt1 | contig 24307 bp, 20 predicted proteins | sample June2016WEW_20_1_3_FD_132970 | JGI IMG/M metagenome (GOLD analysis project Ga0187885, IMG submission 132970) | Peatland microbial communities from SPRUCE experiment site at the Marcell Experimental Forest, Minnesota, USA - June2016WEW_20_100 | ecosystem: Environmental > Terrestrial > Soil >... | reverse complement strand
GGGTCGTGGCGATGCTGGGCTCATGAAACCGACCACCGCCACGGCCCCCGATCCGGCCGGGGAGCGGCTCGCGAGCGAGGTGGCCGACGTCCGGGCCTCGATTTCTCTGGTCCGCTCGGGCGTGGCCACGAGCATCACCCTGACCGGCCTGCGCTTCGGCCGGCAACTGGCAGACCGCCTGGGCGCGGTGGCGGCCCGCCAGGGCGTCCACCTCGAGGCCTCGTTCTGGCCGGAGGAAGACGGTGGCGATCTCCGCGTCACCCTGGCCCGCAGCCCCGACATCGCCAGCCCCACGGCAGGCGGTCCCGACGTGGGCGGCGAAACGGCGGCGACCAATGGCTGATTCGGCGCGGGTCCTGTTCGTAGAGGACGACGGCGTCCTGGCCGGCATCGTGATCCGGCATCTGCGAGCCCGCGGCCACGACGCCCGCGCGGTAGCTTCGGCCGAGGACGCCGTCGAGATGCTCCGGTCCGGCTTCCGCCCGACGGTCGTCCTGCTCGACATTAATCTGCCCGGCGTTTCGGGCTGGGACCTGCTCCGCGGTGGCGGCCTGCGGGCCGCCGGATCGCCCCCGGTCTACGTGGTGAGCGCCACTTCCGTGCCGCCGGCCCGCCTGCGCGAGTTCGGGGTCGCGGGCTTCCTGCCAAAGCCGTTCGCCGTCGCGACGCTCATCGAGATCGTGGAGCGCGAGCACAGTGACGCCGAGGGCGCCGAAGGCCCCGTCCCCCAGGGAGGGCTAGATGCTTTCTGACCCGGCGATGATCGTCCTCATGACGGCCTGTCTGCTGTTCTTCTTGGGCCTGATCTGGCTCTGCGACAGGTTGGCCCGATGAACGGCCAGGACATCCTCGGCGGCCTGATCGCCATCTTCCTGGGCATCTACCTGCTCTATACCCTCCTGCGGGCGGAGAGGTTCTAGGTGATCCCCTCGCTGCCCGGGCTTCTCCAGGCCTTCAGCCTCTTCGCCGCCGCCATCCTCCTGGCGCGACCGCTCGGCGGCTACATGCGCAGGGTGATGGAAGGCGAGCGGGTCTTCCTCTCGCCGGTCCTTCGGCCGGTCGAGCGCGGCGTCTACAAGGTCCTCCGCATCGACGAGACCGCCGAGCAGCGCTGGACCTCGTACGTGGTCTCGGTGATCCTCTTCTCCTTCGTCTGCATCCTGGCCCTCTACCTGCAGCAGCGCCTGCAGGCCTCGCTGCCACTGAACCAGGGCGGCGTGCCGGGCATCGGCCCGGTCGCGCCCGATCTCGCCTACAACACGGCCGTCAGCTTCGACACCAACACGAACTGGCAGAACTACTCCGGCGAGACGACGATGACCTATCTGACCCAGATGGCCGGCCTCGCCGTTCGCAACTTCGTTTCGGCCGCCACCGGTATCGCGATCGCGATCGCCCTGACCCGCGGGCTCGTCCGCAAGCTGTCGCCGACGATCGGCAACTTCTGGGTCGACTTGACCCGCAGCACGCTCTACATCCTGCTCCCGATCTCGTTCGTGGCCGCCCTCTTCCTCGTCTCCCAGGGCGTGATCCAGACCTTCGCGAACTCGATCACCGTCCACACTCTCCAGGGGGCCCTGCAGACGATCCCGCTCGGTCCTGTCGCCTCGCAGGAGGCGATCAAGGAGCTGGGCACCAACGGCGGCGGCTTCTTCAACGCCAACTCGGCAGACCCGTTCGAGAACCCGACGACGCTCTCGAACTGGTTCGAGATGCTGCTCATCCTGCTCATCCCGTTCGGCCTCACGAACACCTTCGGTCGCATGGCGGGCAATGCACGCCAGGGCTGGGCTCTCCTGGCAGTCATGGTCATCGTGCTGAGCGTCGGCTCGTTCGTTGCCATGGCCAGCGAGGAGCGCTCCAACCCCTCCATCCCGGCCGCGGTCGCGGCGGAAGTGAACCAATCGGCCGGCAACATGGAGGGCAAGGAGACTCGCTTCGGGCCCGACACCAGCGCCCTCTTCGCGACGGTCACCACCGGAACGAGCACGGGTGCCGTGGACTCAATGCACGACAGCTTCCTGCCGGTCGGCGGCATGGTGCCGCTGTTCAACATCGAGCTCGGCGAGATCACTCCGGGCGGCGTTGGCGCCGGCCTCTACGGCATCCTGGTCTTCGCCATCATCGCGGTCTTCATCGCCGGTCTGATGGTCGGACGGACGCCCGAGTTCCTGGGCAAGAAGATCGAGGCCTACGAGATGAAGATGGCGATGCTCGTCGTCCTCTTCCTGGCCTTCAGCATCCTCTTCTTCTCGGCTCTGGCGACGGCTACGACGGCAGGCAAAGCCGGGCCGCTCAACGGCGGCCCCCACGGCTTCAGCGAGATCCTCTACGCCTTCTCGAGCATGACCGGCAACAACGGTTCGGCGTTCGCCGGGCTGTCCGGCAACACCCTCTTCTACAACGTGACCGGCGCCTTCGCCATGATGCTGGGGCGCTACGCGATGATCGTGCCCATCCTGGCGATCGCGGGCTCCATGGCCGCCAAGCGCCGCGTGGCCCCGTCGCTGGGCACCTTCCCAACCACCGGCCCGATCTGGGTCGGCCTGCTGATCGGCGTGATCATCATCGTCGGCGCACTGACCTTCTTCCCCGCGCTGGCACTCGGGCCGATCGCCGACCAGCTCCTCAACAACGCCGGGAGACTGTTCTGATGGCCTTCGAGGTCGTCGGCGGCTTCCGCTGCAGGCTCCTGCCGATGTCGGTGATCGACACCGCACGCGGCACTCGCCGCCTGGCTCGCGAAGCCCGCCAGGCGCAGGCCGCCGGCAGCCCGCGCAAGCGGGGCATCTTCGACCCGAAGATGCTTCGCGGAGCGCTCGGGCCGGCCGTCGGAAAGATGAACCCGCGCGAACTCGCGAAGAACCCGGTCATGTTCGTCGTCGAGGTGACGGCGGCGCTGGTGACCGTGATCTTCATGTCCGACCTGCTGGGCTTGAGCAAGGGCGCCCCCGGCGAAGTTGGCCGAGCGCCGGCCTTCGAGTTCCAGATCGCGGTCTGGCTGTGGTTCACGGTCTACTTCGCCACGTACGCCGAGGCGCTGGCCGAAGCGCGCGGCAAGGCCCAGGCTGCGACGCTGCGCAAGACCCGCTCGGAGACGATGGCGCACCGCCGCTGCGAAGACGGCACTTTCGAGGACGTCGGCTCCTCGGCGCTCCGCTGCGGCGACATCGTCGTCGTACGGGAGGGCGAGACGATCCCCGGCGACGGCGACGTGATCGAGGGCGTGGCCTACGTCAACGAAGCGGTGATCACCGGCGAGTCCGCACCCGTCCTCAAGGAGCCGGGCACGGACATCCGGAGCAGCGTCACCGGCGGTACGACCGTCACCAGCGACACTCTCACGATCTCGGTCACCGCCAACCCGGGCGAAACCTTCCTCGACCGCATGATCGCGCTCGTCGAGGGCGCGAAGCGACAACGGACGCCAAACGAGATCGCCCTCTCCATCCTGCTCTCCGGTTTGACCATCGTCTTCCTGCTGGCGACGGCGACGCTGCGGCCCTTCGGCCTGTATGCCGGTGCGCCGCTCGGGATCGTGGTCCTGGTGGCTCTCCTTGTCTGCCTGATTCCGACCACGATCGGCGGTCTGCTCTCGGCCATCGGCATCGCCGGCATGGACCGCGTCGCCCGCTTCAACGTCCTGGCCATGAGCGGCCGGGCCGTGGAGGCGGCCGGCGACGTGGACGTGATCCTGCTCGACAAGACGGGCACGATCACCTTCGGCAACAGGCTGGCGGCGCGGATCGTGGCCCTGCCCGGCGTGACCGAGCTCGAGGCCCTCGAGGCGGCGCTTCTGACCTCAGTCGAAGACGACACGCCGGAAGGCCGGTCGGTCGTGGAGCTGGCGCGGCGGCGCCTGGCCGAGATCGGGTCCGATGGCCCGGGCGCCGCTGCGGCGGTGTCCTCCCTGCCGGAGATCGCCACGGTGGTGCCGTTCAGCGCGGAGTCACGGACCAGTGGCGTCATCCTCACCGACGGCACGGTCATTCTCAAGGGAGCCGTGGACGCCATCGTGGCAGCATTGGACGTCGAGGCGCCGGCGGAGCTGAAGACCCTCGCCGACGAGATCTCGTCGCTCGGCGCCACGCCCCTGGCAATCCGCCGCGACGGCAAGCCGCTCGGGACGATCGAGCTCAAGGACACCGTCAAGCCCGGCCTGAAGGGGCGCTTCGACGAGCTGCGCCGCATGGGCATCCGGACGGTCATGGTCACCGGGGACAACCCGCTGACCGCCAGGACGATCGCCGCCGAAGCCGGCGTGGACGACTTCATGGCCCAGGCCAGGCCCGAAGACAAGATCGCCCGAATCAGGGCCGAGCAGGCGGACGGTCACCTGGTGGCCATGACCGGGGACGGCACGAACGACGCCCCGGCGGTCGCCCAGGCCGACGTCGGACTGGCCATGAACAGCGGCACTTCCGCCTGCAAGGAAGCGGCCAACATGGTCGATCTGGACTCGGACCCGACCAAGCTGATCGAGGTCATCGCCATCGGCAAGCAGCTGCTCATCACCCGGGGCGCGATCACGACCTTCTCGATCGCCAACGACGTGGCCAAGTACTTCGCCATTCTGCCGGCGATGTTCACCGTGGCCTACCCGGAGCTGAACTCGCTCAACATCATGGGCCTGACGAACCCGCAGAGCGCCATCCTGTCCGCCGTCATCTTCAACGCCCTGATCATCATCACCCTGGTGCCGCTGTCTCTCCGCGGCGTCGCCTACCGGGCCGCGCCCGCGGCCGATCTGCTGCGCCGCAACCTGCTCATCTACGGCGTCGGCGGCATCCTCGCCCCGTTCCTGGGCATCAAGGCGATCGACCTGCTCATCACCGCCATCCACCTGGCGTAGGAGTTCCCGATGCGAAGCTTCATCCGAACTCAGCTCTGGCCGGCGGTGTCGATCCTGCTGGCGTTCACGGTCATCACCGGCCTGATCTACCCGGCCGTGGTGACGGTCATCGCCCAGGTCGTCTGGCCCGGCCAGGCCAATGGCTCGATGATCGTGGTCGACGGCAAGACCGTCGGCTCGAGCCTGATCGGCCAGGCCTTCGACGCGCCGCAGTATTTCTGGGGCCGGCCCTCGGCTGCCGGCGCGAACGGCTACGACCCGACTGTCTCCGGCGGATCGAACCTCGCGCCCACCTCGAAGGCCCTGATCGACGCGATCACCCAACGGGTCGACGCGGAACGAAAGGCCAACGGCGATGCACCAGTGCCGATCGAGCTCGTAACCGCCTCCGCGTCCGGGCTGGATCCCGACATCAGCCCCGCCGCCGCCGAGTACCAGGTGCCGCGCGTTGCGAAAGCGCGGGGCATGACCGAGGATGCAGTGCGTGCGGTCGTGGCCCGCCACACCAGCCAACCGCTGTTCGGCTTCATCGGCGAGCCGACCGTGCACGTCCTGGAGTTGAACCTGGACCTCGATGGGTTGTTGAAGTGACGATCGACTCGGCCGATCCCGGCCGACCCACCGGCGACCAGATGCTCGCCCGCCTGACGGCCGAGCAGAAGGCGGCGCGTGGCCGGCTGCGCGTCTACATGGGCATGGCGCCCGGCGTCGGCAAGACCTACAAGATGCTCGAGGAGGCCCACCGCCGCCACGACCGCGGCACGGACGTGGTCGTGGGCTTCGTCGAGACCTACGGCCGGCGCAACACCGTCGCGCTGCTCGATGGGCTGGAGACAGTCCCGCGGCGCCATATCGAATACCGCGGCGTGGCCATCGAGGAGATGGACGCCGACGCGGTCATCGCCCGCCACCCCGCCGTGGCCCTGGTCGACGAGCTCGCCCACACCAACGTCCCGGGCTCCGCGCGCGAGAAGCGCTGGATGGACGTGGACGCGATCCGCGACGCCGGCATCGAGGTCGTCAGCACGTGCAACGTCCAGCACGTTGAATCGGTCGCGGACGCGGTTGAAACGATCCTGGGCGTGCCGGTCCACGAGCGTGTCCCCGACGAGGTGGTCCGGGCCGCCGATGAGATCGAGCTGGTGGACATGAGCCCACACGCGCTGCGCCAGCGCATGCGCCACGGCAACGTCTATCCGCCAGAGCGCGCGGTCATCGCCCTGGAGCGCTTCTTCACGGAACCCAACCTGATGGCGCTGCGCGACCTGTCGCTGCGGTTCGTGGCCGGGCGAGCGGACCAGGAGCTGGAGGGCGCGGTCGCCAGCCAGGGCCTCAAGCTCGGGCCGGTCACGGAACGGGTCATGGCCCTCGTCGACGAGTCGACCGGCTGCCGGCGGGCGTTGCGGCGAGCCTCGTCCCTGGCCAGCACGCTCCACGCACCCTGGCTGGCCGTCGCCATCGAGACGCCCGCGATCCAGCAGTCGCGCGATCGGCGCCAGAACCTGCAGGCCAACGTGGACTACGCCGTCGACCTCGGCGCCGAGGTGGTCCGGGGCGAGGCCAGCGACCTGGCGCGGGGCCTTGCGGAGGTCATCGCCGAGCACCGCGTCTCCCACGTGGTCCTGGTCCACGAGCCGCGTCGCGGCCTCGGGGTGGGCCGCCCCTCCCTCGCGGACCGCTTGCTGGACGCGGTCCCGGGCCTCGAGATACACCTCCTGGGCGGGCCGGCGAAGACGCCGTAGGGGCGCTGTCGGCCCGGCGCCCTCCCCTACTCCGCGACGATGCGGTAGCCCACCCCGGGCTCGGCCACGATGAGCTTCGCGGCGGCGCCCGTTGGGTCGGCGGCGGCGAGCTTGCGCCGCAGGCGGCTGACGTAGACGTGGAGATAGTGGCCCTCGTCCGAGTACGCGGTGCCCCAGACGGCGCGGAGCAGCCGGCCCGCCGTCACGACCCGCCCCGACTGCGACAGCAGAACCTTCAGCAGCTCGAACTCGCGTGGGGTCAGCTCAACCTGCGTCGCGCCCACGCTGACCTCGTGGCGCGGCACGTCCATCACGACCGGACCGAGGCGCAGCCGGCCCTCCGTGTCGGCCTCCGGCCCGGCCGCCCGCCGGAGGACCGCCCGCATTCGGGCGTGCAGCTCGGACAGACCGAAGGGCTTGGTCAGGTAGTCGTCCGCGCCGGCGTCGAGAGCGGCGACTCGATCCTCTTCGCGGCCCCGCGCCGAGACCACGATGATCGGCGTCGTGGCCTCGTGCCGAACCCGGAGGATGACCGCCTGGCCGTCCAGGTCGGGCAGGCCCAGGTCGAGCAGGATGAGGTCCGGACGGCGGCAGTCCCACAGTCGCAACGCCTCGCGCACGTCGCCCGCCTCGTCCACCTCGTGACCCCGGGCGCGAAGGTTGCTCGCGATCGCGACCCGCGCCGCCTCGTCGTCCTCGACGATCAGGACGACCGCTCCCCCGTCGCTCACCTCGATTCGCCCGCGACTGAGGCGTCGGGCCTGCAAGCCTGCTGTCCCGGAGGTTCGACCGGCTGGCCCGGCTGTTCGACCCCCTCGGCCGCCTGTGCCGGCTCGACGGGCAGCCAGACCGCCACCGCCAGTCCGCCCAGCTCGCTCGCCCGCGCCTCTGCCGACCCGCCCATCGCCTCGGCCAGGCCGCGAACCACTGTCAGGCCGATCCCGGACCCGCCCTCGCTGCGCGAGCCCAGCCGTCGCGGTCCTCGGTAGAAGCGCTCGAAGAGATGGGCCAGTGCCGCAGCCGGGACGCCCGGGCCGGCATCCTCGACCACGAGCTCGACCCTCCCGTCGGACGGACAGCTGGCCGTCACGCGGATCCGCTTGCCGGCGGCGTGGCGAGCGGCGTTCTCCAGCAGGTTCGTCAGGATCTGGTCGACGAAGATCGCGTCCACGCGCACGGGCGGCAGATCCTCCGGGACCGAGACCTCCACCTCCGCGGGCGCGAGGGCCGGGGTCAGGCGTTCGACCACCGGATCGACCAGGTCGGCCAGGTCGTACAGCTCGAGCGACGGGTGCAGGGCTCCGCCCTCGATCCGGCTCAGATCGAGCATGTTGCGCACGAGACGGCTCAGGCGCTGCGCCTCCGCGTCGATCGAACCCGCGGCGGCGCGCTCCTCCTCCCGCGTCCAGTCGACGTCCGGGTCCATGAGGTTCCCGGCGGCCGCTCGAATCGCCGCCAGGGGCGTGCGCAGGTCGTGCGAGACCGAATCGAGCAGGGCCGACTTCAGCGCGTCTCCCTGGCGAGCCACCTCGGCCGCCGTGGCCTCGGCAGCGAGGCGGTCACGCACGACCGACTGGCCCAGCTGGTCGGCGGCGGCGGCGAGGAGCCGCGTGTGGGAGCGGCCCGGGAACGGGTCGCCGCGGACCCGTGTGGCCCACACCGAACCGATGGTCTCGCCGCCGGCCTCGACGGGGACGCGGAAGACGGTCACCGGCTCTTCGCGCTCGTGGGTGTGCTCAGGCGCGTGCTCGAGAGCGAGGTCGTGGCCCGGCTCGTGGGCATGCTCGTGGAGCCGGCCCACCGTATCGCGTACCCGCGTCCAGCTCGGCTGCGCCTCCGCCGAGCTGGAGTGGAGCACCCAGCGGGAAGCCAGCGGCGGTCGGGGCTCGCCTGGCCGGCTGTCGGCCACGACGCGCTCCTCGCCGGGCAACTCACCCAGGCCCACCCAGACGCGATCCATCTCGGCCTCGCGCGCCAGCCGGTTCGCCAGCAGCGGGGCCGCCTCCAGGGCCGTCGCGGCGTTCGCCGCGTCGCGGCTTAGGGCGAACATCGCCCGCGCCTCCGATGTCCGCAGCTCCGCCTCGCGACGGCGCTGGAGCTGCAATGCGCTGAGGCGGCCGATGGCGATGGCCACGACCAGGAACAGGAGCAGGTCGAGCCACTCCTCCGGCGCCGCCACGGAGAAGGTGTAGAGCGGCTTCACGAAGAAGAAGTCGTAGATGAGGAACGAAGCCACGGACGTGCCGACGGCCAGCCAGCTGCCGTATGCCATGCCGACGGCCACCACCGGCAGCAGGTAGACGATCGCGGCATCGGGCACCTTGAGCAGGTGAACGAGGACGAAGGCAAGCAGCGTCGTCAGGGCCAGCCCGACGCATGCGAACACAAGCCCTGCTGGTGACGGGCGATGCGGTCGCACGATCGAGATCGAGAAGGGCAACCTGCTCAGCACGCGCCAATGGTAGGCCCGGGGGCGCCCAGTGGCGAGGCAGGGCGGCGCCTGACAGGCGCAAAATCACCACACCGCCCGCGACCAGAATCCCCAAATCCCCCATACTCCTCGACATTCCTGGGGGAATCCAGGCCGGCGCGGCGGGCTCGAAGCTGCTTGACGTCCACTCGATAATGCTATTTACTATCAAACAGATGTGACTGTCATATGGCCCGGGCGTCACAGGCACGACACCTCGGGAAAGGAAGCCACCGCTATGGCTGCAACCGTAGCCCGCCGCTGGTGGGCGCTCGGAGCGATCACCCTCGCCATCCTGGCGATCACCCTGGACGTGACCGTGCTGACCGTGGCGCTGCCGACGCTGGCGGGGGTCCTGAAGGCGTCGGAGTCGCAACTGCAATGGTTCGTCACGGCCTACACGCTGGCACTCGTGGCGGGCATGCTGCCGGCGGGTCTCCTCGGCGACCGTTATGGACGCAAGGCCGTGATGGTCGCGGCCCTCGTCATGTTCGCGGCGGGTTCCGCCGGGTGCGCCTACGCGCCGAGCCCTGAAGTCTTCATCGCCGCCCGCGTCGTGCTCGGGCTCGCCGGCGCCGCCATGATCGTAATGGCGCTCTCAGTCATCACCGTGTTGTTCGACGAAGCGGAGCGGCCGCGGGCGGTCGGTATCTGGGGCGCTGCCAACTTCATCGGCCTGCCCCTGGGGCCCATTATCGGGGGCTGGATGCTCACCAATGTCTGGTGGGGCTGGATCTTCCTGATGAACGTGCCGGTCGCTCTGCTCGGCCTGGTCGCGGTGGTAGCTCTCGTGCCCGAGTCCCGGTCAGCCCAGCGACCCAGCATCGACTTCGTTGGTGTGATCCTCTCCAGCGCCGGCTTGGTGGCCGTGATGTACGGCGTCGTGCAGGCCGGGGAAAACGGCTGGGGCAGCTCGAGCGCGATCGTGCCGGCGGTCGCCGGGCTCCTGGTCCTCCTGGGGTTCGTGCTCTGGGAGCGCCGGCTCACCGAGCAGCCGGGAGGACAGCCGCTCATTGATCTGTCGCTCTTTCGTTCGCGCAGCTTCACCTGGGGGATGGTACTCACCGCGTTCGGTATCTTCGGGCTGTTCGGCGTCCTGTTCGCGCTGCCGCAATACTTCCAGGCCATCCTGGGTCTCGACCCGCAGGGGTCCGGCCTACGCCTGCTGCCGGTCATCGCCGGCCTGATCGTGGGCGCCGTGCCGGCCGATCGGGTCGCTGCCCGGCTGGGCGCAAGACTCACAGTCGCCGCGGGCTTCGCCGTGGTGATCGCGGGGCTGCTGGTGGGCGCGACGATGACCGCGTCGAGTGGCGACGGGTTCATCGCGGCCTGGACGTTCGTGGCCGGCGCCGGCGCGGGCCTCGGCTTCGCCACCTCCGCGTCGTCTGCCCTCGTCGAGTTGTCGGCCGATCGCAGCGGCGTTGGGTCGGCGCTCCTGCAGGCGATCATCAAGCTCGGCCCGGCCTTCGGCGCGTCGATCCTGGGCAGTGTCCTGAACTCGACGTACCAGGGCCAGGTGTCGCTGGCAGGGCTGTCTGTGCAGGCAGCAGCATCCGTGAAGGGGAGTGTCTTCGGTGGGCTCGCCGTGGCCAAACAGCTCAACTCACCGGATCTGCTCGCTTCTGTCCGCACCGCCTTCGTGGCCGGCATCGACGACGCGGTGCGGGTTGCCGCCCTCGTCGCCGTTGCGGCAGTCGTGCTCGCGCTGGTCTTCCTGCCCGCGCGCATGCGGGCCGCAGAGACCGCTGAGACGCCGCAGGTTCAACGGGCGGCGTGACGGTCGGCCGGGACGATGGGCGGTTGGGGGGCGAGCTGACGAGGATCGGCGCCTCGGTCGCCCGCTCAGTCCAGCTCGAGGGGCACGTTGAACCGCAGGAGAGCGGGTCGCCGCCCGGTCATCCGGATCTCGGTCAGGGCGCAGTTCCGCACCGTGGGAAACAGCTGCCGGTAATCACGGAGCGGCGCACCCAGGAGCTGGCACAACGCCAGCCGGATCACGGTGCTGTGCGACACGACGAGGACGCGGCCCTGCGGGTGAACGTCGGCGATGTCGTGCAGGCAGGTCACCACCCGCTCGACGGCCGCGACGGGATCCTCTCCTCCCGGCAGGTGATCGGCGACGGGGTCGATGCAGAAGGCCGCGAACGCTGCGGGAAACCGCTCCCGCATTTCCTCCGGGGTCCGTCCCTCTCCAGCGCCGAAGTCCAGCTCCCGGAGCCGGGCATCGACCTGCAATCGCAGGCCTGCCAGATCGGCGCACGGGGTCGCCGTGCCCAGCGCCCGCCCGAGCGGAGAGGACCAGACCGCGCAGAGCCCGGCCGAAGAAGCCCACGTCGCGAGTTGCGCCGCCTGCCGAAGCCCACGCGGGGAGAGCTCGACCTCCGACACCCCGGCGTACCTGTTCTCGCCGTGCCACATCATCTCGCCGTGCCGAACCAGGACGAGGTCGGTCATCGCTGCGCCCGCTCCCGGGCGTGCGCTGCGAGGGCTGAGCCCAGCCAGCCACGATCCTCGAGCTCGTCGACGAGGCGCACGTACGACGCCTCGAAGCGCCCGGCCGACCCCGCGCGCGGGTCGATCGTTACCCGGAGGCGCACCATCTCCTCGGCAACGTCGGCAGGGTCTCTACCGGGGCTGGCAGCGAGAGCGGCCATCCCCAGCGCGGGCTCCGAGTTGTCGGGAAGGGCGACCGGACGCCCGAGGATGTCGGCGCGGAGCTGGCACCAGTACTCGCTCCTGGTGGCGCCGCCGGTGAGGACAAGGTCCCCGTCGACCGGGGCGCCCAGAAGGTCGACGTAGTCGTAGCAGAGCCGCTCGACGTAGCCGACGCCCTGCAGAACGGCCGCGAACCGGTCCGCCTCGGAGCCGTCGCCTCCGAGCTCGAATCCCCGCGCCTGTGGCGCGACGAAGGGGAACCGCTCGCCTTCCGACACGAGCGGGTACGCCAGCGCCCCGGCGGGCTCGTGGGCGGAGGCGGCGCGATTGAGGTCGCCCAGATCGCGACCGGCGAAATCGCGGGCGATCAGGCCCGCACCGGTGCTCGAGGCGCCGCCGGGGAGCCAGTCCCCGTTCGGTGCCCGGTGTGAATAGACCACCCCGAGCGGGTCGTGGATGAGTTCGTGAGTCACGCCCTTGACGACCAGCGTCGTGCCCAGGACCGAGTTCCAGCGGCCGGGCCGCAGCGCTCCGGCGCCGAGCTGCGCCGCGCAGCCGTCGGTCATGCCCGCGATCACCGGCGTGCCGGCCGGGATGCCGGTCGCGGCAGCCGCGGCACGGCCCACCGCCCCGATGACCGTCCCCGATCGAACGAGATCCGGCAGCAGACCGGCCGGCACGCCGAGCGCGTCCATGACGTCGTTGGGCCAACGTTCCTCGATGAGATGCGCGCCGCTCTTGAGGGCGCTGCTCAGGTCGGCAGGCGCCTCACGCCCCACGAGGCGCCGGCTGACGAAGTCGGACTGGTGCGCGAGCCTGGCCCCGCGAGGCAGTTGCGGGTACGCCGCCAGCAGCCAGAGGAGCTTCGGCAGGGCCCAGAATGGCTGCATTCGGCAATAGCCCAGCTCGGCCCAGACCCGCTCGCCCGCGGCGTTGACTCGATCGACGTAGTCGGTGGCACGGCTGTCGTCGTACATGAGGCCCGGGGTCAGAGGCGATCCGTGGCGATCGACCAGCAGGATCGTTCCCGACGTCGCATCGACCGCCACGCCGCGAACGGCCTCGGCGGGCACCGTTTGCATAGCCTCGGACGATGCGGTAGCGATCGCCTGCCACCACGCCTCCGGGTCCTGCTCGTGTCGGGCCCCCGATCTCCGGCTGGTCAGCGGCGCCATGCCGGCGCCGACGACCTCTCCGCTGGCCGTGACGGCCAGCGCACGCGCGCTCTGCGTGCCGAGATCCAGGCCGAGCCAGACGTCGGCTTCGCGGCCGGCGGCAGCGCGGCGGTTACCGACGCTCTTCATCGGTCGCCCCCGCGGCGGCGATCCGTACGCGGTGACTGATTGCGAAGCGGGGCGCGGGTCATCCGGCATCGCCAGAGTCTATCTGGTCGTGGCCTCGCCTCTCGCGGCGACAGGAGCAGACCGAGGCGGCACGGGTGAGAGTGCGGAGGGGGCTCGCGATGGCCAGGGCCGCCGGGTGCCAGGCTGAACGTGGGCACACGAACTTCGGGCGCGGCTTTCGAAGAATCGCCACCGGTAGCGAACGCCAGGAATGACGCCTGCGGACAATCAGAAACGGGTCGAGTCCGCCTTCCAAGAGCCGGCCTCGTGAAATGTCAGGGCAACATGGGACTGAGCTGAGTGCTCACGACCCAGAGGTAGAGAATCACCACGAACAGCAACACGACAATGGCCACGGTCAACGGCCGCGAGCGAAGCGCGGCCAGCCAGGCTCGCCACATTTCACGGTCCTCCGAGACGCGCCCCGAGTATCGGAATACGCAGGATCTTGGTAACTCTGGCGCCCGTCCAGCAGTATGGCCCGTTCGGCCATCAGCTCAACCTGGCCGGAGAAGCACGGCCGATCCGTCTGGATATTGAATCAGCCGGTCGAATGGCTCGGTGCGATGATCACGGGACCTCCGGAGGACTCGAGCCGCCGACCTGATCCTGTGCGCCGGACAAACAGAAACGGCGGGCCGTTCTGGGCCCGCCGTTTCCAGGTGCAGGGAGGGGTAGTGGGACGAGGCTCTCCCTGCGAGAAGCTGCCGCCGGATGAGCCGGGGTGGGACCGGCTACCCCAGGGCGTACTTGACGACCGGGATCCGCCGCGTGATGGCGAGCTTCTCGACCACGGAGTCGAGGGCGTACGCGCCCGCACCGACGTAGGCAATCGTGCCGGCGATGAGGCCGTACATGAGCTGCTCGTTGAAGGGGCCGGTCGCGAAGCTCCAGTTGGCGACATAGAGGAGGGTCATCAGCATGACGCCGCAGATGCTGGCGAAGCGGGTCGCCAGGCCGAGGATCAGGGCCGCGCCGATCGCGCACTCGCCGAAGACGACGAGCGTGTCGATGATCGTCATGAGGCCAGCGTTGCCGGCGAGCGAGACCCAGAAGCTGTGCGTCGGGTTGACTATTGTCGTGGCGCTGCTGCCGAGCCAGGCACCGCCCGTCGCGAACTTGAGGAAGCCGGCTGCCGTGAACGGCGTGCCGCCCGACCACATGAAGAACTTGTCCAGGCCGGCGAAGAGGAAGCCGGCACCCAGGACTGCTCGGAGGACGAATATCCCACGACTTGTGCGATCCATCGAGATTTCCTACACCTTTCCGATTCTGACGGCCTGCGGTTCCCTGCGGACCGCCGGCCCATTTCGTTCGATGGATTGAATATAGATGCCCTTACTGTTTGGATGGGGGGCCATTGGTCCCGAAGGCCCAGTCCGGTCGGACTATTTATTAGCTTGGGCATCGGTATTGGTTTCTAATATAATGCTGTGGGACTAAGTGTTATATCCGCTCCAGGCCGGGCGGCCCGGCCGTCAGGCAGTAGCTGAAGGGGCAGCGGACTCAGAGACTGTCGAGCCAGCGCTGCACCGACGCCAGAAGGCCGCTCGGGTGGCCGGGCGGAAGGTGAACCGCCGCGAACGAGCCGGGATCGGCCGCGGCCAGGCGCGCCACTGACACGGGGCGCAGTCCGGCCACGCGGAATAGGGTGTCCGCCACTGAACGGCGCACCTCCCGCGGAAGCGGATCGAAGGGGTCGCGCTCGGCGGCGGTATGAATCTCGACGAGCCCCCGCCCACGACCGTCCTGCCGCTCGCAGAGCGACTGCAGCAGGGCCGTGGCGAGGCCCAGCCGGCGCCACTCCGGGCCGACGCCCAGCGCGGCGAGCTGATCGATTCCTTCGACCGCGGAAGGCGCCGCCAGCGCGACGCCGACCAGCCACTCCCCGCTGACGGCGCCGACGGCCACGGCCCCGTCGGCGAGCGCGTGGCGCAGCAGCGCACGCCCGGCATGGGGATCGGCCGGCGCTATCGATCGCTCCGCCAGCGACAGCCGGTCGAGCATTTCGAGCGTGAGCGGCGCGACGACCGTCGGCCTTCCCACCGTCGACCTTCCCTGCGCCCCGGTGGCGACCCTCGTTCGCCTCGAGGGAGCCGGGCTGGCGCTCGAATCTTCTGGCTTCCACCAGCCCCGTTCTTCGGCCAGTCTCAGCAGCGCCGGTATCGTCAGCGCTCGGACCAGCCTGACTGTTCGGCCAGTCGCCGGCGCCACCGCCTGGCCGAGCGATCGTTCGGACGGAATGCCGGGCTCGCCAATGCCGGGTTCGCCAATGCCGGGCTCGCCAAGGCCTGGCTCGTCCTCGAACCCGAGCGGCAGCGGGCCGTCTCCCCAGCGCGCGGCTTCGCCCGACCAGCGCTCCCGCCAGACTTCGGGGAGCAGCCGCGGCGCCTCCCGGTGCGCGCCTGCCAGCCACGTCAGCGCCCATGCCCGCGGCACGACGCGGTAGATCGCATACCCCCCGCCGCCGGTCGCGAGCCATCGTCCGCCCGCGTGCCGGTGCGCCAGTCGATCGACCAGCCGGGCCGCCTCGCCCATCGCCGTCGTCGTCAGCGAGAGGTGGGCCAGCGGATCCCAGACGTGGCCGTCGGAGCCGTGCTGGCTGACGATCACGTCCGGCCCGAAGGCCGCGACCAGCGCGGGAACGACGCCCGTCACAGCCGCCAGCCACGCATCTGGTCCGCAGCGCGGCTCGAGCGGGACGTTCACGCAGGTCCCGGCCGCCCTCCCCTCCCCCAGCTCATCCACGAAGCCGCTCCCGGGGAACAGCGAGCGGCCGGTCTCGTGGAAAGAGATCGTGAGAACGCCAGGGTCGTCGGCGTGGAGAGCCTGGACGCCGTCGCCATGGTGCACGTCCAGGTCGATGTACAGCACGCGCAGGCCTTCCCGTCGAGCTCGCGCGATCGCCAGGGCGACGTCGTTGTAGATGCAGAACCCGCTCGCCCGCGCCCTCATGGCATGGTGCAGCCCGCCGCCGGGGTGGTACGCATGCTCGACCTCGCCGCGCAGGATCGCCTCCATGGCCCGGATCGACCCGCCCGCGACCGCTGCCGCTGCCTCGTGCATGCCGGCGAAGGCGGGGTCGTCGCCCGGCCCGATGCCCGCCTCGGGCGGTCCCGCGGGATCGGCCGAGAAGCGCTTCACCGCGGCCACATAGGCGGCCGAGTGCAACCACTCGAGCTCGCCGTCGCGCGCCGGCTCGGGTGCCAGCCCCGGCTCGGCCGCGACCGCTCGCAGCAGTTCGATGCCCGGCCCGAAGCGCCGCGGGCTCAGCGGGTGGCCTGGCCCGAAGTCGTACGTGAGCGAGCGCGGCCCGAAAACCAGGAGCGGCCCGTCAGCCATGGCTCAGCATGGTCAGATCATCGCGCAGCTGGCAGGCGGCGTCTCGGGCCTGGCTCGTTTTCGGCTACCTCCACCGGATCCGAGCGCGGGCGCGAGTGGGGGCGCTGGCGCGGGCCCCGGGCTGCGGTGCGGGCCGCGGGTGTGGGCCCCCGGCCGCGGGCCGGACAATCGCTCATCTCCACCCGGGGTGGAGATGAGCGGCACGACCGACCTGATCTCTGCTCATCTTCACCCGGGGTGGCACTACGCACGAGGTGGGCGCCCTGGAGCGGCTTGGATCGTCTCGACCGGCTGGTCCCCAAGCGTGAACACGCCCGCGCCGCTGCTCAGAGTGGCCAGCCGGAGGCACTGACGCCTGCCGTACGCCACCGAGGGTGCCAATGAGCGAATTCACGGGAGTCAGCGCACAAGGTGGCGGGCCAGACTGATGGCGAAACGGGGCGGCGAGACGGCGGGCGGGTCTGGGACGCGGCGACGGGCGAAACGGGGCGGGCTGGCGGGCGCGTCTGGGACGCGGCGCCGAGCCAGTCGAGGCGACGCGAGGCGCACCGGACGGTGGGCTAAGAGCCGCGGCAGGAGGCTCACGGTCGAACGGAGAGCGACCGCAGACGGCCCGGAGCGCGCCTCATCGCCCTGGCAATCGGGACACACAAGGGGTTACGCTGCCGTCGTGACCGCGACCGCTACCACGTTCCAGATCCGCCCCATTCGCCCCGCGGAGTACGAAGCCCTGGGCGAACTGACCGTCGTTGCCTACCACGCCATCTCGCCCGCGCTGCCGCACCAGGATGCGTACGACGTCCAGCTGCGAGACGTGGCCCATCGGGCCGTGGTGTCGTGCGTGCTCGTGGCCGTGACCCCCGCCGGAGAGCTGCTCGGCGGCGTGACGTACGTCTCCGGTCCGGACGACCCCTACTCGGAGGAGCTGCGCGAGGGAGAGGCGGGGATGCGGATGCTCGCCGTCGATGCGGCGCGGCAGCGACGAGGCATCGGCCGCGCCCTGACCGAGGCCTGCCTGGAGCGCGCCCGAGCCGACGGCCGCAAGCGGCTCGTCCTGCACACCGGCTCGTGGATGCCCGCGGCGGTTTGCCTGTACGAGGCGATGGGCTTCGCCCGGCGGCCGGACCGCGACTTCACGCCGGCACCCGGGATCGAGCTGATTGCCTACTCGTTCGACCTGGCTGCCCGGACACTCACTCCGTAGGCGCCCGGGCCGGAGCGCTCTCCAGCGGAAGCTCCGCCGTCATCCGCCCTGCGGTCGGATCCGCCGCGCCGCCCCGTCGGCCGGCGCCCACCGTCGGGACTGCACCGCGCAGCACCGCGACAGCCGCCACGACCTCCGCGCCGAGGGATATCGCCCCGTTCATCACGAGCGCTGCCGGCGTCCCCCACAGCCCGCCGATGCCGCCCGTCAGCCCGTTCCCGATCGGCGTCGAGCCCGAGAAGACGGTCGTGTAGACGCTCATGACCCGACCCCGGAGCGGACCGGGAACGGCGATCTGGATCAGCGAGTTGGCGCTGACCGACGTCGCGATGGCACCCACGCCGCAGAAGAAGACGGCCGCCATGGCGACAGGGAACAACGTCGTGCTCGCCAGCACGAATTCGGCCGCTCCGAGGACCATCCCGCCGCCGATGAGAACCCGGAGGCGCGGCCTCTCCAGCATCGCCGCCGACACCGCGGCCACGAGCGCCCCGGCCCCCATAGCGGCGTACAGGTATCCGAAGCCGTTGGGCCCCACGTTCAGGACACTGGCGGCCATGACCGGCAGGATCACGTTGAAGTTCATGCCGAAAGTGGAGATGAACCCGATCACGCCGATGGCCAGCAGCACCACGGGCGTGTGCCAGACGTAGCGAAGTCCCTCGCCCAGGTTCTCGCGGACTGCCGAAACGCTCTTGGGTATCGCCAGCCGAGGGGCCGGCATCAGCTCGCTGTCCCGCATCGCCAGCAGGCCGATCACGACGGCGCCGTAGCTGAGCCCGTTCAGGATGAAGCAGAGCGAGGTTCCAAGGATGGCGATCAGGATCCCGCCAATGGCCGGCCCGATGATGCGCGCGCCGTTGAAGACCGCCGAGTTGAGCGCGACCGCGTTGGCGACGTCGTCGCCGCCGACCATCTCGACCACGAACGACTGCCGCGTTGGATTGTCGACGGCGTTGACCAGGCCCAGGAGAAACGCCAGCACGAACACGTGCCAGACCACGACGACGTGGAAGAAGTCGAGGCCGCCCAGGGTGAGGGCCAGCAAGCCGGCCGCCGTCTGGGTGCCGATCACCGTCAATCGCTTTGGCCACATGTCGGCGATGATCCCGCCGAAGAGGCCGAGCACCAGGACGGGCAGGAACTGGACCACGCCCAACAGGCCGATGTAGACGACCGCCTGGTTCCAGCCCACAAGCGTTCCCAGGAGCCAGCCCTGGGCCAGGGACTGCATCCACGTCCCGGTGACGGAGATCAGCTGGCCGAAGAAGAAGAACCGAAAGTTGCGGTGCCGCAGGGCGCGGCCCGTCGCGGTCAACCGGACCCGCCCGTTGAGGATCACCGGGCCGCCTCGCGCTCCAACCCGGGCCGGGGAGGCCGGCCCTCCACTCCTTCATAAGAGCGATGCTCGCCGCGCATCAGCGAGGCCACCGCGCCAAGCGCGCTGGCCACGACCCCGCCCAGGAAGGCCAGGTGGAGGGCGTTCATGAATGGTCCGAGGCTGATTCCCTGGCCGCCGATCTGGGCGCCAGAGAAGACCGCCAGCAGAACCTTCGGGTCCATCGAGGCGGCCACCAGGCCGATCGCCAGGGCGATCGAGACGACGAAGCCGGACTGGGTCAGCATCATCCGCGTGCCCGCCCCAACGCCGCGCTTGCTGGGCGGAACGACGCCCATCACGGCACTGGTGTTGGGCGAGTTGAAGATGCCGGACCCGGCTCCCACGACCAGCTGCCAGAAGGCCAGCTGCCAGTAGGGCGTGTCGGTCTGGAGGGTCATCAGCCCCGCCAGGCCCAGGCCCGTGATCACCATGCCCGCCGTCGCCAGCTCTCGCGAGCCGTACCGGTCGGCCAGGACGCCGCTGATCGGCGAGAGCACGATCAGGCCGATCGCGAGCGGCGCCAGCATGAGCCCGGCCGTGACCGGATCTTCGCCCCGGGCACCCTGGAGGTAGAAGACCAGCAGGAACAGGACGCCGTTGCGGGCGATCGAGTTGAGGAAGCCGGTCAGGTTACCCATGGCGAAGAGTCGGTCGCGGAAGAGGGATAGATCCAGCAGCGGGGCATGGTGATGCGCCTCGACCCACAGCAGCATCGGCGTTGCTACGACGAAGGCGAGGAACCCGCCCACGACCCACCAGGTCGTCCAGCCGTACACGCCCCCGAAAGCCAGGGCCATCATCAGCCCCATCAATCCGACGAAGTAGAGCAGTGAGCCGAGCCAGTCGATCTCGACGCGCTTGTCGCGCTGGCCCTGCTCCACCAGGATCAGGCTGGCGCCGGCGACGCCGACCAGGCCGATCGGCACGTTGAACCAGAAGATGGTCCGCCAGCCGAAGCCGGTCAACCAGCCGCCCAGGATGGGACCGAGAATGGCGCCCGCTCCGAGGACCATGGCGTTGATGCCGAGGGCCTTGCCCAGCTCCGGTCGCGGGAAGGCGTCGGTTACCAGGGCAGTGGCGTTGGCCATCAGCAAGGCCCCGCCGACACCCTGGACCAGGCGCCAGAGGATGAGCTGGTTCGCGTCCGGCGCGAGGGCGCACAGGATCGAGGCCAACGTGAAGATGACGAAGCCGAGCGTATAGGAGCGCGCCCGGCCGACCATGTCGGCGATGCGCCCGGCGTTGAGAACGAGGACCGTGGCGACGAGGGTGTAACCGACGACGATCCAGAGCAGGCTGAAGATGTCGGTGTGGAGGTCGTGCAGGATCTCGGGCAGGGCGATGATGAGGGTGCCCGACGTCAACGACGCCATCAGCGCGCCCACGCTCGTGACGGCCAGCACCCACCAGCGGTAGCTATTGGCGGCGGGGTCGATGGGGTGGCGCAGGGAGCTCGTCACGGCTCGTCAGTTCCGAGCGCGGCGATCCTCGCGAGGGTCCGGGCACGTCGAGCCTCTGTTTCGTCGACCATCGTCTGCAGGCGCCCGATCTTGCGCCGGAGGGTCTCCATCTGGCGTTCGTAGCTGGCCACTCGCTCGCACAGGATCCGCTTGCGTTCGGCCGCATCGGTGGTGGCGTGATATGCGGCATGGCCGCGCTCACGAGCAGCCTCGTCCTCGAGCAGCTGTGCGATCTCCGCCAGAGAGAATCCGGCGTCGTCGCGCAGGCCCTTGATGAATCGCAGCCGCTCCACGTCCGTCTCGTCGTAGAGCCGGTAATCGCCCTCGGAGCGAGCAGCCGGGCGCAGCAGCCCGAACTCCTCGTAGTAGCGCACGGAGCGAGCGGTCAGGCCCACCTCTTCGGCTGCCTCGTGAATGCGCAGCAATCGGGCCGGATCAGTCGGCCGCTCGGTGGTTTCGGTCATGGCGACATCCTACCGCAACCTTGCCGCACACGTGAAAGTTGGGGCGATGAACCGCAGGCTGCGGCGGAGCAGGCTGAGTCCGTGAACGCCTAAGGATTCGTGATGATCGACGGCGCGTGGAGGACGAGGTGCCACGTCAGGCCGCCGTCGGTAGTCTCCATCAGCGCGTCGGGCGAGTCCGAGTACCCCGGCGCCCGGACGAGCCAGCCCGTGGTGGCGTCGACGAACGCGAAGTCGTGGACCTCCACGGGCGTATTGGCCAGCTTCTTCCAGGTCTGCCCGAAGTCGGAGCTGACCCAGAAGTTCTCATCCGAGACCCCGATGAGGTTGGTGCCGGCGGCCCGGACAGTGGAGACGGGCACGGTCGAGTCCGGAGCCCGCCAGGCCAGGTGCCAGCTGGCGCCGCCGTCGCTCGTCTCATAACGAACCACGACGCCCGCGCCGTCCGCCGTCCCGAAGCGGACGAGCAGGCGCCCGCTGCCGCCGGACGTCAGCTCCATAGCCAGCGGCGGCGACCACGCGGAGGCTCCTGGTGGCGCCTCGAGCGTCTGGGAGGTCCACGTCCGGCCGCCGTCGAAGGTCAGCTTCAGAAGCGGCAGACCGGACTGCTCCCCAGCGTCAGCGGCCATCGTGTAGGCGATGCCGTAGCCGATGGTCGAGCTGATCCACGTGATCGGAGTCGCATACGTCTTCGTGACGGGGCCCTGGAACGTCAGTCCGCCGTCGTCGGTCGTGAACGTCTCGCAGGCCACTTCTTCCTGCCCGGCGATGAGCTGGGGGCACCGCGCTAGGACACCATGGGTAGTGTCCACGAAGTGCGCCCAGGTCCAGTTCGGATCGGTGGCATTGGTCGGCAGGTCGGTGGAAGCCCACGTCTTGCCGCCGTCCGACGTGCGATAGACCGGAGTCCGCGAGTACACGGTCGCCCCTGGATCCGAGGAATCGGACGGGACCAGCCAGCCGTGCTGGGCGTCGATGAACTGGATCGTCCCCGATGCCGGGAGCGGGCTGCCCGAGTCCCAGGTCTTCCCGCCGTCGGCCGTCCAGAAGAGGCTCGTCCCGACGACGGCCCAGCCGTGAGTTGCGTCGAGCCAGTCCGTGAGCGGCTCTCGCTCCCGCTGCGTTTCCGAGACTGGGTTCATGGAGCAGCACGGCGGGACCGAGGGAACAACCGGCGTCGGTGTCGGGCCGCCGTTGGAAGGCTGCCAGAGCATCGGCCGCCACGTCTTCCCGGCGTCGGTCGTGGCCATCAAACGGCTGCAAGGGTGGAAACCCAAGCCGGAGCCGAAGTAGTTGGCGGGCGCGCAGGTATCGATCGTCACCCAGGCGTCCGTGGCAGATGTGGCGTGGGCCGACATCAGCATCCCCGTGGTCCCGGTGGGCACAAACGCGTAGAGGGCGGAGGCGGAAAACGTGGACATCTGCCCGTCGGGTTCCCCGAGAACAAGGCTCGCAAAAGCGGACTGGATGCCCTTGTTCGCGCCGACTACCTGTCCGTATCCCGCGAGCGTGCCGGATCCCATGGCAGCGTCCATCTGGTCCTGCAAGGCCACAACGTCACTCAGCTGTTCGAAGCCGTCCAGCTTCCAGGTGCGGCCTCCATCCGCGCTCGTCCAGGTGACCCAGGCTGAGCCGTTGGTCGCAGTCTGGTTGGCGAAGCCGTGGAGCACGAGCTTGCCGTTGGAAACGCTGGGCGCAGCGTCCTGACCGATGATCGAATACCCACTCGGCGACGGCAGGGTCACCGCCGCCCATGTCTTCCCGCCGTCGAGGGTGTGCACCATGGCGCCACTCTTCGAGTATCCCCAGCCTTCCATTGCGGAGACGAAGTGGACGTCTCTGGGTGCGGTAGAGAGTTTCGAGGTATCGACGAGGGGTGACCAGGTGGCGCCTCCGTCGGTTGTCCCGTACAGCCGCCAGACCCCTTGGTTGTTGACCAGCAGGAGCCAGCCGTGCTCGGCATCGACCATGTCGAACTCGTACGTGTAGAACCCAGACTGGTCGATGACCACCGCCCTGGTCCATGTGAGGCCGCCGTCGCTCGTCCGCAGGACGGTGTCCGTGTATCCCCTGACTTCCGCGTTGGCGGTCACGGCGACATAGGCATGGAGCCTGTCCACGAACTGGATCCCCGAATGGTTGTAGGGACCGGTCCACGGCACCTGCTGCTGTTTCCAGGTCGAACCGTCGTCGTCGCTCATGTAGAGGGCCTCGGGTTGGCCGGTGGCGGTCCCGGTGACCCAACCGAAATCCGAGTCGAGTTCGCCGTAGGTCAGAGCATCGACGGGCGACCCCGTCCAGGTGACGGAAGGAGCCGGGGTCTCCGGCGGCGAGGCGGCCCGCGACGCGCTGGCCGACTCGCTGGTCGACGGTCCGCCCGAGGACGTCGCGGCGATGGGGCCGTGGTTGCCTCGCCAGAATAGGCCCGCGACGACGATGGCCGTTATGCCCGCGGCGGCGGCCAGGCCGCCCAGGCCGCCCAGGAGGCCCATGCGCTGGCGGAGGCGGGACGCTCGCCGTGTCGTCTTTGGCGCCGGGGCTGACTCTTCGAGGCCCAGGCGCGCGACGTGCCCGAATAGCCGCTCGGAGGGCTCGCCCGGGACTATCCGCCGGCGGAGCTCATCGCGAAGTCTCAGCTCGAGTTCCTCGTCGTTCATCCCAGTTCCTCCAGGGCGGCGCGCAGCTGCCGCATCGAGCTGTGGAGCCTCGATTTCACGGTCCCGGCGGGTATCCCGAGACGCTCGGCGATGCCATCGACAGGAAGGTCCGTCCAGAAGCGCAGGATGACGACGATCCGAAAGTCGGGATCGAGGGAGGCGAGCGCGCGGCCGAGCACGTCGCGGTCGAGCGTCGCCTGCGCCGGATCGACGTGCCGCTCCTCTTCCATGGCGCCCGCGAGGCGCCGGATCCGCGCCCGCTTCCGCAGCCGGTCGCGGCAGACGTTGACGAGGATCCGTCCGAACCAGGCCTCGAACCTGTCCGGGTCGCGGAGCGTCGCCCGCTGCCGCCATGCGGAAGTGAACGCGTCCTGGGCCGCGTCTTCGGCCTCCAGACCGTCGCCGAGGATGGCGAAGGCCAGCCGGTACGCGGATTGGACATGCCGCGCCGAGAGCCGCCTGAACGCCTCGCCGGAGTCTCGCGCCAGGGTTCCTCCGTCTGGCTCCAACGATCGAATCCCCTCCCTAAGCGCGTTCATGCCTGATATGACGCCAGGTCACTCCGTTTCGTTCGCGACCTGGTTGGCAGGCAGCCCCGCCGGGCCCAATTGTCGGTCGGTGGAGTTGCCCCGGTTTCGTGGACAGTGATGCCTCATCCGGCCGCGATGGCCGCAGTCGAACGATAACGCTCCTCGAATCGCTCCGGACTGAGGTTTCCGAGGCTGCTGTGCCGGCGG
>Ga0187885_10001598_pt1 | contig 24416 bp, 20 predicted proteins | sample June2016WEW_20_1_3_FD_132970 | JGI IMG/M metagenome (GOLD analysis project Ga0187885, IMG submission 132970) | Peatland microbial communities from SPRUCE experiment site at the Marcell Experimental Forest, Minnesota, USA - June2016WEW_20_100 | ecosystem: Environmental > Terrestrial > Soil >... | reverse complement strand
GCTGCCCGAGACCTCGCCGCTCTACCGGCTGCCCAACTGCATCGTCACGCCCCACACGAGCTGGTGGAGCAAGGCGGTCCTGGATCGCACGCTGGCTGTCTTCTGCGACAACCTGCGCCGCTACCGGGCGGGCGAGCCGCTCGACTACATCGTGGATTTCGCAGCAGGGTACTGAGGCGCGGCTCTCCGGTAGCATGTGCATCGCGCACGAGCGCCGATCCCAGGAGGGCATCTCATGCAGATCGCCATCGTCGGCCTGGCGGGCTCCGGAAAGACGACCGTCTTCAACACGCTAACCCGGGGCCACGCTCAGACCGGCGGCTACGGCGGCACGGAGCTGCACATCGGGACCGTGAAAGTTCCGGACGAGCGGCTGGACCGGCTGGCCGAGTTCTTCAAACCGAAGAAGATCGTCCACGCCGACGTCACCTACTTCGACCTGCCGGCGCCTCCCGCCTCCACCGAAGGTCGGGTCGGGACCGAGGAGCTGCCGGCCGACCAGCTGGCCCGACTGCGCGAGGCCGATGCCCTGCTGCATGTCGTGAGAGCCTTCGAAGACCCGGCCGTGCCGCATCCGGAGGGTTCGGTCGACGCCTGGCGCGATCTGGAACGGCTCGACCTCGAGTTCACGCTGGCCGACCTTTCGGTCATGGAGAAGCGGCTGGAGCGGCTGAAGGCGAGCGGCCACCACGGAACGCCGGCAGAGCGCGAGGCGAACGATCGCGAGCTGGCACTGCTGGCGCGGCTCCACGAGCCGCTGGTCGCGGGCCGGCCGCTGCGCGACGAGGAGATCGCGGCAGATGAGGAGAAGTCGATCCGTGGCTTCCGGTTCCTGACCCAGAAGCCTGTCCTGGTCCTGCTCAACGTCGGCGAGGCCGACCTGCCCCGCGAGGCCGAGATCATCGCCGGGATCGCCGGCCGGTACCGGCACCGGCTGACGCTGGTCGACGCCCTTTCGGCCAGGATCGAGATGGAGCTGGGCGAGCTCGAACCCGAAGAAGCCGCCGCCTTCATGGACGAGCTCGGCCTGAAGGAGTCGAGCCTGGACCGCGTCATCCGCCTGAGCTACCGCCTGCTCGGTCTGATCTCGTTCCTGACGGCCGGGCCGGACGAGGTACGGGCCTGGCCGATCCCGGACGGCTCGAACGCGGTCGACGCGGCCGGCGCCATCCACACGGACCTCGCTCGCGGCTTCATCCGTGCCGAGGTCGTGCCCTACGACGATTTGCTGGCGCTCAAGACGATGGCCGAGGCGCGCAAGCACGGCAGGCTGCGCTCGGAAGGCAAGACGTACCTCGTGCGCGACGGGGACGTCATCGAGATCCTGTTCAGCCGGTAGGGCGCTGCGATCGGCGCGTGGCACGGGCCGTGCGGGGCGGCCGGCGCGGCGCCTGACCGCGCGCGGGGCACGGGCCGTGCGGTGCGGCCGCCTGAGGCGCGCCCCTCCTCATCTCCACCCGGGGTGGCTCTAAGTGAGGTCGTCGCGGCAACAAGCGGCCGATCGGTACCGCAGGCTGATCCGGAAGCGTTCGAGCGAGCGTGGATCGGATGCCGTCGGCCGACGCCCGGCTGGAGCCGATGCGGTAAAGTTGCGCGGTGCCACCGGGGGTGGCATTGAGCGAGGACCGCCGCTGGCTGGGCGATGGAGGGTGACGCCGGGACGCGCGGGCCTCAGTTCGGACGGCCACCGTCGCGCGGCAGATCGACGAAGATGCCGCGGTAGTCCGGCCCATCCTCGTCGTCTTCCGAATCGAGGTTGGCCAGGTAGTTCTCATCCTCGGTGGTCGAAACGTTGACCGAGGCGGAGAGGCGATCGTCGGAGATGGCGATGAACTCGTAGTCGCTCTCCAGCTCCTCGGCGATGGCTTCGATCAGCGTGTCCTGCACGAAGGTGTCCTTGACGCGCCGGCGGATCGACTGCACCAGCTCGAAGAAAGACTCGGGGTCCATCTCCTCCTCACGAGCGAGAAGCACGTCGGCGAAGATGTCATCGTCTCCCTCGCGAAGCTCGTAGAAGAACACGATCGGGACTCCAAGGAGGTGCGGCCTGGAAGCGCGCCGAGTATACCCCTCGTCATCCCGGCCATCGGTCGGCCGTCCCGACCTGGTGGTCGTTGGTGCCGCGTCGCGAGATCTGGCCACGGACGATCGGCGGGGCTGGCGACTTGGCGGCTCGGCGACGTATTGCTCTCTGGCGGCCGCGCGGCTTGGGGTGCGCGTCGGCTGCGTGGTGGGCCTCGATGAGGAGGCGCTCCGGGAAGCCGACGAGGAGCTGGAATTCCTGACTGCTGCCGGTGTGGCCCTCCGGCCGGTCAGGCTCGAGCACGGGCCGGTCTTCGAGAACATCGAGCGCGACGGCCATCGCCGCCAACGGTGGCTGTCCCGGAGCGATCGGATCGCTGCGGCGGCACTCCCGGACGAGTGGGCTTCCGCCGCGGGCTGGCTGCTCGTGCCGGTCGCGGGAGAGGTGGGGGAGGAGTGGGCGAGAATCCCCCGTCCGGGCGCCCGGGTGGCCGTGGGCTGGCAGGGCATGCTGCGTGGCTTCGCCGGGGACGGCTGGGTCAAACGGACTGCCGCCGAGCCTTCTGCCCTGCTGGCGGCAGCCGGTCTGGTCTCCGCGAGCGTCAACGACCTCGGCCCCGCACTGGCATTGGAGCGGTTGCGCGCGTTGGCCCCCGGAGCCGTGATCGTGCTGACGGCCGGAGATCGGGGCGGAATGGCGCTGCTGGGACAAGGTCTCGCCAGGTACGAGGCCGTGGCGGCGCGCGTGGTCGTGGACTCGACCGGAGCCGGCGACGTCTTTCTTGCCGCACTGGTGGCCGCGTGGCTGCTCACCGGGGAGCTGGCCACGGCCGGGGCCCTTCGGTTCGCCGCCGCGGCGGGCTCGTGCTCGGTGGAGGGATCCGGCCTGGCCTGCGTTCCGACGCGCGCCCGGGTGGCCTCGCGGCTCAGGGTCCAGGGGTCGTGACGGCCAGCCGCCGCGCGAGGCGGGCCCGTCGGCCCGCAAGATCGATCTCGAGGCCGCGGCGCAACGCCGCCTGGCCGTGACCGCGGGCGCGGTAGAGCGCCATAAGGGCCTCATCCGTGGCTTCCCATGCGCTCGCCAGGTTGCGCTCGCGGTGCTCCCGCTCCTTGGCGAGCTCGATCCAGCCCAGCGCCGCGAGCGGCCCCACAGCCGTCGCGAGCCGGCTCCAGGCAACGCCCGCCTCCGCGACCCTGCCCTCGCGGCGCAGCAGTCGCGCCAGTTCGACGGTGGCCGCCGCCCCGTCCGGATCGCCGCCCACGATGCTCTCGCCGGCGGTCTGCAGGCACGCGATCGCCTCGTCGGTCCTGGCCTCGTGGCGGAAGAGCCGCGCCAGTCGCACCAGATCGCCCGGCGGCGCCCAGCGCCGCACCTCGCCCGGGCCGTAGCCACGATCCAGGTGGGCCAGAATCCGGCCGAGCGTGACTACGTCCTCGGCGTTGTGGCGGGCCACCACCCTGAGAGGTCCAACGGGCCCCCCTCGCAGGAAGGAGTGGTAGACGGCCGGAATCTCCGAGGCCGGGATGTCCGGCGCTCGGTGGCGCCGAAGAAGGTGGCGCTCCACGGTTTGCAGGCGTGCGTCCGGCAGGCGGTGGCGGAAGAGCCGCCGGACCAGGAGCAGGAGGTCCAGGTGATCCTCGACGGCGGGCGGCCGCTCGCGGTTCATCCGAAAGCGTGTCTCGAGGAGCGGCCAGTCGAAGCTTCGGCCGTTGTAAGTGACCAGCCAGGCGTTCCGCGGCGTTTCCGCCCGCAGTGCCTCGAGCAGGGCGCCCTCTTCCGAATGGTCGGGCAGGGCCAGCTGCAGCGGCCGAAGCCGATCGTCCTCCCAGCGGGCCAGGCCGATCAGGAATGCGACCGTTCCGGCCGCGGTGCCCAGGCCGGTCGTCTCCGTGTCCAGGCAGAGCAGGGGAGCGGTGGGCGGCGGCATACGCGGCAGGCCGGCCAGCCGGTCGCGATTGAGCGGTAGATACACGGGTCGAAGCTCGCGCCTGACGTACCAGCCCCTGGGTGTCTCGATCGGGTCACCGTCCAAACCCTGGGCCAGCCGCCTGGCCAGGGAAGTGGAATCCACCGCTCCGATCTCTCGCCACACCGGCTGCGGCGGGCCGTGCGGTTCGGCCGCGGCAACGATGGAGGCGATCGCTCGGCGGATGTCCGCATCGTCTTCGGCGGAGCGTTCGGCCCGCCCGGCCGCGGCACGTCCGTTTGCCTCACGCTCGCGTCGCAGATCCTGGAGGCGGCGTTGAAGCCGCGTGCCATCCACGGTTCAGGCGGCGGCAGTGGGCGTGGCGCCTGCCCCCGCCCGCCCCGCCACCAGATCGCCCAGCAATCGGAGCGCCAGCGCCTTCGCGTTGACGTCAGGTTCCAGGCGCGGCCCGGTGCAGGCCGGACAGCCGCAGGAGCAACCGCATCCGACGATCAGCTCGGCCGCCCCGGCGACGAGCTCGGCATGGCGTTCGAAGAGCCGTTCGGAGAGGCCCACGCCGCCGGGAACCGCCTCGTAGAGATACACGGTCGGCGCCTGGTGGTGTGGCGAGCGAACCTGGCTGACCAGCCCCAGGTCGCGCGGGTCGACCATGAGCAGGACTGCCGCGACTGCCTGCATGGCCCTGCCGACGCCCAGCAGCGCAACGTCCAGGTCCGCCCGGCGCCAGCCTCGCGCCGCATCGCCGAGCGTGAGCCAGTAGGCGGTCGTCTGGAGCTCGATCTCGGGCAGGTGGACCGGACCCCAGCCGAGGTTCTCGTCCGTTCCGAACTTGAGCTTCTTGAACATGCTGACCAGGCTCGAGACCATGACCTCGCCGTGGGCCCGGCTGCCGCCCCGGGCAGGAGCGGAGGCGAAGGTCTCGAGTGGCTTGAGGGTCACCGCCCGGTCGGCGTAGGTGTAGTGGTCGATGTCGACGCGTCGGACATAAGCCTTCCGTTCGTCCCAGTCGAGCCTGTCGACGTGGTACTGAGTGGACTCGTGAATGTAGATGGCGTCCTCGTGGACGAGCGTCTGGGCCGCGAAGATGTCGATTTCGCCGATCACGCGGGGCCGATCCGGGGTCGTGTCGATGATCACGACGTTCTCTTCAGCCGCCGCCCGCAGCGAAACGGACGACGCGGGGAAGTTCTCGCTCGACCAGTACCAGCGGTTGTCGCCGGCACGCCTGACGAGGCCCTCCTCGCCGAGAAAGGCGAGGAGGGGCTCCGCGTCCCCGGGCCCGAAGCGCTCGCCCGGCTCGAAAGGGAGCTCGAAACAGGACGCCTTGAGGTGGGCGAGCAGGACGTGCAGGTTGTCGGGATCGAGGCGGGCTTCTTCGGGCGGAGAGGCGAGCAGGAACTCGGGGTGCTCGACCACGTAGCGATCGACCGGCCCGCCGCCCGCGATCAGTACGGCCACGCTCGCGCCAAGGCGCCGTCCGGCGCGGCCCATCTGCTGCCACGTCGCGGCGATCGAGCCCGGATAACCGGCCAGGATCGCCACGTCGAGCTGGCCCACGTCCACGCCCAGCTCCAGGGCGTTCGTGCTGACCACGCCCAGCAGCTCCCCGTCGCGCAGGCCGCGTTCAACGGCCCGGCGCTCAGTCGGCAGATACCCGCCCCGGTAGCCGCGCACGCGGCTTCGCGGCCCGTTGCCCGATCGGAGCGCCTCGCGCAGCGTCGAGAGCATCAGTTCCACGCCTACGCGCGAGCGGCCGAAGACGAGCGTCTGGCGGCCGGCCTGCAGAAACGGCAGGGCCCAGCGAGTGGCCAGCGTGAGCGCCGAGCCCCGCCCTCCCGTCGCCGGGTCCAGGAGCGGCGGTTGAACCAGCAGCACGTGGCGCTCGCCGGTTGGGGCGCCGTTGCGATCCACCAGGCGCGGTTGGCGGCCCGTCAGGGCGGCCGCGAACTCCGCCGGGTTGCGGATCGTGGCCGAGCAGCACACGATGACCGGGTGAGAGCCGTAGTGAGCGCAGATGCGCAGCAGGCGCCGCAGAACGTTGGCCACGTGGCTGCCGAACAAACCGCGGTACGTGTGCAGCTCGTCGATGACGATGACCCGGAGCTGCTCAAAGAGCTGAAACCATTTCGTGTGGTGCGGCAGGATCGCGGCGTGCAACATGTCGGGATTGGTCACGACCACCTGGCCGGCCGATCGGATGCTGGATCGAATGGGGTTCGGCGTGTCGCCGTCGTACGTCGAGGCGTTGATCTGCAGACCGGCCGCGCGACTCAGCGCGCCCAGCTCCGCGACCTGGTCCTGGCCCAGCGCCTTGGTGGGGAACAGGAAGAGAGCCCGCGCCGTGGGGTCTTCCGCGAGCGCCTGGAGCGTGGGCACGAGATAGCACAGCGTCTTGCCCGAAGCCGTGGGCGTGACGACGACGACATCCTCTCCGGCGCGGACGGCCTCGATGGCCTCGGCCTGATGGCGGTACAGGCTGGCGATGCCGCGGGCGCCCAGGCCGGCTACGATCCGCGGATCCAGCCAGTCCGGCATGGCGAAGAGATCGGCGGGCCGGGCTGGGATCTCGGCTCGGTGGACGACCCCACTTGCGAGCGACGGCTCGGCCAGGATGCGGCCCAGCACTCGCTCCACCTCGGCCGGCTCGTAATAGCGCATCGGGGCACCTCAAATAGAACGGCCGTACTAATTCTGGACAGAGTCTAGCAGCGTGGGCAAGCGCGCGTCTGGTTTGACACGTCAGCTGCCGACAGCTACGATTACGGAGATGCGACGGAACGAAGTGGACGCCGACGCGGAAGAGGTGGCCCGGGCCTCCGTCGAGGCCCGCCCGTCGTTCGGACTCTCCAGGCGAAAGCTCGCTGTTGCTGTGGCGGGGTTCATCTGCCTGTGGCTGGTCGGCGTCTTCGCCCGCCAGGTTGGGGAGGCTGCCGCCGCCGCGGACCAGGTCGACGCCATGAAGGCTCGCAATGCCGCCGTCGAGAGCGACATCAAGTCCCTGCAGGCGGAGCTCGAGCTGATACAGCAGCCGGGCTTCGTGGACTCCACGGCCCGTGGATACATGCTCGGCTCGCCGCGCGAGATACCGTTCACGATCGATCCCAGCGCGCCTCCGCTGCCGCCCGACGCTCCCGGCTCGATCGGCATCAAGCCCCAGCCGGCGACGCAGCCCGAGACCCCGCTCGATGCCTGGCTGAAGGCGCTCTTCGGTTCGTAGGAGGCTGAGCGGCTGTCTCGCCGCGGTCCTCGGCCGCAGGCGGGGACGCGGGAAAGCCCGCAAATGGCCACGCGCCGCCACCCCGTGGGGCTACGATCTGCGCCATGGATAGGGCCGTTTGCGCAGGCCGTCGCCCCCTTCGAGTGGGCATCCAGCTGCCCGAGATCGAGCGGCCCACTCGCTGGCCCGAGCTGGCCGAGATGATCCGCCGCGTCGAGGCACTCGGGTTCGACTCGATCTGGATGGGCGACCACTTCCTGTACCACCTGGCCGACGGCACGGCCGACGCGCCCTGGGACGCCTGGTCGGTTCTGGCGGCCGCGGCTGCGATCACGTCTCGGGTCACCCTCGGCCCACTGGTGACACCGGTCGGCTTCTACAACCCAGCCGTTCTGGCCAAGAAGGCGGCCACGGTCGACGAGATCTCTGGCGGGCGGCTGGTCCTGGGCCTCGGAGCCGGTTGGAACGAAGTGGAGTTCCGCGGCTACGGCGTGCCGTACGACCACCGCATCTCTCGCTTCGAGGAGGCGTTCACGATCATCCGAACGCTCCTGGCAGAGGGCGAGATCGACTTTACGGGCAAGTACTTCAGCGCTCGCGACTGCCAGCTCGTGCCGCGCTCTCGCTCCGGCGGTCCGCCCTTGCTGATCGGCTCGATCGGCGAGCGGATGCTCAACATCACCCTTCCGTATGTGAAAGCCTGGAACGTCTGGCACACCGAGACCCACAACAGTCCAGGCGGCGTGGCGCCGCTGCGGGCGCGTGTTGCCGCGGCCTGCGCCGCGGCGGGCCGCGACCCCGCCAGCGTCGAGGCCACCGTGGTCGTGCTGGTCCGCATGCCGGGTGGCAAGGGTCGCCGCCAGGGCGACGGCACCCTGGACACAACCCCCAACCCGCTCCAGGGCTCGCCCGAGGCGATCGCCGACGCGTTGCGGGCCTACGCCCGCGCCGGCGTGGCCGAGGTACAGCTGGTCGTCGATCCAATCACGATCGAGTCGCTCGAGGGCCTCGCAGCCGCCCTGGAGCTGCTCGACCGGAGCCACGCGGATTGACCCTGGTCGTCCTGCCGGCGCACCGCCGCGGGCTGGTTCCCTCATGGCCCATCGGCTACACTACCGCCGCGCCACGGCGGAGTAGCTCAGTGGTAGAGCAGGGGACTCATAAGCCCTTGGTCACTGGTTCAAATCCAGTCTCCGCTACCACCCGAATGCCTGAGCGACCCGGGCAGCCGCCCGGGTCGCGCGGTTTCGCAGGGGCGGCGGCTCGGCGGTCGAGACTCTGCCTCTGCGGGCGGGTGACGCCGAACATCTCGATGGACCGAGGAGTCGTGTTCATGCAGGCGTTGTCGCGCGGCTCGCGACCGCCGGCTTCGCCTGGTCGCTGATTCGAGCGGCCGCGCCAGCCGAGAAGTCCTCGGGCGTATACTGCGGCGGCCGGCCGGCTACCCACCGGCTGCCAAATCCGGAGGCTCCGTTACACCTTGAATAGAGGCTTCATCCGCAACGGGATCGTAATGGTCGTTCTCGTTGCCGCCACCGCTCTGCTGCTCTACATACTGATCCAGCCCGCCCAGCCGAACACCAAGGTCTACTCGCAGTTCCAGGCGGACGTTCAGTCCGGCCAAGTCACCACGATCGTCCGCAACGACACGACGCTAACGGTGACCCTGAAGAACAACCAGCAATACACGGTCCAGTCCGATTCTCCTGAGGAGGGCGAGTGGAGCGCCATAACCGGCTGGCTCCAGGCCGCCAACATCCCGCAGTCGAGCTGGCCGAGCTACGAGGTCCAGACGCCGCCCAACACGGGCTGGATAACCCTTCTGATCACGACCCTCCTGCCGATCGGGATCATCGTCTTGTTCATCGTCTTCTTCATGCGCCAGGCCCAGGGCACGAACAACCAGGCCTTGAGTTTTGGCAAGAGCCGGGCGCGCATGTTCCTCGGTAACAAGACCGTCGTCACATTTGCCGACGTCGCGGGGGTGGATGAGGCAAAAACGGACCTCCAGGAGGTCGTCGAGTTCCTCAAGTATCCGGAGAAGTTCAACTCGCTCGGCGCGCGAATTCCGCGCGGGGTGCTGCTGGTGGGTCCTCCGGGAACCGGCAAGACGCTTCTCGCTCGGGCCGTGGCCGGCGAGGCAGGGGTGCCGTTCTTCTCGATCTCGGGATCCGAGTTCGTGGAGATGTTCGTCGGCGTCGGCGCAAGCCGCGTGCGCGACCTCTTCGACCAGGCCAAGCGCAACTCGCCGTGCATCGTCTTCGTGGACGAGATCGACGCGGTCGGCCGCCAGCGCGGCGCTGGACTGGGCGGCTCTCACGACGAGCGCGAGCAGACGCTGAACCAGATCCTGGTCGAGATGGACGGCTTCGACACGAACACCAACGTGATCGTTGTGGCCGCCACGAACCGGCCGGACGTGCTCGACCCGGCCCTGCTGCGGCCCGGCCGCTTCGACCGCCAGGTCATCCTGGATCGGCCGGACCTGCGCGGCCGCGTGGCCATCCTCAAGGTGCATACCAAAGGCAAGCCGCTGGACAAGGCGATCGACCCGGAGAACCTCGCTCGCCAGTCAGCGGGCTTCTCCGGCGCCGACCTGGCCAACCTCGTGAACGAGGCCGCCATCCTGGCTGCGAGGCGCAACCGCAAGGTCATCGGCATGGCCGAGTTCAACGAGGCCCTGGAGCGCATCGTGGCCGGCCCCGAGCGCAAGAGCCGCCTGATCTCGGACGCCGAGAAGCGGATCATCGCCATCCACGAGGGTGGTCATGCCGTGGTGCAGCGCGTGCTGCCCAAGTGCGACCCGGTGAACAAGGTCACGATCATCAGCCGCGGCATGGCCCTCGGTTACACCATGGCCCTCCCGACGGAGGACCGCTATCTGCAATCCAAGACCGAGTTCGAGGACAAGATCGCCGGTCTTCTCGGCGGCAATGCCGCCGAGCGGCTGATCTTCGGGGACACGACGACCGGCGCCTCTAACGACATCGAGAAGGCGACCGATCTGGCTCGGCGCATGGTCACCGAGTGGGGCATGAGCGACAAGCTCGGGCCTCTCGCGTTCGGCAAGCGCGACGAGATGATCTTCCTGGGCCGTGAGATCGGCGAGCAGCGCAACTACTCCGACGACGTGGCCAAGATGATCGACGAGGAAGTCCGCGCCTTCATCGAGAGCGGTTACGCTCGCGCGACTCAGACCCTGACCGAGCACAAGGCTCGGCTGCTGGCCCTGGCGGACAAGCTGATAGCCGAGGAGACAGTCGAGTCCGAGGAGTTCGAGAAGCTCTTCAGCGATCTGCCGCCCAAGGAGAACATGCACGGCGTCACCCTCGCTGGGCCGATGCCGGGCCCGTCCAGCCCCGCGTCGCCGAGTCCGAGCGTTCCGCCTCCAGCGGCTGCACCGAGCCCCAATCCCAGCCCTTCCTGATCGGATCGAAGCGACGGGAACCGGGTCGCCGACTGGCCACCCGGTTCTTCCTTTTCAGGCGACCGGTCCGGCCAGGCCGGGCTAGAATCGCGTCACCAGCCGTACCTGGAGAAGCGACATGGCCGGCTCACCGACACATCGTGTCATTCGCGACGACGCCCTCGATGAGTACTTGAACCGCACGGGCGATCGGCGGCTCGAGGCCTACAAGGCCTTCCTGCGGATCCCGAGCATCTCAGGCATTCCCGCGCACGCGCCCGATTGCCGGGCTGCTGCCGCGGCTCTCGCCAGAGAGCTGGGGACGATCCGCATGGAGCACGTGGAGGTGTGCGAAACGGGCGGCCATCCGGTCGTGTACGCGGACTGGCTCCACGCCGCCGGCAAGCCAATCGTGCTCGTCTACGCCCACTACGACGTCCAGCCCGTGGATCCAATCGAACTGTGGGATTCACCGCCCTTCGAACCGGTCGTCAGGGATGGCCGGATGCTGGCGCGCGGCTCGTCCGACGACAAGGCTCACGTGCAGATGCACGTCCGAGCCCTGGAAGCTCTTCTGGCGACCCGCGGTGCGCTGCCGATCAACCTCAAGCTGATCGTCGAGGGCGAGGAGGAATCGAGCTCGATTCACCTCGACGCCTGGCTCGAGGCCAACCGGGACCGCCTCGGGGCGGATTTCGCGGTCATCTCGGACACGAGCTTCTTCGAGGGGAATCTGCCGGCCATCACCGTCGGCCTGCGGGGCCTCGTCTACTTTCAGCTCGACGTCACGGGCAGCCGCCTGGACCTGCATTCGGGCGTGTACGGTGGCGCGGTCGACAATCCGGCCAATGCTCTCTGCCAGATCGTGGCCGCCCTCAAGGGTCCGGACGGACTGATCAAGGTTCCCGGCTTCTACGACGACGTAGCGGAGCTGACCGATCTGGATCGCCGGGCGTTAGCGGCGCTGCCATTCGACGAGGTGGCGTACCGCGAGGGGATTGGCGTGCCGGCGCTCTTTGGCGAACCCGGCTTCACGGTCCTGGAGCGGCTCGGCGCCCGGCCGACGCTCGACGTCGACGGCATCTGGGGCGGCTTCGAGGGCGAGGGTCCCAAGACGATCATTCCGGCCCATGCCCATGCCAAGATCAGCTGCCGGCTCGTCGCGAACCAGGATCCCGAGCGGATATTCCAGCTGCTGGCGAAGTACATCGAGGCTGTCGCACCCAAGACGATCAGGTACTCGATCCAGCGTCTGGGCGACGGCTGGCCCAGCCTGACCCCGATCGACCACCCGGCCACACAAGCGGCCGCGCGGGCCATCGAAGCTGTTTTCGGAGTGGAACCGCTGTACATACGCGAGGGTGGGTCCGTGCCGGTCTGCGCCAGCTTCGAGTCGATCCTGGGGCTTTCGACCGTTCTGTTCGGCTTCGCCCCGGCGGACGGCCAGTTTCACGCGCCGAACGAGTGGATGTGGATGTCGAACTTCGAAGCCGGGATCCGCGCCATTGCGCGATACTGGGACGAGGTGGCGGCGCTCGGCCACGAATAACGCCCGGCTCGAACGCTGGTGCCGCCCCAGGGGAGTGGACATGTGCACTGCGGATGAGTGGAAGCGGCCCGGGGTCGCTGGTACGATGCCCCCGATTGCGCTCCGACTGAGAACTGGCTGGAGGCCCGCGTGACGACGACCGATCGCCCCTCAGACGCCGACGCCGCCCCGCAGCGCACCTGGCGACTCGACACAGATAACGGGAGCATGGTCCCGCGTTCGGCGCTGGACGTGCTGGTAGACCTCAACGACAACCTCGCGAGCGGGCGGTTCGGCGAGTATCAACCGGTTCCGCTCGGGTTCGGCCTGCTGGACAAGACGATCGGCGGCGGCCTGCGGGCCGGCGAGCTGCTCCTGATCGGCGGTGCCCAGGGCACGGGCAAGACCACCATGGCCCTGCAGATGGCGCGCAACGTCGCCTCCAGTGGCCAGGCCAACGTCCTGTACGTCTGCTTCGAGCACGAAGAGCAGTACCTGCTCAACCGGCTCATGGCCCTCGAGTCCGCCCTGGTCCACCTTCCTCAGAAGACGGGCGCGATCAAGATCCAGGATGTCCGCAAGGAGATCATGGCATCGTGGATGGCGGAGGGGGCCGGCGGGGCGGGCCTGACCGCCAACCAGAAGCTCCGGCCCAGCCTGGATCGCATCGCCCGGTATGGCCAGAGCCTGTTCTTGATGCGCGGTTCCCAGACCGCCAGCACCATCGACAACCTGCGCAAGCTCGTCCAGCAGCATCGCGTGCTTTCGGGAGACCGGCGCCTCATGGTCATCGTTGACTACATGCAGAAGGTGCCGATGTACCCGGAACCGAACACCGAGGCGGAGAAGGTCACGTTCATCGTCAACGGCCTCAAGGACATAGCCCTCACCGAGCAGGTGGCGATGATCTCGATCGTGGCCGCTGACAAGGAGGGTCTGAAGGCCCAGCGGCTGCGGAACCACCACCTCCGCGGCTCGTCCGCGATCAACTACGAAGCCGACATCATCCTGATCATCAACGAGAAGTACCACATCGTCGCCAAAGTCAACATCGAGTTCAACCCGTATCAGGCCCAGCGGTTCCGCGATTGGGTCGTCGTCAGCATCGAGAAGAACCGCGGCGGCCAGGACAACGTGGACCTGGAGTTCGAGAAACACTTCGAGTACTCCTGCTTCGATCCGAACGGCAGGACCGTGCAGGAGAAGCTCATCGAAGAGCGCCTCTACAACGACTGACGCGGCGGCCGATGAGCTACGGACGGCGATCGGCTGACGGCGGGCGGCGGCCCTTCGTGCGGCCCCAGGACGACCCTCCGGGCACGAGCCGTCTCTTCGTGGCGGTGCCCGTCGCCGACGACGTTCGCGATGCCGTGGGGCGGCTCATGGAGCAGCTGGCCGGGGCTCCCATCGACGTGCGCGGCCCGGGTCAGGCGCGCTGGGTCCGCGTCGAGGGCCTGCATCTGACGCTCCGTTTCCTGGGGGCCACGCCGGACGCCCGGCTACAGGAGCTCTCCGCGGCGGTGGCCGCCGCCGCCCGGGGAGTGGCCCCGTTCCGTGTCGAGCTGACGGGAGGAGGGGCTTTCCCGACTCCCCAGCGGCCGCGTGTCCTGTGGATCGGGATCGGGGCGGGAGCGACCCAGCTGGGGGCCCTGGCGCGACGGCTCGACGGCGAGCTGCAGCGCCTTGGCTGGCCGCCGGAGGAGCGGCCGTTCCAGGCCCACCTGACGCTCGCTCGCACCGACGGCGTGGCGGGGTCGGACGAGACGGCCCGGCGCCTGATCGAGCTGGCGCGGGAGGTTCGGCTGGCCTGGCAAGCGTACAGCCTCACCCTGTACAGGAGTCAGCTGGGCCGGGGTCCGGCGCACTACGAGGCGCTGGCTGAGGCACGCCTGGGGGCTGGCTAGAGCCGGCGCGTCCGCCGGACGCGCCGCGCAGCCTTGCGCGAAGCTCGGTGAAAGCCGTAGGCTTTCGCTCCACCAGCCCTGACCGGGGTGGGGAGGGGCAGTTGCCCGCAGGTCGCCGGGATGCCGGCGGGAGGAGTCGGATGGCCGAGCGCACGCGTTTCCTGCTGGACGAGGAGAAGATCTCTCGCGCCTGGTACAACATAGCGGCGGATCTGCCCGTCCCGCAGGCGCCGCCGCTCCACCCCGGAACGCACCAGCCCCTGACACCCGACGATCTCGCGCCGCTGTTTCCGATGGCGTTGATCATGCAGGAGGTCTCGACCGAGCGCGAGATCGAGATCCCCGAGCCCGTACGGGCCGCCTATGCGCAGTACCGTCCCAGCCCGCTCGTCCGCGCCCTGCGGCTCGAGAAGGCGCTGGATACCCCGGCTCACATCTACTACAAGAACGAAAGCGTCAGCTCGGCAGGCAGCCACAAGCCGAACACGGCGATCGCCCAGGCCTTCTACAACAAGCAGGAAGGGATCAAGCGCATCGCCACCGAAACCGGCGCCGGCCAGTGGGGCAGCGCGCTGGCCCATGCCGGCGCGATGTTCGGGCTCGAGATCAAGGTCTACATGGTTCGGGCCAGCTACGACCAGAAACCGTACCGCCGCCTCATGATGGAGGCCTACGGGGCCAGCGTCGTCGCCAGCCCCAGCAACGACACCGAGTCCGGGCGCGCCGTCCTGGCCGAGCATCCCGACAGCCCCGGTTCGCTGGGCATCGCGATCAGCGAGGCCGTCGAGGACGCGATGAAGCGGGACGACACGCACTACTCGCTGGGGTCGGTGTTGAACCATGTCCTGCTCCACCAGACGGTGATCGGCGAGGAGTCGATCCTCCAGATGGAGATGGCCGGCGAGGAGCCGGACATGATCATCGCCTGTGCCGGCGGTGGCTCGAACTTCGGTGGCATCGCGTTCCCGTGGATCGGCCGGACCTTCCGGGGTGGCCGCAAGTACCAGATCATCGCGGTCGAGCCCCTGGCGGCGCCGAGCCTGACGCGGGGGCGGTACATGTACGACTACGGCGACACGGCCAAACTGGCCCCGGTGGCCAAGATGTACACCCTCGGCCACGACTTCGTGCCGGAGCCGATTCACGCCGGGGGGCTGCGCTATCACGGCATGTCCCCGCAGGTGAGCCTGCTCAAGCACCACGGCTTCATCGAGGCCCGCAGCGTCCACCAGGTGCCCTGCTTCGAGGCCGGGGTGCAGTTTGCCCGGACGGAGGGCATCATCCCGGCGCCCGAATCGACGCACGCCATTCGGGTGGCGGTCGACGAGGCCCTCGCGGCCAGGGAGTCGGGCGAGAAGAAGGTCATCCTCTTTAACCTGTCCGGCCACGGGCTCTTCGACCTGAGTTCCTACCAGAGGTATCTGAGCGGCCAGCTCGAGGACTACGAATACCCGGCCAAGGAGATCGCGGAGGCTCTCGCCCACGCGGGCTAATCGTTCTCGGCTAGGCCACGAATGGGTTCGTCGCCTTCGGGCGAAGGTCGAGCAGGTCTGGCTGACCGGAGCTCGCGACCGCGCGGCACACCGCGCGCCAGGTGGCGATCGGCAGGGAGATGAATGAGGCTCGTCGCCCGCACTCGGTCGGAGTGCCAGAATCGGTCCTGGTGCGAGGGTTCTTTTTGCCCCCCGGTGACGTAGGATCAACGCATGCCACGACTTGCCTGTTTCGCTTGCGGACGCACGCTCTGGGCCACGGCACCATTGGCGCAGCTCTTCGCCGAAGAGCGAAGGTGCCCGCGCTGCGGCGCGGGCTTGCATGACGATCGGCGGGTGTCGGAGCGGCGCGACGTGGCTCGACGGGAGAGGAACGAGGGATCCTCGCCGGCGGGCGGGGACAAGCGCGTGACGGAGCGTCGCATTGCCCAACGAAGGCGCCCCGGCGTCTGAAGGGCGGGCGGCCGAGCGGATGGGGCGAGGGGCTGAGGCGGCGTGGACTTTCAGGCTGTCGGACCTGCGGTCGACCGCGGCCGGCCCGGCCGCGGGGAGCTAGAAGAGGCTGTCCTCTGACTTGGGCGGCTCCACCAGCCGGTTGCGGAGAGCGAAGGCGACCGCCTCGAGCTTGGAGTGCACCCGCAGCTTGCCCATGATGTTCTGGACGTGCGTGCGGAGAGTGTTCGGCGCGATATAGAGGCGCTCGCATATCTCGGGCGTGGCCAGGCCTTCGGTCAGGGCCTTGAGCACTTCCAACTCGCGCGGAGTGAGGGGCTCGATCTGGCGGCGCTCGGTGCCACGTTCGCGGGCGGCGGCGACGCGCTGGGCAATACCCACGATCACCGAGCGCGGCAGCAGCGTCTCGCCGGCGTGGGCTGCACGGACAGCGCTCACGACCTCATCGATCGCCCGATCCTTGGTGATGTACCCGTCGGCGCCCGCCTGGATCGAGTCGAGCACGTATTCATCGTCGGTGAGGGCCGTCAGCATGACCACGCGAGCAGCCGGCCAGCGGGCCTTGATGGCGCGGGTCGCCTCGGCGCCCGTTCCGTCGGGCAGGCGATAGTCCATGAGTACGACGTCCAGGCGCTCGCGGGCTATGGCCTTGGCTTCGGCCACGCTGCTGGCGACCCCGGCCACGACGATATCGGGCTCACGACTGAGCATTTGCGAAAGGGCGCTGGTCAGCAGCTGATGGTCATCGACAAGGAGAACCCGAATCGGTCTGGTCTCGCCATACGATTCGACCATCTCAGGTGACCCCCTTGCGTAGCGCCCGGGACCGGGTAGAAAGTACGTCGGCCCCGTGGCCCTCGGGCATTCTAATCGGACTTCCGGCGCCCGCACACCAATTCATCCGGGTGCGGCGCCACAGGGCCCGGAGAGGTAACTCCGGACAGGCACCGGCGACCGGGCGCCCCGCCCATAATGACGCCATGCGGGTGTCGATCGTTGGTTTCGGTCTCATCGGTGGCTCGATTGCGCGTGCCCTGCGGAGTCGGGGCGGGGCCGGGGAGTGGCACGTGACGGCCTGGAGCCGCTCGGGCGGCCCGGCCCGCCAGGCCGTCGAGGATGGCGTCCTGGACGTCGCTGCGGCGACGCTGGAGGAGGCGATCGACGGGGCGGAGCTGGTTATCCTGGCGGCGCCGCCGCTCGCCTGCCTGGACCTGATCGACCAGATCGGCGGGCCGCTGCGCCGGTCGGTTTCGGAAGACGCCACGGTGACGGACGCTGCCAGCGCCAAGGCCCGTATCGTGGCCCGGGCGGACGCCGTCAGGCTGCCCTTCATCGGCGGCCACCCCATGGCCGGACGCGAAGTCGGCGGCTACGCTGCGGCGCTGCCGGACCTCTTCGTGGGACGGCCTTGGATCACGGTCCCCGGCCTCTACGCCAGGCTGCTCGACGGGGAGCGAATGAGAGAGCTGATCGAAGCCTGCGGGGGGCTGCAGATCCAGATGGAGGCCGACGCCCACGACCATGCAGTGGCAGCCATCAGTCACATGCCGCTGGTGATCTCCGTGGCCCTGGTCGAAGCGATTGCAGGCGGCCCCGGCCGGCCCGAGCGAGTGGACTGGCAGGCGGCCGAAGTCCTGGCCGCGACCGGCTGGGCCGGCATGACGCGCCTGGCCCGAGGCGAGCCGAGCATGGGCGCCGGCATCGCGGCCACGAATGCCGCCGCCATCTCCGCCCGACTGCGCGAGGTGCGGGCGGCCATAGACGAATGGCTGGCGGAGCTCGAGCGGAAGGGCGGTCCGGATGCAGAGGCGCTGAGGGCGCGGTTCGTGTCGGCGAAGGACCGCCTGGAGGAGTCGGGGTCGCGATGGGGGTAGCCGGGGAGCTCGTCTACGCGGTGCCGCGAAAGGTGCTGCTGGCAGGCACCAGCTGGCGTGGCGTCAAGGTCCAGGGCACCGCCGCAATCCTGGCGCGACTCGAACGCGGCCGTTACTACCCGCGCCAGGCGGCCGAGGCGGACGCCACGCTCAAGCAGATCATCCCGTACCTGGTCCTGCGCGACGCCGATCGAATCTTCCTGATGAAGCGGACGAGAGCCGGCGGCGATGCCCGCCTTCACGACCTATACACGATCGGGGTCGGTGGGCACATGAACCCGGGCGACGACTCGGTTTTGATGTGCCTGCGACGCGAGTGGCGCGAGGAACTCGTCGCCGACTTCATCCCGGATTTCAGTTTCCTGGGGCTCCTCAACGACGACGATGTCGAGGTCGGACGCCATCACCTCGGGTTTGTCTACGCGGCGGACGCCGCGGGCATGCCGGTGGCGGTCCGCGAGACGCACAAGCTGAGCGGGGCTTTCGAGCCGCTCGAGGTCGTCTGGACGGTCTACGATCGCATGGAAACGTGGAGTCAGCTGGTCCTCGACGCCCTCGCCGACCGAACCTCGGCCCCGCCCTCGGAGTCTCACGCATGAGCGACCGCGCCGGTCCTCCTGGAGAGCGTGGCATGTTCGTCAAGGAAGCCTATCTGACCCCTGACATCGTCCGAACCCAGGATGATGCCTCGAGGGCTCGCGGCAGAGCCATCGATACCCGATTCGCCGAGGCGCTAGCGGCCGAGCTGAGCAGCGCCTATCGCCTGGCCGGCTACCTTCTCGCCGATGCGACCGAGGCCCAGGACGCCGTTCAGGAAGCATCCGTACGAGCCTGGCGCAGCCGGGCCAAGTTGCGAGAGCCGGACAAGTTCCATTCCTGGTTCAACCAGATCCTCGTCAACGTGTGTCGCACCAGGCTCCGCAAGAAGGCCCGCCAGCGGACTCTCGACGTCGACGAAGTCGATCTCGAGGGCGTGGACCCATTCCGGTCAGCCCTCGCGCGCGACGCCATAGGCCGGGCGATCTCGAGCCTGAGCACGGAGCTCCGAATGGTCGTCGTGCTGCGCTACTGGGGCGACCTCTCGCTGGCCGAAATAGCCGATCGGCTGGGCATTCCGATCGGCACCGTCAAGTCCCGACACCACGCTGCCCTGAAGACGCTGCGCCGCCGCATCGAACCGGCGACAGGGGGCACGAAATGAGCGATACGGACCTCGAGATGGAAGAGCGGCTGCGCAGGTTCGCCGACAGCACCAGGACGCCGCCACTCCCCGCCGAAACGGCGGCTCTCCCGTGGGCGGTCCAGTCCGAAACGCAGGCCGGCGGCGTGCGGCGCTGGCTGCCGGCGATGGCAGGCATGACCGCACGCGCAAGCCGGGTGGCCCTGGGCGCTGCGCGCCTCACGGCGACGCTGGCGGCGGCGTTCGGGTTGCTCTTCGTGGTCAGCAACGTGCGGGGCAGCGGCTCGAGCGCCGAGATCGCGCCGCCCCCGGCGACGTCCCTGCCATCGCCGGCGGTCGGGGCCTCGGACGGCCCCGAGGTCGTGGTCCTGCCGACGAGTGGCGTCGTCGACGACGTCACGGCGAGCTACGTCGCCGGGGGCGTACAGCGCGCCGAGTCGGACGGGGCGGCCGCGGTGATAATCCAGCTCGACACGCTGGGCGGGAGCATGAGCGCGATGATGAGCATCGTCCAGTCGCTCCATGCCAGCATCCCAACGATTGTGTGGGTCGGTCCCTCGGGCGCCAAGGCGGCCAGCGCCGGAACGTTCATCACGCTGGCGGCGAACCTGGCCTACATGGCCCCGAGCACGAACATCGGAGCCGCTTCTCCGGTCGCCGCGGGGGGCGGCGACATCGCGGCGACCTACGGCCAGACCGAGGCCGCGAAAGTCCTTAACGACGCAATCGCCGAGATCCGGAGCATCGCCCAGGAGCGCCATCCGCAGGCGGTTGATTGGGCGGCGACGACCGTATCCCAGGCCCAGTCGTACTCGGCCGAGGAAGCGCTTGCCGCTCACGGCATCAATGGCGTCGCCGCGAGCCTCGACGAAGTCTTGAACCAGGCCGACGGCCAGATGGTCACCGTCAACGGGGCGTCGGTGGTCGTCCACACGAAGGGCGCGACGACGGTCACCATCGGCGAGGACCTGATCCAGTCCGTCCTGCACAGCCTGGACGATCCGAATATCGCCTTCATCCTGCTGGTGATCGGGATCCTGTGCGTGGCGGTCGAGTTCTTCCACCCGACGCTGGTCATGGGCTTAATCGGCGCCTTCGCGCTCGCACTTTCCTTCTACGGGTCGGGCAGCCTGCCGCTGAACATCCTGGGGGTGGTCCTGGTCGTGCTCGGCATCGCCATGTTCGTGCTGGAGCCGAACTTACCCAGCCATGGCCTGTTCGTCGCAGGCGGCGTGATCAGCTTCGTGGTGGGCGCCTCGGCCTTCTACGGTTCGCCGGGACCCTATCTACCGGCCGCCTCGGTCGCGTGGCCGATCACGGCCACGATGACGGCCGCGGCCGCCGCCTACGGGCTGATCCTCGTCCGGACTCTGGTGCGGATGAGACACCAGGCCGTGCCGGTCGGCTCCGGCCTCATCGGCACGGTGAACGTGATCGGCATGACCGGCGTGATCGAGAAGGATCTGGCGCCGCTCGGGACCGTCTACGTTGGCGGCGAGTCGTGGTCGGCCAAGCTGATTGGAGCGGGCAGCTCCTCGCGAGGCTCGCGGGTCAAGGTCGTCCGCAGGGACGGCCTCATCCTCATGGTGGAAGCGCTGGATTAGGCATGCCGCATCAGCTGGTCGTCGTCGTGAAAGCCAGCTGCGGCGGTTTGCCGACTGGGCGACAGGGTGATCGGAGTGGAGAGCGGAGAGATCGGGTCGCCGGATAGAACCTCATCGGGCGACCCGGTGGTCGCCGCCAGGACCGCCCATCTGGGCATTGATGCTGCTGGAGGTACAGGGGAATGGATACGACCGGGTCCACGGTGCTGCTGATCGTCGTGCTCGTAATAGTTGCCCTGGTGATCGTCCTGGCCGCGATCTCGATCCGGATCGTCCCACAGTGGGCGCAGATGGTCGTGTATCGCTGGGGCCAGACCAACGCGAGCCTGGTTCGTCAGCCGGGCCTGAGGTTCCTCATCCCGGTTGCCGACAAGGGTTACATCGTGGATCTGCGCGAGCAGTTCATCGAGGTCCCGCGACAGACGACGATCACCCGAGACAACGCCCCGATCAGCGTCGACTTCCTGATCTACTGGAAGGTCGTCAACCCGCTCATGAGCCTGGTGAATGTGACCAACTTCTCCGGGGCCCTCCAGGGTGTCGCTGCGACCTCGCTCCGCTCGGTCATCGGTGACATCCCGCTCGATGACGTGCTGTCGCAGCGGGAGCGGATCAACGAGACCCTCCGCAACAAGCTCGACGAGGTCACCGAGCGCTGGGGCGGCAAGGTCACCACTGTCGAGATTCGCGAGATCCTGCCGCCTCCCGGCGTCCAGGAGGCCATGAACCGGCAACTCTCCGCGGAACGAACGCGCCGCGCCGTCATCACCGAGTCGGAGGGCACGCGCCAGGCCACCATCAACGTGGCCGAGGGCGACAAGCAGTCGGCCATCCTGCGCGCCGAGGGCGATCGACAGGCGGCCATCCTGCGTGCCCAGGGCTTCAGCGAGGCCCTGAACACAATCTTCAGTGCGGCCCGGAACATCGATCAGAAGACGATGGCGCTCCAGTACCTGGACGCCCTCAAGACTCTAGGCAGCGGCCCCGCCACCAAGTTCGTCATTCCGCTCGAGTTCACGCAGCTTCTCGGGCCCCTCGGGTCGATGGTCCAGTCGGGGATGCAGGCGGGCGAGTCTTCGGCCGGCCCCAAGCGCGGTTCCTGATCGCGCGGTCCGGGACGCCGGCGTCCCGGCACGACGACCACAGCATCGAGGTGCGTGGCAGCCTCTCGGTCGCTTTGGCGTAGCTCACCTGGGGACTATGCCGTTCGTCCGGGAGGCTGCCTATAATCAGTCGATCTGCCAGATTGGTCGAGCGTCTTGCTCGAATGGGGCGGCTGTCCGCCACGGGTAGGAAACACGCTGCTGCGTCCGCACAACCAGGTGAGCCGATGGCCGTCAGGATCCTAGTAGTCGATTCCGATCCCACTGTACAGCGGGCACTGGGCAATGCGCTTACGCAGGCCGGCTACCAGGTGATTTCCTCTGCCGAAGGCCAGGATGGGCTGCGGGTCGTTCATTCGGACAAGCCCGCTCTCGTTCTGATCGCGGCGAATCTGCCCGGCGTCGACGGTTTCACCATCGTCAGCCGGTTGCGGCTCGAGGATGGTCCGTCCACCCATACGCCCGTCATCCTGCTGCTCGGGGAGAACGAGACAGAGCACCGCGGCAAGGCCCTGCGGTCGGGCGCGGACGACTACCTGATCAAGCCCTTCCACCCGGCCGAGCTGATGGCCCGGATGCGAAGCCTGCTGGCGCGCTATGCGCCCGCCGACTCGGCGCCGGTTCCAACGCAGCGTGTGCCGTCCGCAGTGGCCTCGCGCCGCCGCGACCCGGCCCGAGTAATCCTCTTCTACGGGGCAAAGGGCGGCGTGGGCACGACGACCATTGCCATAAACACCGCCATCGCCCTGCACAAGGAAATGGGCAAGAGGGTCTGTCTGATCGACGCGAATCTTCAGTTCGGGGATCACCGGGTGTTCATGGATCTGGGCCTGGACAAGATGAGCATCGTGGATCTGGCCACCGCCCAGGGTGTCGATCTCGACCTGATCCGGCAGATCCTCGTCAAGCACGAATCCGGGATAGATCTTCTGCTGGCGCCGCCCTCACCGGAGACCGCCGAGCTCGTCACTTCGGATCATCTGCCTGAGATCATCAGCCAGATGGTCAACGAGTTCGACTACGTCGTGCTCGATGTCGACAAGCGGCTCGACGAGGTCAACCTGCGGGTCATGGACGTCGTCCAGACGATTTTCGTTGTCATGACCGCGGACCTCCCGTGCCTGAAGAACGTCCGCCTGCTGCTCGAGACGATCGGCCACCTCGGGTACTCCGATGAGAAGGTCAAGCTGATTCTCAACCGCTCGAACGCCTTCACGGGCCTCAACGTGAAGAACGCCGAGAGCGCCCTCAAACGTCGCATCGACTATCAGATTATCAACGAGTACCGGGCCGCTATCGGGGCGCTCAACAGCGGCGCGCCGTTCATGTACACGAAATCGGATTCGGTCCTCGGTCGCAACATGCTCGACTTCGTGAAGGCGATTGACCGGGACCTGTCCGATCGCCCGCTGACCAGGGCCGCCCGCTAACGAAGGGCGCTCCGGCGGAGTGCGCGTGGTGAAGGCCCAGATAAGCCGCAGTTGAGTCTCGCGGCGTAGCTTCGCAAGGTGCTTGCCTCGCTGCTGTCCGCCACTCTTTACGGTCTCGACGGTCGCCTGGTCCGCGTCGAGGTGGACGTTGCCCCGGGGCTGCCCGGGTTCACGATCGTCGGACTGGCGGACACCGCTCTGCAGGAGGCTCGGGAGCGGGTGCGAGGGGCCATCCGCAACAGCGGCTACGAGTATCCGCCGCGCCGCATCACCGTGAATCTCGCTCCAGCGGACCTGCGCAAGGGAGGCGCGTCCCTCGATCTGGCCATCGCTCTCGGGATTCTGGTCGGCTCGGAGCAGGTCACGGCCGCCGGGCGCTGGGCGGTCCTGGGCGAGCTTTCGTTGGGCGGCGATTTGCGCCCCGTGCCCGGTCTGCTGCCCATGGTCTCTGCCCTGGCCAGGCGGCGCGTCCGGCGCGTCATCGTACCGGCGGAAGGCGCGCTGGAGGCATCCCTCGCGGACGGCACAGAGGTCGTCTCGGCTGCCACGCTGGCCGAGGCGGCACAGCTTCTCCGCGTCAGCCGGCGGAGCCGGGCCCGGGCCGCTCCGCCCCGCGTCGAGCTCGCGGAGGACCTACGTTTCGAGGCGGAGGGTGGCGTGGCACAGGAGGCGTCCTTGGCCGACGCGTCCGGCCCGGCGGCCATGCAGGGCCCGGATCTGGCCGAAGTGCGCGGCCAGCTGGAGGCCCGCCGGGGCCTCGAGATCGCCCTCGGCGGCGGTCACTGCATGCTCATGATCGGGCCGCCCGGATCGGGCAAGACGCTCCTGGCCCGAACCATCCCCGGGCTCCTGCCGGAGCTGAACGACGAGGAATCGCGGGTGGCGACGATAATCGCCTCTGTCGCCTCGCCGTCGCCGATTCGCGGGCTCGTCCGGCGGCGTCCATTTCGCTCACCCCATCACACGATCTCCTATGCGGCGATGGTCGGTGGCGGCCCGCATCTCTCACCTGGCGAGGTGACGCTCGCGAACGACGGGGTCCTGTTCCTGGACGAGCTGCCGGAGTTCGATCGGGGCGCGTTGGAGGCTCTCCGCCAGCCGCTCGAGGACGGCCAGGTGTTGATCTCGCGGGTCGGCCGGGCGGCCGTGTTTCCGTCGCGATTCCAGCTCGTGGCGGCCATGAACCCGTGCCCGTGTGAGTCGGCGCTACACCGGGAAAGCGGTAGGTCACGACGGCTCGGGCCCTCTTCTTACCGTCTGGAGTGATGTCCGTG
>Ga0187885_10001595_pt1 | contig 24441 bp, 24 predicted proteins | sample June2016WEW_20_1_3_FD_132970 | JGI IMG/M metagenome (GOLD analysis project Ga0187885, IMG submission 132970) | Peatland microbial communities from SPRUCE experiment site at the Marcell Experimental Forest, Minnesota, USA - June2016WEW_20_100 | ecosystem: Environmental > Terrestrial > Soil >... | reverse complement strand
CGGCGGGGTGATGGCCACGCCCACCACAGCCGGGGCCACGTCCCTGACCATCGGTTCGACCGACGACCCGACGCTCGGCGCCTACCTCACCGGCCAGAACGGCATGACGCTCTACGTCCTCACCACGGACACGCCCGACACCAGCACTTGCAGCGGCACTTGCGCCACCAACTGGCCGCCGCTCTCCGTCGCCGCCGGCGCGACGATCACGGGACCGACCGGGGCAACGCTGACGTTCGGCACGATGACCCGCGCCGACGGGACGATCCAGGTCACCTACCACCACATGCCCCTCTACTACTACGCCGGCGACTCGGTGGCTGGCGACACGAAGGGCGAGGGCAAGAACAGCACCTGGTTCGTGGCCCCGCTCAGCGGATCCGTCGGGACGATGAGTCCGGCTGCGAGCCCCGCCGCGAGCGCGTCCTCCGCCAGTGGCTACTAGTTCGTCGATATGAGCTCGTCAGCATCCCCCACGGCCATGCCGGTCGGCCGGCGACCCCACCGCAACCGGAGCCTGATTCTCGTCGCCATAGCCATCGTCGTTGTCGCCGGAGTCGCGGCGGGTGGCTACGGCCTTTGGTACATCCTCATCGGACCAGGCAGCCCGGCCGCCGTCAGTGCCGCCGCCCCGGTCATTCCGGCCGGTGCCGAAATCGCAGCGCCGGCCTCCTTCGATGGCACCTGGATCGTCAACACGAGCCTTGGCACGATCGACGCAGCGACCGCCTCATTTGCCGGCTATCGGGTCCAGGAGCAGCTGGTCGGAGTCGGCGGCCACATCGCCGTCGGTCGAACGACCAAGCTGTCGGGAAGCATGGTCCTGGCCGGCGCCGTAGTCGAGGACGTCGGGGTGACGGCCGACTTGACGGCGCTCCACAGCGACAACGACCAGCGTGATGGCCAACTGCAGCGCCAGGCCATCGAAACGGATACCTTCCCGACGGCGACCTTCAGGTTGGCCATGCCGATCAACCTCGGCGGCCTGCCGGCCGACGGCACCAAACTTAGCGTAAACGCCACAGGGGCCTTTACCCTCCACGGCGTCACGAAGACGGTAACGATCGCGCTGCAGGCGGTCAGGCAGGGAGGCATCATCGCCGTCGCGGGCACGCTCCCGATCGTCTTTTCGGACTACTCGATCCAGAAGCCCAGCAGCTTCTCGCTAGTCTCCGTTGACGATCACGGCATCATGGAGTTCCACCTGCTCCTCACTCACGCCTGACCGGCACTGGCAAGGCGGCGATCCGCCTCTATGGCTGGTTAGCGCCGGTCTGGTCGATCGAGAGAGGTATCGGCGAGCACCCGGTGTGCTTGCGCTCGCCGATACTTTCCCGGTGGACTCGCTGCTTGCCGTCATCGCTTCGACCTTCGTCGTCATCTTTGTGGCTGAGCTGCCGGACAAGACGGCCCTTGCCGCACTAGCTCTGGCCACGCGCTACCGGACGGCGGACGTTATCGCCGGTGCGTGGTCCGCGTTAGCGGTCCAGACGGTCATCGCCGTGACGGTGGGCGGCCTGATATCGGCGCTGCCCTCGCGACCGATCCACGTCGCGGCGGGCGTGAGCTTCCTCGTCTTCGCGGGACTCGCCTGGCGGCGTGATGAGGCGGCACAGGCGGCAGAAGAACGCGCCGGCATACGTGCTGCGCAAGCAAGCCGGCGGGGCGCGGTCATGACCTGCTTTATCGTTGTCCTCGCGGCCGAATTCGGCGATCTCACGCAGCTCGCGACGGCAGCCCTCGCCGCCCATACCGCAAGCCCGCTCGGCGTAGGCGTCGGCGCCCTCGCGGCCCTCTGGACAGTCTCAACCTTGGCGGCCCTTGCTGGCAGGCATGCCGCCGGGTTCGCGTCTGGCAGGACGCTCTCACGGGCTAGCGCACTCTTGTTCGGGATCGTCGGACTGGTCCTGCTCTTGACCACGCTCACGGGGGGCTGAGCAGGCTATTCAGGTGCGAGGTTAGGGCGGGTAGGGTCCGTCACGAGTAGACCGTGTCAGACCCCGCCTTGGGGTTGTCGCGAATTCGAGCAGGTCTCGCGTGCTCCTCGATCCTCAAAGGGTCCCCTCCAGCACCTGTGTGCCGCTGGAACCGCCGCCGACGGGCTCGAGGCTCACCCAGAACCGGGTGCCCGGGGCAAAGGCGACACTCCACGAGCCGAGGCTTCCCACCCAGTACGCGATCGAGCTGCTGAAGCGCATTTCGCCCACCGCCACGCCTGCCCCGTCATGCTCGATCCAGCAGCGGTATACCTGTCCCGACGGCGGGTTCTGGAGCGCGTCGGCGAGGACTACAACTGTGCCCTCCGAGGCGCTCCACGACACGGTCCCGGCTGCTGCTCCGGCGGGCGTCCGGAGCAGCGCGACCTGGTGGCCCGGGTCCTGGAGAATGCGATCGAGGCTGGCCGTCACGGTGGCGAGCGCCGCGGTGTCTGCCCGTGCCTGATCGAGCTGCTGGGTGCGCTCGACGACGACCACTGCACCACCGAGGAGCACGACGAGGGCGGCCGCCACCCCCAGCCATGCCAGTGGCCGTATCGCTCGCCGCGACGCCGCGACGCGGGGGACGGGCGAACCGGCCCGCTCATGGGCGGCCGCCAGAGTCCGCGCGCGGAGACCGGCAGGCAGGGCGACTACGCCGGCCGTGTCGGCAAGCTGTAGCAGGGACTTCGCAGGGACATCCCCATCCAATGGCGCGGCGCTCGCAGCCGTGTCAAGTGCGGCAACAGTCGCCCGCCAGGCCTCGAGCTCGGCCCGGCAGTCGCCGCACGTGGCGAGATGCGCCCGCAACTCCGACGCATAGGGTCCCATGTCCTGGTCGAGCCCTCGCAAGCGCGCCGGCTCGAGAACCAGGTCCAACAACCGGGCGCGGGCCTCAGCGTGGTCCATGTTGCACTTCCTCGGGGTCTCTCCCGTCTATTTCAGATGGGGGCTGCCCGGACGAGGGGCCAATATCAGGCACACTCTCGAGCATCGCCCGCAACCGCATCAGGGCGCGTCGTGTCCGGGTCTTTACGGTTCCTAGTGGCCAGCCCAGGCGCTCCGCGATCTCCGGTTGCGTGAGTTCGTCATCGTAGGCAAGCTCGAGAGCTCGCCGCTCCGGCTCGGGCATCGCAGCGAGCGCGGTCCTGACCACGGCGCGAACCCAGCGACGCTCAGCGACGTCTGACGGCTCGACAGCAGTGTCAGCAGTGTCAGCCAACGCGACGGGCCGCCGGAGCGCCAGCAGCCGCTCGACATCGCTCTCCGCCCCGTCGGAGTGGGCGGGCGCGAGCCCAACGAGAAGCGGCTGGCGCGACGCCGCCCGGAGCCGATCGATCGCGCGACGGCGGGCGATGGTCAGCAGCCAGCCGATGAGCGAACCCGCCTCGGGTGCATAACTGTCCGCCCTAGTCCACGTAGCGAGGTACGTCTCTTGAACCACGTCCTCGGCGGCGCCAGGGTCCCTGAGATACCGCATAACCGCGCCGTAGACCGCCGGCGCGTGGCGGTCGTACACCGCCGCGAACGCCTGCTGGTCGCCGGCTGCGACGCGAGCCATCAGCTCGGCATCGGTGGGGGTGGCCGCGACGTCGTCTCTCACGGCATACGTCGGCTGGAGGCCGGCGCTCTCACCCGGCACGGCGACGCGGAGCCGGCCGGCCGCAACCGGCGCCCACAGGGCGTCCATGGTCCGGCGATCGGCGGAAGGACCCGTCACCTGCCATGGCCCGCGAAGATCCGCATGAAAGTAAGGTGCCTCGCTCCACGCGTGCATGGTGGCGCTCCGGCTCGACCGCTTGTCAAGCGGCCGACCCGCCCGCAGGGGCGATGCTGCCACCGGAAGGGGTGCTGGCGGCAGGTACCCTGCTTGCGACCGGGGGCACAGCTGTAGGCGCCGACGTTGCCGCCGCGCTGCGAGCCGCCAGGGCGAGGGCCGCAGCGGCGAAGACCAAGAAGAATACGTGCTTGCGCATGGGCCTGACAGACCTCCTATCCGCAAGAACGTCAGGACCCGCGGAACGGTTTTCGTCGCACCTAACGGGCGGTCGGCGGTGCGGGCCGGACCCTCCCTAGTCCGGGTGAAACCGGGCCGTCCTCGTCTTCGTCGCCGCCTGAGTGGCCTGGGCGAGCGCCGGACTGGCCGCTGATAGCCCGAGCGTGGAATCGGTCACGATCGCCTCCGGCGCTGCGAGATCAGTGACGAACCACGTCGTGGGACTTGACCAGCGCTTGCCCGCCCCAAAACCGATCCGCCCCGCTCGACGCAGTCAGCGGCACGGGTCGGAGTGGCCCAACTCGCAGTGGAGGACCACCATGGGATGTCGAATCGTAGTCCACGCAGCCTCTCTTGCCGTCGCGCTCACGCTCCTCGCGGGCGTGCCGGCCCTCGCCGCGACCGCCCGGCACCGAACCTGGAGCAGCCGGCCGACCGTCAGCGCGACGCCCCGATCGCCCCTACCTGGAGGCACCTACCTCGTGCTGCCATCGCTGCTGTACATCCTGACCCGGCGGATGCTCGAACTGGTGGCGCTGCGGTTCCGTTCGCCGCGATCCAAGGATCTCGAGATCGTCGTGCTGCGCCATGAGCTGGCAATCCTCCGTCGGCAGGTTGCCCGCCCTGAGCTGTCCGACGCAGACCGGGTCTTTCTAGCTGCAGCCTCTCGGGTGCTGCCGCGGCGGCGCTGGTCGGACTTCTTCATCACGCCCGAGACCCTGCTGCGCTGGCACCGTCGGCTGGTGGCCCGGCGATGGACGTACCCACAGCGGGGTCGCGGCCGCCCGCCCATCGATCCCGACGTGGTTGCGTTGATCCTTCGGCTGGCACGGGAGAACCCCTGTTGGGGGTACCTGCGCATCCAGGGAGAGCTCCGAGGTCTCGGCATCCGGATCTCCGCCACAACAGTGCGCCGGGTCCTCACCGGGGCCGGGCTCAATCCCGCGGGTCGGCGGTTCGGTTGCTCCTGGGGCGCCTTCCTGCGTGCTCAGGCGGCGCACATGCTGGCGGCGGACTTCCTCACGGTCGACACCGTCTTCAGGCGTCGGCTGTACGTCTTGGTCTTCATCGAGCACGACACCCGCCGAGTGCATCTAGCCGGGATCACCGCCCACCCCACTGCGGCGTGGGTGACCCAGCAGGCGCGCAACCTCGTGATCACTATGGGCGACGTCCTATCAGGTCGGAAGTTCCTCCTCCACGACCGAGACGCGCTCTTCGCCCGGTCGTTCGACGCGGTCTTCCGCACAGGAGTGCGGGTGATCCGCACTCCTGTGCGGGCGCCCCGGGCCAACTCGGTCTGCGAACGCTGGATCGGGTCGCTCCGTCGGGAGTGCCTGGACTGGATCCTCATCGTGCACCGCCGCCACCTGGAAGGAGTGCTACGCGAGTATGTCCTCCACTACAACGCGCACCGACCACACCGCAGTCTCGGGCTTCGGGCCCCGGAGGCCGCGCCAACGGCTCTCCCCGCTACGCCGGCGTCGCCGCGCCGCGTCCGGCGACGGGACCGGCTCGGCGGGCTAATCCACGAGTACGAACTGGCTGCATGATGGCCGAATATTGGCACCCCACACCCGCCGCGACGGAACAGCTCGCGGCCCAATTTCCCGCCATCGATGCACTTGTGCGGGCCGGTGAGACAGAGGAGGCGGCCCGAGGCGTTGATGAAGTGCTCGGCCAAGAGCACACCGTCCTATGGCGCGCATACCTCGCATTCCGGACTCGGAGACTCGGTCGACGGAGGGCCAGCGCGGCCTGAGAGCGTCTCATTGTGGCTGCGAGAACGGAACCGCAGCCGACTTAACCGAAGGTCGGGAGCCTACCTGAACTAGAGCCTCGAATGAGCCCGCCACCGTGCCTTCGGGGGCTTGTGCTACGCCCGTTTGCCGGAAGGTCGCGGCAACAGGCGTCACCCGCGTCGGGCGAGGAGTCCCAAAAGACGTTCGGTTCCCGCCCCTCGCACGTTGGTTCGACCGTGGCTGAGGCACGACACCTATGTCGGCCGGAAGGGCTGCCAAATACCCGCCCGCATCACACGTGTGACGAAGTAGCCCTCGTCAAGCTCGACCAAGTCGGCGCGCAGGCCGGCTGCGATGCGGCCGCGGTCGCTCACGCCGATAAGGGCGAGCGGGTTCGCGCTGGCGGCGGTGGACGCAACTGGTAACGGCACGCCGAACTTCGCGAGATTCCGCACGGCGATGTCGAGCGCGATGACGGATCCAGCGAGCGCCCCGTTTGAGACCAGCGTGCAGCGGTCGCCGTCGATCTCCACGTTTAGGCCACCAAGCGATCCGCGCCGCCGCGTCGTCCCGGCGAACTCTACGGCGTCGCTGACGAGGATGAGGCGATTGGTTGGCTTGGTGCGGACGATGAGAGGCCATAGGACGCGGTCCACGTGATGTCCATCCGCGATGAACTCGGTGTAAACACCGTCGCGGGTGAGCGCCACGGCTGCCAGCCCCGGCGCGTGCTGGTGGATGCCGGACATGGCGTTGAAGAGGTGAGTGGTGGTGCGTGCCCCCGCGTCGTACCCTGCCGCCGCCTCGTCAGCCGTGGCCACGCTGTGTCCGAGCGACACGACGACGTCGTGGGCATCCAGCCAGCGGATTAGCTCGAGCGCGCCCGGAGTCTCCGGCGCGACGGTAGTCATGCGGAGGCCGTCGAGCAATGGCTCCAGGTCGGCGAGGGCAACGTCGGCGGGCGCCCGGACCAACACCGGATTCTGGGCGCCGACGCGCCGCGGCGAGATGAAGGGACCCTCCATGTTGAAGCCCAGTGGCTCCGCGCCATCAGACGGCGCAGCCGGTATCCACGCGCGGACACGGGCAGCGAACGCGAGGAGCGCGTCCAAGGACGCTGTGATGGAGGTTGGCAGGAAGGAGGTCACGCCCCGGCGCAGCAAGGCGCGCGCCATGCCGTCGAGCGATCCATCCGGGCCCATAGCATTGTGGCCACCCCAGCCGTGCACGTGGACGTCGACGAAGCCAGGCACGATCCAAGGCCCGGCCCCCTCGGCCTCGGCGAACTCGACCGCGACTATCCGCCCGTCCTCGACCACGACCCGGCCGGGAGCCACATGGTCTTCTAGAACCAGCCTGCCTCGTACGATCACACTCATTGTCGCGTCTCCTTCTCGGACTCACGGCCACCGCATCGCCAATCGTCTGCGCCCGGCGAGTGAATGCCCGTGCTGCTGCTCCGGCCTCGCCGGCAAGCTGCCTTTCCCTCGACTGTGCGTCTCAGACCGCATGTTTCATCATCGCCGCATTCACGCTGCACGGGGCGAGGCGCAAGAGCCGAGGAGAACGTCATGAGCGATCTCGAGGAGTTCCGGTCGGTTCTTCCTGAGTCGGCGACGAAAGCCGAGGAGGCAATGAGCCGCGGCGATCCCGGACCCCTGCTCGCCTTCCTTTCTCTTGCTTCTATCGCTCTTGACGACGACAGGCAGAACATGGGAGCGGACGGTTCAAGGGCGAGGCGAGTCCGGACGATCACTCCGAAGGTGGTACGGTTCAGGCCGTCCTAACGCGAATCTCCTCAGAGCTCAAGCGTCCGGCGAACGAGTGTAACTAGGGAAATCGACGGCAGGTCGGACAGATTAGACAGCTGTGTGACGCAGCTGAACCCGTCGACCACGAGGACATCGCCTTCCCCGACCGCGGCTCTTAGGCGGGGCAGCCACTGGTCCTCGCCGATGCGCCGCGAGAGCGTCTCGTGCTCGTATGAGTAGCCGAACGAGCCCGCGAGACCGCAGCAGCCCGCGTCCAGGATCTCGGGCTCGAAGCCGAGGCGCATGAGGAGCGCCCGGTCGGCGTCCGGCAGACCTGCAGCGCGCCCCTGACAGTGGGGGTGTACCACGGCCCGCCCGCCGCCCCTCTGCCCTCTCGCGCGCCCTCCCCGTTCCGCGAGCCGGGCCGCGAAGCCGGGCGAGGCGACCAGATGCTCGGCGGGGCTCCGGGCGAGCGAGGCGAGTTGAGCTGCTCGGGGATCTCGCCAGAGAAGCGCGGGAAGCTCGTCGCGGAACGTCGACAGGCAGCTCGGCTCCGCGACTACGATTGGCACGCCCCGCGAGGTCCATGGCTCGAGTACGTTGAGCAGCCCCATGAGCGCGTGCCGCGCGAGCCCGAGCATTCCGGCGTCGTAGAGGGGCCGCCCGCAGCAGCCCCAGCGCGTCGGCACGGCGACTCGTTCGCCCGTCGCCTCGAGGACAGCCACGAGATCGCCGGCGAGGGCGGGGCGGAACGTGTCGGTGAACGTGTCGGGCCAGACGACTACCGTCGCGTCAGGTTCGTCGCGGTGCGCTGCGGCGACGCGGCCACGCCGGAAGGGCCGAGCGGCCAGGTGCGGCGCAGGGCGCGCCGTCGTCACCCCAAGGACGCGCCGGGTCACCCGCCCGACGCCGGGCGCGCCGAGCAGCGCATTCGCGAGCCAGGGCATCGGCGAGGTAAATCGCACCGCCCAGGGCAGAAGCCCAAAGGTGTACATCGAACGCGGCCGGAGCCGGCCCTCGTAGTAGTGGGACATGAACTCGGCCTTGTAGCTGGCCATGTCGACCTGGGTCGGGCAGTCGACCACACAGCCCTTGCAGGAGAGGCAGAGATCGAGCGCCGCGCGCACGTCCTCGTTCCGCCAGCGGGCGGGAGTGACCTCTCCCTGGAAGAGCTCGACGAGGAGCTTCGCTCGGCCCCGCGTCGAGTGGCGCTCGTCTCGCGTGGCGCGATACGAGGGGCACATCGTCCCTGCGTCGTCGCGCCGGCACCGCCCGACCCCGACGCACCGCTCGGCGGCCGCCTGGAGTGACTGGCCCGCGCTGCCCAGGCGCAGCCGGGCCGGGCCGAGCGAGGACGCCCGGTATCGTGGGCCGAAGTGCAGGTCGGCGTCGAGGGGCCGGGCGTCGATGAGCTTGCCGGGGTTCATCCGTCCGCACGGGTCGAAGACGGCCTTGAAGGCGCGGAAGGCATCGAGCAGCTCCGCGCCGTACATGCGTCCGAGGAGCTCGCCGCGGGCCTGCCCGTCGCCGTGCTCACCCGAGAGCGAGCCGCCGAGCGAGACGACGAGATCGGCCGCGCGCTCGATATAGGCGCGGAAGACGCGGACGCCCTCGGCGCTCGTGAAGTCGAAGTCGTTGCGCGTGTGGACGCAGCCCTGCCCGAAGTGCCCGTACCAGGCGCCGTGGTAGCCGAACTCGTCCCAGAGATTGCTGATCGCGCGCAGGTACTCACCGAGCCGTTCGGGCGCCACGGCGGCGTCCTCCCATCCCTCGTGGTTGCGCCGGCCCCCACCGGTGATCGCCGTCGCGCCGAGACCCGACTCGCGGACGAGCCAGACGCGAGCCTGGCGCTCCGCGTCGTCGTAGCGGCGCCAGGCGACGCCCGCCGGCAGCTCGGCCAGGAAGACCTCGGCGAGCCGGTCGGCCTCGCCCGGATCGTTCGAGCCGACTTCGGCGAGCAGCCAGCCGCGCCCCTCGGGCAGGAGCGGCAGGTGCTCCATGTTGAGGGGCCGCGCCCGCATCTGGTCGGTGAGCGTCGCGTCGAAGCCCTCGAGCGCGAGCAGCGGGTGCCGCAGCAACGAAGGCACGGCATCGGCCGCGGCGAAGACATTGGGGTAGCCCAGGACGAGGAGCCGGCGGTGGCGCGGGCTCTGCGTGAGCCGTAGCGTGGCCTCGGTGACGATTGCACACGTGGACTCCGAGCCGACGAGAGCGCGGGCGACGTGGAAGCCGCGCTCAGGCAGCAGCTCGTCGAGGTTGTAGCCACTCACCCTCCGGGGGATCGCCGGATACGTCGCCCGGACGCGCTCCCCATACCGCTCGACAATCATCCGAAGGCCGCCGAGCACCTCGGCGAACCGACCGCCCCCCGCAAGGCCGGCTTGGTACGCGTCCTCGTCGTACGCGCCGAGCTTGAGCGTCGCGCCGCCGTACAGGACCGCCGTCAGGCGCTCGACGTTGTCGACCGTTTTGCCGGCGAAGAGCGCGTGGCTGCCGCAGGCGTTGTTGCCGATCATCCCGCCGAGGGTGCACCAGGCATGTGTCGCGGGATCGGGCCCGAACGTTAGGCCGTACGATTCGGCGGCGCGGCGGAGGTCATCGAGGACGACGCCGGGCTCCACCCGCGCGGTGCGCTTCGCTGGGTCGATCTCGAGAATACGGGTCATGTGGCGGCTCATATCGATCACCACTCCCGCGTTGCAGGCCTGGCCGGCGAGGCTCGTGCCGGCTCCCCGCCCGAGGACCGGTGCGTCGTGCTCGGCGCAGATGCGCAGTGCGACGACGATGTCGTCGTGGTCTAGCGGAAACACGACACCGATCGGGACCTGGCGGTAGTTGGACGAGTCGGTGGCGTAGACCGCGCGGGTACCGGCATCGAAGCAGACCTCGCCCCGGACCGCGCGCTCGAGGGCAACCTCGAAGGAAGCCTTGCCGCTGCGCACCGCCGCATGCCTGGGCGAAGCCTTAGCTGCGTGCACCAAGCCCTCACTTCCTATGGGCTGACACTGACGAGCCACGCTCGACCTGTTTGAGGCATCGAACATGTGCGGTCGCTCCAGAGCGACGAGCGCGAGCTGATGGGCGCCGAAACGATTTCGAGCCCGACCAGGAAGTCGCCTTCGCGCTTCAGTCTCTGTGCCGCCCTTTTTGGCGGCGATGTCGCCCCCTTTTGCGCAGACATAGCGACCCGCGGCTGACGCAAATCCACCAGGGATCAGCGCTGCGAGACTCGGCGGTAGTAGTCGAACACGCACTGGTTGTTGTCGGGCGGCACGTTCGCGTTGTTCGGCGAGACGAAGACGGGCAACTTGATCCCTCGTTCCGCAAGCTGGTGGGCCAGTTCGGCCGTGAGCGCCATCGTGATTGTGATCACGGACAGCGTCGACAATGCGGCTACGGGACCGGCCCAACCCTCGACTGGGACAACAGCATCTTCAGGCTGGACGCAATTGTCGATGACAATGTCCACCAATTCCGCTAGCCGCTTGCCACTTGAGTGCGTTGCCTTGTTCTTCGACAAGTTGGCGACTGAGGTGACCGCCACAGTCGTGAGGCCACGCTCGCTGGCGTAGAGCGCCGCCTCGATGCCTGCGGCGTTCAGGCCACCGTGCGAGTAGATGACCATAGTGTCCTCGGGCTTAAGGGGATAGTTCTTCAAGAAGTTCGCGACATACCCCTCGGCTCGCTCAAGCCAGAGCAGTTCCGTCACCCCGCCTGACCCAAGGACGTTGAACCACGAAAGCCGCGAATCGACCAGCGGCCGGAAGACAGGGAAGCTTCCATAGCGAGGAAACACGTCCATCACCGGAAGTACCGAGTGGCCGCTTCCGAACAGGTTTACGAGTCCTCCTTTGCTGATACCCTCCGCCATCGCCACGGCGGCATGCCGGATTGCCTCGGATTGGGTATTGCGAACCTTCGAGACCAGAGATTCGGCCGCATCGAAGTAGGCGGCGGAGGTCATCGTGACTCCTTCGTTTGGCTTAGGAAGGTATGGGCGATATAGCCGGCCCCATAGAGGCTTGACCGCGTCCCCAGCCTCGCAGGGACGATCGCGACGTGCTGTACCGTATGTGGTTGTGCCGTCTCAAGGACGAGTTGCCGCACCTCCTTCACGACGTCGGGACGAGATCCCACGCTGCCTCCTAGCACAACGACCTGCGGGGCGAGCATCGAGACGATTGCGCCAACGCCGGCAGCGAGTGCCACCATTGCCTCGCGGATCACCATTTCTGCGATTGGGTCACCGCGATCGCGGGCGTCGAATACGTCGCGCGTAGTGCCGTAAGGGATCGCGCCAGCCTCTCGTGCTTGTTGCGCGCGTCTCAGGATTGCCGTCCCCGACGCGATCTCTTCCATGGGAACGCCGAGCCGGGCCGATTCAGGGAATCGCATCCAGCCGATTGCGCCAGCAACGCCCGTCGCGCCACGGTACAGCTCACCGGCGTGCACGACACCCGCTCCGACGCCTGTGCCGACGATCACGACGACCGCGTCCGAGAATCCTCGCGCCGCTCCCTGCCAGAACTCGCCCAGAGCGGCAGCGTAGCCGTCGAACTCCAAGATCGCCGGGACCGCGAACGCGTCAGCCCACCGCGTAGCTAGCGGACAGCCATCCCACCCGGGGAAACTCCAAGCCGCCCACGCGATGACGCCTTCGGAGACGACCGCAGGAAGGTCGATTCCGACGGCCTCGATGTGCATCCCGGCGCTCAGCCGTCGCGCCTCATCGAGCAGCGGCGGAATGGCTGCGTCCGGCAGTCCAGGTGGCGTTGGAATCCGCTTATGGGCGACGAGGACGCCTAGGCGGTCGAACAAGCCGAACTCAACTTTCGTGCCACCGATGTCGACCGCGAGGACTGCGTCAGCCGCTGCACCCGTCATCGCACATTCGCCGAATCGACTGCGAACTGCCCAAGACCGACGAGCACGGATTGATCGATCCGCATGAACGCCTGCGCGTGCTCTGAGCCCGCCAAGCACCCACGAAGTCGGGAGAGCGAGGTATAGTAATCGCGATAGTGGAATCCTCCGAGTTCGCCCCGGCCGAGCTGGTATGCGTTGATGGCATTGAGCCACGCGGGGTACCCGAGCGTAGTATCGACGTATACATCCGGCCTAAACCCGTCATCATCCTCCCAGTTCTCGCCGAACAGAACCTCGTGTGGCGCATGGGCCGGCAACGAAGCGTCGAACGTGGGCAGCGCCGCATAGAAGACGCCTTGGACCATGGCACGGTGCGCGGCTAGATGATCCTTGTGCCAGGTCCCTTTCCAGTGACCGATGATGGTAATCGGCCGCACGGCGCGGATAACGTGCGCCACTCGAATGGCGAGCCCATCAGAGTCGGGCACTCCGGCGTCGGGGTAGTCGAAGAATAACGCCTCTGCACCAAGCAGCCTAGCGGCATCCTCTGCCTCCGCCCGCTTCTGGGAAGCGTAACTCCTCGGTTCCATCGTCGCGTGCCCAAGCTCGCCCTGGCTGAGATGCACCAACACGACACGTCTGCCCTGCATCGCGTAGGTCGCGCACGCTGCGCCGGCCATAACCTCGGCATCGAACGCGTGCGCGCCTATCACCAACACCCCGTCCGAACTCATCACATTCACCGCACCGCTCCAGTACTGATCCCTGACCGGATCTGTCGCGACGTCAGCAGGTACACGAACATAAGCGGAAGGGCCGAAATGGTCAGCCCTGCAAACAGCGCACCCCAATCCGACTGGTATTGCCCGATGAACGTAGCCAGGCCAAGTGGAATCGTCTTGTTTTCATCACTGAACACGAAGATGAGGGGAAAGAAGAAGTCATTCCAGACAGCTATGGCCGTGAATATGCCGACAATCGCAATCGCAGGAGATACAAGGGGTGCAATCACGTATCTTAGAATCTGCACGTCGTTCGCGCCGTCGATCCGAGCAGCCTCCTCCATTTCCCGAGGAATTGTCCGCATAAAGTTCGCCAACACAAAGATCGCGAACGGTATCCGAACTCCAACATAGATCATTATAAGTCCTGTCAGTGTGTCGAGTTGCCCCAAGTCCCGCATCAAGAGGAACAAGCGCACGACACCGAGCCGAACCGGTAGCATCAGCCCCAGAAGGAAGAACACCAAGACTACCGCCAACCATCGCATGCGGTAGCGGCTCATCGCGTAGGATGCGGGCAGACTTACGAGCAGGGTGAGTACAACGGACGACACCGTGACTATTGCGCTGTTAATGAAGTATGTCGAGAAATGGGCCCGCTGCCACGCGTTCACGAAGTTGTCGAGGGTGAGCCGGCTCGGGAGGGCCAACGGTGCAGCGTAGATCTCCTGTGTCGTCTTCATCGACGAGACGAACATGAGATAGAGCGGGACGAGAACGAGCAGCGAATATGCCACCAATACCGTCCACGTTGAAAGGCTCCGTAGTCGGTCCATCATGCCGCCTTCAGAATTGGACAATCCGGCGCATCACCAACCGAAGACCGATGACAGTACCTGCTGATAGGAATATCAATAGGAGAGTCGCTACGGCTAATGCAACGCCGATGTCGGTAACGCCAGCATTTGTCATCGTGCCAAATGCCAGGCGGTAGAAGAACGTGCCCAGTACGTCCGTCGAGTAGTTTGGGCTGCCTTGGAGTCCCTCCATGATATAGACGGTGTCGAACTGGTTGAAGGCGCCGATGAAGGTCAGGATGGTGATCGTGCCGAGGGCTGGCACTATCAACGGCAAACCGATGGATCGAAGGATTCTCCAGCTGCCCGCTCCGTCTAGGGTCGCGGCTTCGATTATTTCGGGAGGAATGTCGTTGAAGCCCGCTAGGTACACGAGAAGGGGAAAGCCAAGCCAGTTCCAGGCGTCGACGCTGATCAAGATAGGCAAGGCAATCGTGGGGTCTCCGAGGAATGGGACCGGGCCGTTCGCAATGTGAAGGGCGACGAGGAGTGAGTCCAGAGGCCCAGTCGGCGCTAGGAGCAGGCGCCACAATGCACCCACGAGAACGGGGCTCAGGATAGCCGGAAGGAAGAAGATCGACTGAAACATTCCAGACGTGAATGAACCGAGCTGCCGGCGCCTTGTGAAGAGGAGATACGCGATGAGAAGGGCGCCTACGTTCTGAATGACCATAATGCCGACAAACCAGTAGACATTGTGCCAGAACGCGGCAAGTACGGTCCCGAGGTAGACATTGCCAAACAATCGGTTGAAGTTCGCAAGGCCAACGAAGTCGCCCGACACGATTCCCTGCCACGAGAAGAAGCTGCTCCAGAGAGTGCTCACAAGTGGATAGATCACCGCGAGCGTGTAGACCAGAAATGCGGGCGCGATGAACGCGATTGCGATGGGCGTGCGTGTCTTTCGCGACATCTCAGCTCTCAGAACGGTCGACTAGGTGGTGCGGGCTGCGCAGTGAGCGAGAATGCGCGCTGCACGCGCCCACTGCGCCCCGACGTACTCACACTAAACCGCAGGACTGGACAAACCCCGGGCTTGAGCGAAATTGAGACTCGACACTAAACCTTAGGGACTGGATAGACGCCGGGCTTGAACCAGGTTGAGACCCCGTCCTGCATCTTTTTGGCCAGCTCAGCGGGGTCGGCCTTCCCTGCCATCAGCTGCGCGATCTCGGAGCGAATGAGTGACGAGCCGGTGGGCGATTGCCAATTGAAGCCCGCAAGATCCAGATACGGCGTCTGATGCTCCTGCATCTTCAGCATCTCTTGGAGATTGGCGTCTGTGGCGGTGATGCCCGGGCGTGCAACTGGCCAAGCGAGGAGATCAGCAAACTGCTGCTCGAACTCAGTCGAGGCCATGTACTGGAGGACCTTTAGGGCAGCGTCACGATGTGGTGACTGCGCGATCAGGCCGTAGGATCCGTCACTGAACGAGGAGGTGTAAGCTGGGTCACCGGCATTATCCGGGGGGAACGGGAAGATGCTGAACGAGAGGTCCTTGTTCTGAGACCTGAAGCTGCCGTTCTCCCATGACCCGCCCATGAACATGGCAGCCTGTCCGTTGATAAACTGCTGAGTCGCGGTGGTGTAGTCGACTCCCTCTATGCCAGGCGAATAGTAAGGAGCCAGATCCTTCATTCGTTGGAGGGCTGCGACGAAACGAGGATCAGTGAACGTCGTCTTGCCGCTGGTTATGTCATTCCAGAACGCGTTCGCGCCGTATGTGTTAGGAGCGATCACGCCAAACGCGACCTCCAACGCCCACTCTGTGCCAGACGCTCCGCCAGCAGCGATCGGGATGATCCCAGCTGCCTTCAACTTCTGACAGGCGGCCAAGAATTCGGCGTAGGTTTGGGGCACGTCGATGCCGTTATCGGCGAAGATCTTTGTATTGTAATAGACACCCATGTCCGGCACGGAGTACGGCACTCCGTAAATCTTCTTGTCCTTGACACTCTCAGCTCCCGCGAGAGCCGACGGATAGTAGTTCGTAAGGTCGGGGATCTTGTCATCCAGCGATACGAGGTAGCCCGCATCTATGAGCGGCTGAATGCCTGCGTAGGCGTTCAACTGCGCGATGTCCGGGCCCTTGTTGGCGCGAAGAGCAGTCTCGAGCTTAGTCTCGTAGTCGGTGTCAGGGCTCGGGGCGAATTGGACAGTGATGCTAGGATTCTTCGCGGTGAATGCGTCGAAGATCTGCTTCATGGCGGCTGTGTCCTCAACCCGCCAACTCCAGACCGTGATCACCGTGCTTTGGCTGCCGGTCGCGGTGGTACCACCGCCGCATCCAGACAGGGCAACGACGCCTGCGACGAGTAGCGCCAAGACCTTCCGCACGTTCCACTCCTCCTTGCATAATCTTGCCGCCGCAATGGGAGCCTGCTCGCACCTCTCTCGTATCGGCGGTCAGTTCGGTGCGCGTGCGAGCGGCTACAACTGGCACTCGTCGGCAGCAACCGCCCCGCACGGTGCGGCTCCTGCCCCTAGCCCGACACCGGAGTGCCTCGAGGTTGCCGAGCAGTGCTAGTATACGTTATGACAACATGATGTTCAACATCAGGACAAGGTGAGACCGCATGACAGACGAGCCAACTTCGGTGCTGGACCCCGATGGGCGGGTTTCCCGCGCGAGCCAGATCCCCCTGTACCACCAGATCGCCAACGACATCCGCCGCAGGATCACGGATGGGACATGGCCGCCCGGGCAACAGATCCCGAGCGAGTCGGAACTCGTCCGGCGCTACGGGGCGAGTCGGGTCACCATTCGCCAGGCCATTTCGGTGCTTGCCCAAGAGGACCTCGTCGCCCGTGAGCGCGGGCGCGGGTCTTTCGTGCGCGATCCGGCAATCACAGCCCGTCCCTCTCGGTTGACGTCCTTCTCCATCGAGATGCGTGCCAAGGGCATCCGCCCGTCTTCCCAGGTGTTGTCATGGACCGCTCAGCCGGCAAACGAGGAGATCGCGACCCACCTCGGACTCCTGGCCGGTGATCGAGTGCTACGTCTTGAGCGCATTCGCCACGGCGACGAGCAGCCCGTCGGGATCCAGGTGGCATGGCTGCCAGCGACGCTGTTTCCGGGTTTACTCGACGTCGATTTTTCCAACGAGTCGCTCTATGCAGTACTTGAGCGTCGGTATGGAACCATGGTGGACGACGCCGAAGAGACGTTCACGGCCACACTTCTTGACAGCCGCACAGCCGAACTCCTGTCCGTGCCCGTCTCGGCTCCAGCGTTTCTGGTCGAACGGCTCGGTCGGAGTGGCGGACGGCCCGTGGAGTTCACTCGTTCACTCATGCGGGGCGATCGATACCGTGTGCGTCTCCGCCTGCGACGCCCGGCACATTCTGTCGGACCGCTAGAGGACCATGCCGGGAGCGACTTAGAATAGCTGCGGAAGGGCAAGATCCGGCACGTCCACGTCCGGCTTTCGACAGCACGTGAAGAAGGTTGCGGGAGTCCATGCGTACTCGCGGTTTGGAATTGGAGCGGGCCCTTGGTGTTCTCCGGCAGAACGTGGGATGCGATCCCGCCCGCCACGCCTTCCCTGGTGCTGTCGTCGCGGTTGGGCACCGAGGCGGAGCGATCCGATGCGAGGCAATGGGAACGATCTCCGGCGAACCCTGCTCGCCACAGATGACCACAAGTGCAATCTTCGATGTTGCGTCCCTGACGAAGGTCGTGGTCACAACCACCGCCGTGCTGCTGTTGTTGCAGCAGGGAGAGCTCTCGCTGAGGGACCCGCTTGATTCCTTCTTCCCCGAGCTAGCCTCCGCACCGGTCGGCAAGGCAACTATTGCTCATCTGTTGACCCACACCTCTGGGCTCCCGTGGATACCGTTCTACGCACTTGGCAACGGATGGGAAGAGTGGACAGAGGCGATCGCTGAGACGCCGCTGGTTGCCGAGCCCGGGACCCGCGTCGACTACAGCTGCACCGGCTTCATACTTCTCGGCCGCATAATCGAGATCGTCGCTGGGACGCCTCTGGCGTTGTTCGCCCGAGACCGCATCTTCGGACCCCTTTCCTTGGCTGACTCCGGCTACCTACCGTTCACGGAGCCCATCCCCGATGGCGTATCGGAACGATTGGTGATGACTGAGCGGCGCGAGTCGGACTCGCGCGGTCGGATGCTTGAAGCCGCAGTGCGCATACAAGGCACCTGGTTGAACGAATGGTCCAAGCGGCATCCAGGAGGGATCGCTAGGGGCGCTGTTGACGATGAGAATGCCGCCTACATGGGCGGCGTCGCCGGCAACGCCGGCCTCTTCACGACTTCTCGCGACCTCGTCTGCTTCGGTCTAATGTTGCTCAACCGTGGGCGCTACGACGGAGGTGAGTTTTTGAGCAAATCTGCGATCGACGTCGCGGTGAGCAATGCAACCGCTGGACTGAATGATCGACGTGGCCTTGGATGGGCCCTGTCCGGATCCATGTCGTTCTGCTGCGACCTCGCTTCGCCGGATGCCTACGGCCACACTGGCTTCACGGGAGCGGCACTCCTGATCGATCCGAGACTCGACCTCGTTGTGGCCATTCTGACCAATCGACTTCAGTTTGGCAGGCAGAACGAGCGAGGACTCCGTGTACGGCGTCTCTTCCTCAATGCAGTCGTAGGCGGATCCGCGTGATTCGCCGAGCCACGTCGCAACCGTTTTGACGCTCCCTGGTGTACGGCGAGGGCCATAGTCGGGCAGCGATTGAGCCACCGTGTGGGCAGGCCGAAGGAAGACAAGGATACGAAGGGCCGTACAGCTGCTCCCTCGCGGTTCGTGACGCCTTTCTGCGCTGCTTCGGGCCCCAGGATCATCTCGAGCAGAGTGAACCCGCCCTGGCTTTGATGGGTCAACTCCCAGGACATGGTGTAACAGCGCGTCGTTCTCACGCCTGATCGGTTAGCTCGCCATCAGCAGCGCCGGGCTCACCTCCTCACGATCGGCTGGGGCATCGATACGGGCCATCGACTCGGCCCGGAAGTAGCGGCGGCCGTCCTGCCATTCGTCGTCCTGCTCGGCCAGGACCATGCCGACGAGGCGGATGAGGCTGGCTCGGGACGGGAAGACACCGACCACGCTGGTCCGGCGCTTGATCTCCTTGTTGAGCGCGTGGGGTACGAGAACTCAATCAGTCAGCCTGCCGAGGTTGTCCATGGCTGAGCATTGCCCGGCGTGGCAGTATCGCCGCCATGCTTGCTTCACTCCTCTACCTAGTGCTTCGTCGGCTACTCACCTTTGTCGCACCAAACCATCGCTCCGACGATGCCGCACAGATTGAGATCCTCGTGCTTCGCCACCAGCTCGAGGTCTTGCGCCGGCAGGTCAAGCGCCCGGTCTACCGGCGCCGGGACCGCGCGCTGCTCGCTGCGGCAAGCAGGATCCTTCCCAAGGAACGCTGGGGCGCGTTCCTCGTTCGTCCCGAGACGCTTCTGCGCTGGCACCGATCACTCGTCGCGCGAAAGTGGACGAGGCCGCATCGCCGGCCCGGGCGCCCTGCGATCGATCCGGTCTGCAGGCTGATCCTTCAGATGGCGAACGAGAACCCCCGGTGGGGGTACCTGAGGATCAAAGGCGAGCTGGGGAAGCTCGGGATCCGCGCGTCCGCGACGAGTATCGCGATGCTTCTTCGCCGCTCCGGCGTCGGTCCGGCCCCCCGCCGGGGCCTGAGCTGGCGCGGGTTCCTGAAGGCTCAGGCAGCGGGCATCCTCGCGTGCGACTTCTTCACCGTCGAGACGGCGTTTCTGGAGACGCTCTACGTCCTGTTCTTCATCGAGATCGGGACACGGCGCGTGCACGTCACCCTCTCAACGACCAACCCGACTCTTCCTTCGTCACCCAGCAGGCAAGGAACCTCGTGATGAGCCTCGCCCAGGAGGGCGCGCAGATCCGCTGTCTCATTCGCGACCGAGACGCCAAGTTCCCCCGCTCGTTCGATGATGTCTTCGCATCAGAAGGGATCCGGGTGATCCGCACGCCGATCAGGGCGCCGAACGCGAACGCCTTCGCCGAGCGCTGGATCGAGACGCTTCGCGCAGAGTGCCTGGACCCGCTGCTCATGCTCGGCCCCCGGCATCTCGATGGCATCCTTCGGATCTATGTGCGGCACTACAACCGACGACGTCCGCATCGAGGACTGGAGCTTCAGGTACTCGAGAGTCTCGCGCCCGTCGAAGAGGCCGACGGTGTGCCCGACATCGACCGGCGGGATCTCTTCGGGGGCCTCGTCCACGAGTACATGAGGGCCGCAGATCGAGTTTTCGTACCCAATGCGACCAAGAACGACGAGGCCGACTACGACCTCGTGTTCTAGGCACAGCTCTATCTCGGGTGGCCTTATGAGAATGTCGACAAGAACCCTGCCCTGGACAGCATGACGCCCGTGCAACGGGCCCGACGCCCGATGAGCGAACATGCGGGCCACCCGACGCTCGGCCAGCTGGAGAATCGAACTGAAGCTCTGAAGCGGCGCGGCCTCTGGGAGCCATGGGTGGTGTCGTCCTTGGCGCGGGCCTTCGCGGATCAGCTCGATGGATTCCAGTCCCCCTATCGTCGGTCGATCGCATCACGCGGGCAAGCAGGACCTCGGTCAGGCGGCGCTCGATCGGCTACAGGCTCTGAGATGCGGGGCAGTAGTTAGAGGACGCCCCAAGGACGATTGGAAGACTCAAACAAGGAGGATGCCGCAATGCTGGCGGTTTCGTGCGCCGACTACATAGCTGAGGCGCTTATCGCCGCTGGAGTGCGCTATGTGGCCGGGATTCCAGGGCATGGCAACCTCGTATTCGAGGACGCGATCCTCAAGCGGAGCGATCGCATCGGCTGGATCCTTGTACGGCACGAGCAATCGGCTGCCCATCTGGCGGATGGGTACTTTCGAGCGTCCGGCCGCCCGCTCGCGATCACCACCTCGGTCGGGCCGGGGGCGCTCAACACGCTGATCGGCGTGGCAACGGCGTATGCCGACTCGACGGCGATGGTCGTGGTTACCGGCACCCCTCCAACCTACCTATACGGCCGGGGCTGCCTCCAAGAGATCGAGCGCCAGTACTGGTCTGACTTCCCGAGCGTCATCAGGCCCCTCGTGAAGCGCTCATGGCAGGTGCAGCGCGCGGACCAGTTTCCGGGCGTGGTCGCGCAGCTGATAAAGATCGCGGTTACCGGGCGACCTGGGCCCGTTCACTTGGACTTCCCCATGGACATCCAGGCCGCCCCCTGTGATGCCGACGTTCCAGATCCTGCCTTGCACTCGGTGGCCCCACTGGTACGCCCGGACGCGTCGGCAGTGCAGCGAGCGGCTGCGCTGCTTGCGGCGGCCCAGCGGCCGCTGATCCTCGCTGGCGGCGGCGTAATCAATGCCGGTGCTCACAACGAACTTCGCGAACTCGCAGAGTGCCTTGGAAGTCCAGTCATCAACACCCTGCACGGGAAGGGTGCCTTGCCAGATGACCATCCGCTCTCGGGGCGAACGTGCGGCTCGAAGGGCACCACGTGCGCCAACGCCCTTGCACGCAACGCGGACGTGATTCTGGCCGTGGGGACGAGGTTTGGCGAGTGGGACACCAGCTCGTGGAAGCCCGGGGCAACGTTTGCTATTCCCCCAACGCGGCTCATCCACCTCGACATCGACGACCGTGAGCTCGCCAAGAACTACCCGACCGAGGTCTCCCTTTGGGGGGATGCGAAGGCGGGGCTCGCCGATCTGTTGGCTGCCGTGCGCGAGCGGACGCGAGGCGTCGACCGTCCGACGTCCCCTTGGGTCGCACGCCTGGAAGTATGGCGCGCGGAGTGGCTCGCATGCCTCGACGACCAGGCAAAGAGCGGGCCCGTGATCAGCACGACGCTCGCGCTCCGGCGCCTTCGAGAGGCGATGCCTCGAGAGAGCGTCGTCACAGGCGCTGCCGGGCATGCGCAGGCCCAGATGTTCTCCGAGTGGGAGACCTATGAGCCGAGGACGCACCTGAGTTCCAGCCACTTCTCGACCATGGGGTTCGCCCTGCCCGCCGCAATAGGGGCGAAACTGGCCCTCCCGGACCGGCCCGTAGTGGCGATCATGGGCGACGGTGACTTCCAGCAGAGCCTGCCGGAGCTGGCAACCGCTGTTCAGTACGGCGTCCCCGTTGTCGCTGTGGTGCTTAACAACGGCGGCCTGCTGTCGATCCGCGACCTGCAGATCGCCGCGTTGGGCTCGCGGCGCTTTGGCGGCACGGAGTTCAAGGTGCACGGTGGTCAGGCCAGCAGCAGTCCCGACTTCGTCGCGCTCGGCCGCGCCTACGGCGTGAGCGCCGAGCGTGTGTCGACCGCCGATGAGATCGGGCCGGCCCTCCGTCGCTTGGTCGACGCGGAGCTCCCGGGGCTGCTCGAGATCCCAACTGCCTCCGAGTTCCCGGATTCCGAAGGCATGACCATCACGTTCTTCGAGATGCCCGTACCTGAACAGACACCAGGCGTTCTGGCGTTGCCGGGCAAACAGCCCGCGCCAACCTCCGGCCGGTGATGGCTCACGAGTAGCCCAAAGACGAGCGGACCATGCACTTCCATTCCGAAGCGCTCAACAGGGACATCTCGATCACGGCTCAACGGCTACGTATCGACGTCCTGCAGATGGTGTTCGGCGCTCAGTCGGGCCACCTCGGCGGCGCGTTTTCCGCGGCCGAGATCGTCGCCGCGCTCTACTGGCACCATCTTCGGATCGATCCACAGCAGCCCATGTGGCTGGCTCGCGATCGCTTCCTCCTTTCCAAAGGCCACGCGTCGCCGCTTCTGTACGCGGCTCTTGCACGGCGAGGCTTCTTCCGGATTGAGGAACTAACTACGTTCCGGCATCTGGCGAGCCGCCTCAACGGGCACCCGGACCGCAAGATCCCAGGCGTCGAGGTTGTCGCTGGTCCTCTCGGCCACGGCGTAGCGATCGGGGCGGGAATGGCCCTCGCATTGCGGACGGGGATAAGCAAACCGTCGGCGCTCTCCGCCCCGTCGAGTCAGGCTTCCCTCGCCCGAGTCTATGTCCTCCTCGGGGACGGCGAACTCGACGCCGGGGTTGTCTGGGAAGGTGTGATGACAGCCGCCAAGTATCGCCTTGGCAACCTCGTGGCGATCGTCGACTGCAACGGCATCCAGCAGACCGGGGCCACCGCCGACGTGATGCCGCTCGAGCCGCTCGCCGAGAAGTGGCGCGCCTTTGGCTGGCACGTCCAGGAGATCGACGGCCATAGCGTCACCGAGATCCTAGCTGCACTCGACTGCGCTGACGAAGTTCATGCCCAACCGAGCGTGATCATCGCCCACACCACGAAGGGTAAGGGAGTTACCTTCATGGAGTATGACCATCGCTTCCACGGCGGGGCCCCAACGAAGGCCCAGTACGAGGTGGCGCTCGCCGAGCTCGATGAAGGGCTTAGGCAATGGTCGAAGTAGTGGGAATGCGGCCCACCTATGGCGCCGCTTTGGTTGAACTCGGTCGGTCGAATTCCGATGTCGTGGCTCTGACCGCAGACGTTCAGACTTCGGACTTCAGCTACCTCTTTGAGAACGCCTTCCCCGAGCGGTACTTCAACGTCGGGATCGCCGAGCAATGCCTGATCGATGTCGCGGTCGGGCTGGCCTATACCGGGAAGATCCCTTTCGTCAACACGTTCGCCGTCTTCATGGCCAGCCGGGCCCTCGAGCCGATCTTGACCCACCTCTGTTACGGCGAGGCGAACGTGAAGCTCATGGCCGGTTACAGCGGAATCTCGCCTCAAATGGAAGGCCCAACTCATCACGCCATAACGGATCTGGCGGTCATGCGCTGCCTACCTGGCATGACGGTCGTCTCGCCCGCCGATGCCGTCGCACTGCGGCAGCTGCTGCCCCAGGTCGCCGCCTGGTCGGGCCCTGTCTACTTCCGGTTCAGCCGTCAGGAGGTCCCGGTCGTTCACAGCGACTCAGTGGACCTCGAGATTGGTAAGGCTGCGCAGCTGCGTGATGGTTCGGACGTCACCCTTATTGGGATTGGCACGCTCGTCAGCCGGTGCGTCGAGGCGGCAGCCCTGCTCGCAGCGGAGGGCATAGAGGCCCGGGTCCTCGATCTCCACACCCTCAAGCCGCTCGACGTTGACGCGGTCCTGACGGCAGCCCACGAAACGGGCGCCCTAGTGACGGCCGAGGAGCACACCGTGATTGGAGGGCTCGGCAGTGCAATTGCCGAAACGATCACCGATGTCGGCCTTGCGGTTCCACTCAGGCGGGTTGGGATTGCCGACCGGTTCGCCGAATCGGGAGGCTACTTCGAGATGCTCGACAAGTTCGGGATGTCTGTCGGCGACGTGGTGCGAGCTGCCCACGACGTCGTTGGCCAGAAGGGCCGACCGTTCGCAGCTGCCGTCCAGGATGGAGGGCCTCGATCGTGACAACGACGACCCCCGCGACCCACAACGTTCCAGCGCAGCCCGCCCAGCTGCCCATCCTCTCCCACTGGATCGATGGACGGCCTGTCGAGGTCCCCCTGGAGCAGACGGGACCCGTGTTCAACCCGGCCACGGGGGCGGTCATCGGCCG
>Ga0187885_10001584_pt1 | contig 24529 bp, 22 predicted proteins | sample June2016WEW_20_1_3_FD_132970 | JGI IMG/M metagenome (GOLD analysis project Ga0187885, IMG submission 132970) | Peatland microbial communities from SPRUCE experiment site at the Marcell Experimental Forest, Minnesota, USA - June2016WEW_20_100 | ecosystem: Environmental > Terrestrial > Soil >... | reverse complement strand
ATTATGCCCGGCTGGCATACCACCATCTTTCCGCCTTACTTCGTCGCCGGCGCAATTTACTCCGGCTTTGCCATGGTGCTGGTGCTGGCCATCCCGATTCGCAAGTTTTACCACCTCGAGGGGATGATCACCATGCGCCACCTGCAGAACTCGGCCAAGATCATGCTGGCTACGGGTCTGATCGTGGCCTATGGGTACGCGTTTGAGGCCTTCATCGCGTTCTACAGCGGCTCAACCTATGAGCGGTTCATGATGCAGAACCGCTGGTTCGGACAGTACTCCTTCTTCTACTGGATGTTGATCCTGTTCAACATTCTGATCCCGCAGGTCCTGTGGTTCCCCAAGGTCCGCGCCAAGACAGGATGGCTGTTCCTGATCTCGTTGGTGATCCTGGTGGGCATGTGGCTGGAGCGTTTCGTCATCATCGTCACCAGCCTGTCGCGCGACTACCTGCCGTCGTCCTGGGGCCACTACACCCCGACGCGCTGGGACTATGCCGTTCTGGCGGGCACCATCGGCTTCTTTGCGACGGCGATGTTTATCTTCATTCGCATCATGCCATCCATCTCAATTTTCGAAATGCGGGCGCTATTGCCGGAGGCGGAGGTGAAGGCCAAGTGAGTCACGCACAGCTCGCACCGCCCATCTACGGCCTGCTTGCGGAGTTCGACACCGCCACCGACTTGGTGAACGCGACCAAGGCGGCCTATGCCGCGGGTTATCGCAAGATGGACGCTTACAGCCCGTTTCCCATCGAAGAAGCCAGCGAAGCCGTCGGCTTCCACAAGAGTCGCGTGCCCTTGATTGTGCTGGTGGGTGGCATCCTCGGCGGGGCGTCCGGATATGGTTTGCAGTACTGGATCAACTGCATCTCCTATCCCCTGAACATCGGCGGCAAACCTTATCAGTCGTGGCCGGCGTTCATTGTCCCGACCTTCGAATTGACGATCTTGTTCGCGGGACTTTGTGGTGTCTTCGGAATGTTCGCTTTGAATGGCTTGCCGATGCCGCATCACCCGCTTTTCAATGTCGACCGCTTCTCGCTGGTGACCCGCGATAAGTTTTTCCTCTGCGTGGAGGCCGCCGATCCCAACTTCGATCTCGAGGGCACGGAACGCTTCATGCGGAGCCTTCAGCCGGCGTCGATCTCGGAGGTGCCGCATTAATCGGTCAGCAAAATTCAGGATTGCGCCCTCCGCTTTGCGGCCTTCCAGTGGCTCTGGACCTTCGCGGCAGAAGGTTTCAGCTTGCCTCCTGGCCGCTGTAGCCTTGCTGCTGTTGGTGGGCTGCCGGCAGGACATGCAAGTCCAGCCCTACCAGCGTCCGCTGGTGGAGAGCGATTTCTACGCCGACCATCGTTCCGAGCGTCCCATCATTTCCGGAACCGTGGCCCGCGGACATCTGGACGCCGACACTTATTTCTACACCGGCAAGATCGGCAGCAACGATGGCGACTACCTGCCATTTCCCGTGACCGCCGAAGTGATGGCGCGCGGACAACAGCGCTTCAACATCTACTGCGCGCCCTGCCATTCCGAAGTTGGTGATGGCAATGGAATGATCGTGCAGCGCGGCTTCAAGCGTCCGCCGTCGTATCACATCGAGCGGCTGCGGCACGCCCCGATCGGATATTTCTTCGACGTGATGACTAACGGTTTCGGAGCTATGCCCGACTATTCCCAGCAGGTCCCGGCGGCCGACCGCTGGGCTATCGCTGCCTATATTCGCGCGCTGCAGTTAAGCCAGCACGCCACCGAGGCTGATGTGCCTTCCGGCGAACAGGTTGCCAGCACCCCACCCGCGGGCGTCTTTGTCATGCCTCCGTACGACACGCAGGGCGCGAATACGGCCGCCTCGACTCCGCCTCCGCCGCAAGCGGCGCCAGCTACAGGAGGCGCGAAGCCATGAGCCAGCAAACCGTCACTCTTCGCCAGACCGATAATGTTGTGCCGGCGCAGACTAGCCATTGGCAGAATATGTGGCTCGGGGTCGGCCTTGTCGGCGTGGTGCTCGCCATCGTGGGATATGTGATGTCGCCCGAGCAACTCCTGCGCGGCTACCTCATCGGATTTATGTTCTGGCTCGGCCTGAGCATGGGATGCCTGGGATTGCTGATGGTTCAGTACCTCTCCGGCGGCTTCTGGGGCCTGGCCATTCGCAGCACGCTGGAAGCGGGTTCTCGCGGCCTGTTGCTGATGGCTGTCCTCTTTCTGCCGATCCTGTTTGGCCGCAACCAGCTTTACGCCTGGATGACCAACCCTGCGCTCACCGAGCACAACAGCTGGTATCTGCACGTCGGCGGCTTCGGCGGCTGGATCGCCCGCGCCATCATTTACTTCGCCCTTTGGATCCTCTTTCAGACGGTTCTGTATAACCGCGGGAAGCGACTCTACGAGCCGTTGAACGGTCCGCTCCCGTTCTTCCAGGGCATCAGCGGATTGGGCGCAGTTGTTTACTCGCTCTCGATTTCGTTCGCGGCAGTCGATTGGGTGATGTCACTCGATCCGCACTGGGGATCGACCATCTACGGTTTGATCTTTATCGCCGGAGAGGGACTTTCAGCATTGGCGTTCTGTGTTGTCATCCTGACCCTATTGACGCGTGTCAGCCCTTATCGCGAGATCATCAAGCCCACGCAGTTCCATGACCTCGGCAAGCTGATGCTCGCCTTCGTCATGCTGTTTGCCTATTTCTCTTTCTCGCAGTGGCTCATCATCTGGGCCGGCAATCTGCCGGAGGAAATCGGTTTCTTCCTGAACCGCATTCATGGCGGCTGGGGCGTGGTGGCGCTCATTATTATTCTGTTCCACTTCGCGTTGCCGTTCTGCCTGCTGCTATCGCGCGAACGAAAACGCGCCGGCAGCCGCCTTATCGGCGTTGCGATTCTCCTGATGTGCATGCGAGTCGTCGACATTTACTGGTACGTAGTGCCCAACTTCGCGCACGAGCGCGGACACTTCTACCTCAGCATCTGGTACGTTGTGCCGGTCATTGCTATCGGAGGTTTGTGGCTGGGATTCTTCTTCTATAACTTCCGCCAGCGGCCGTTGTTGCCGCTGTATGACCCGCAGATACCGAATTTCCTGCATCAAGGATCGGGACATGGCCACTAACCACGACAATTACGATCCTTTGCGCAATCCGCAGGTGGACTACGAGCGTGCCGACCTGAGCGCGAGCGGCATTCTGTGGTTCCTTATCGGACTCTTTATCACCGGCGTTTTCATTGAACTGGTGTTGTGGGGAATGTTCCATTTCATGGCCCGCAGTCAGGCGCTGTTTCCGCAGCCGCGGATGAATCCGATGAGACAGGCGCAGCAGGCGCCGCCGGTCGCCAGTGGCTCGCGCTCCGTGCTGCAGAATACGCCGGCGGTGAACCTGGATATTTTTCCCGAGCCACGCTTGCAGACTTACGATGCTGGCGAGATGGGCCGATACGTCAACTCGGAGCAGGAGTTGCTGAACCCGAAGCAGCCGTTTGCCGATCCCGGTGGGGCAATACACATTCCGGTATCGCTGGCAATGCAGTTGATCGTGGAGCGGGGATTGCCACAGCGGCCGAATTCGCCGCCGGCGGAGATTAATACGCAGACCGCTGCCGGCAATACCAAGATGTTGGATGTGCAAGCAGGGCCGCTGGGACCAACAGCAAGCGGAGCCAGTTCGGCGAAGCCGACGGCCGGAGAACAGAAGCAACCGTGATTCGAAGGGCGATCATCGGGTCTGTTATTTGAATCGGCTGCACGAATAGTAACGCCCGAGCGCCGTAGGCGCGAAACACCTTAGCCCAGCACGGAGCGAAGCGGAGTGCTGGGTAAGTAGAAAACGAACCTGAGTCTCGTAGGGACGGCATAGGAACCGCAGGCCTTCAGGCCTGCCACAAAAGCAGGTCCCTCCGCTCGGGCTGAAGCCCTCGGTCGGGATGACACGGGCAATGCAATTGGACTTAAAGCTGTGAAGACCTTGGTACAACTCGCGATCTTGCTGATGGCGACGACCTTCGCCCTCGCGCAGCCGCCCTCGTCGTTCCAGGACAAGAGCTCGCAGCCCGCTTCGCAGGTCAGTCCGTCCGACTTGGCGAATGTTGGCATCAATCAGCGGCTCAATCAACAGGTGCCGCTTGATCTTCAGTTCAAAGACGAGACCGGCAAGACGGTGAAGCTGGGCGACTATTTCCGCTCGGGCCGGCCTGTGATCCTGAACCTGGTGTACTACACCTGCCCCATGCTTTGCGGCGAAGAGCTAGCCGGTGAGGCCAGCGGGCTGAGTATGTTGAAATTCACGCCGGGCAAGGAATACGAGGTTGTGTCGGTAAGCTTCAATCCGGACGAAACGCCGAAGGATGCGGCAGCCGCGAAGCAGACCTACATCGCTCGGATGAACGAGCATTTGGAGCATAAGACCAACGGTGAGGGCTGGCACTTTCTCACCGGCCAGCAGCCGCAGATCAAACAACTGGCCGACGCGGTGGGCTTTCACTACCGCCGCGATCCGGCCAGCGGACAGTTCATTCACGCCACCGGCCTCATGATCGTGACACCGGCGGGCAGGATTGCCCAGTACTACTACGGCGTGGAGTTCTCGCCGAAAGACATTCGGCTGGGTTTGATTGAAGCATCGCGCGGCAACATCGGCAACGTAGTGGATGAGGTGTTGCTGTACTGCTATCACTATGACCCCAAGACCGGACGGTACGGCGCCGTGGTCACCAATATCATGCGTTTGGCGGGTACTGCCACCATGCTGATCCTGGGCGGATTTCTTATCGTGATGTTTCGCCGCGAATCGCACGGCGGCAGCCAGAGAACAGGACGGGCCTGATCGATATGTGGAAGAACCTCCCACTTTTTCCGGAGCGTGCCTCGGCTTTGGCATGGCAGGTGGACGGACTTTATTTTTTGCTGATCGCGGTGTCGGCGTTTTTTTCGCTGCTCATCTTCGCCGTGATCTTCGTGTTCGCGGTGAAGTATCGCCGCTCAGTCCATCCGCATCCGGTGCAGATCGAAGGCTCCCTCCCGCTGGAATTGGCGTGGACGTTGATCCCGCTCGGCATTTGCATGATTTTCTTTGCGTGGGGCTCGCTGATTTATTTTCAGGAGGCGCGTCCGCCCAAGGGAGCGATGGAAGTTTACGTGGTCGGCAAGCAGTGGATGTGGAAGTTTGAACATGAAACCGGGCAGCGCGAGATCAATCAATTGCACATACCCGTTGATCGCGACGTCAAGATGGTAATGAGTTCTCAGGATGTGATCCACGACTTCTTTGTGCCGGCATTTCGGGTGAAGGCTGATGTGCTGCCCGGCCGGTTCACCGAAGTCTGGTTCCATACCACGAAAACCGGTACGTACCATTTGTTTTGCTCGCAATACTGCGGTACGGACCACTCCGGGATGATCGGCCAGGTGATCGTGATGGAGCCGGTTGCGTTCCAGGCATGGCTCAGCGGGGGCGGCGGGACGGGTTCGATGGCGTCCAACGGCCAGCAGCTCTTTCAGCAGTTGGGCTGCGCTACGTGCCACCGCTTCGATACGCAGGGGCGCGGCCCGAACCTGGCGGGAGTGTTCGGCAAGCCTGTGCTGCTGGACGACGGCCGCACCGTAACTGCCGACGAGAATTATCTTCGTGAATCGATTTTGAATCCCGGCGCCAAGATTGTGTCCGGCTTCAAGCCCATCATGCCCAGCTTCCAGGGACAGGTTTCCGAGGAAAGTTTAGGGGCACTTGTGTCCTACATTAAGTCGCTGGCGCAACCGCAACAGAATGAGACGGGGAGCAATCGCCCGCCGGCTCCCGAGACATCGAGTGTGCAGTAAGGTCCCAGAACCCGAAGGTGTGTGACATGGCAACCGCCGTACAAGCTGTCGAACGCGAGAACTACCTGAATTCGAACTACGGCATCAAGTCGTGGCTGCTGACGACAGACCACAAGCGTATCGCGCTGCTGTATCTGGTCTCGATCACCGCCATGTTCTGGATCGGCGGTTTCTTCGCCATGCTGATCCGCCTGGAGTTGCTCACTCCGGCGGGCGACATGGTCTCGTCCGACACCTACAATAAGCTGTTCACCATGCACGGGATCATCATGGTGTTTTTCTTCCTGATCCCGTCGGTACCGGCAACGCTGGGTAATTTCCTGATTCCGTTGATGGTCGGCGCCAAAGACCTGGCATTTCCGCGAGTGAACCTGCTGAGCTGGTATATCTACATGGCCGGCGCTATTACCGCGCTGACCGCGATGGTCACCGGTGGCGTCGATACCGGCTGGACCTTCTACACGCCGTTCAGCACAACCTATTCCAATACACATGTAATCGGCGCCGCGGTCGGGATATTTATTACGGGATTCTCGTCAATCCTTACCGGATTGAACTTCATTGTCACGATTCATCGTATGCGCGCGCCGGGCATGACGTGGCGGCGCTTGCCCTTGTTTTGCTGGTCGAACTATGCGGCCGCGCTCATCATGGTGCTGGGGACCCCGGTAATCGCGATTACGCTCTTGCTGGTCGCTCTGGAGCGTGCCTTCAATATCGGCATCTTCAATCCCCAACTGGGTGGTGACCCGATTCTTTTTCAGCACCTGTTCTGGTTTTACTCGCATCCGGCGGTCTACATCATGATCCTGCCCGGCATGGGCGTCATCAGCGAGGTTGTAACCTGCTTCTCGCGCAAGCGCGTCTTCGGGTACGAATTCGTTGCGCTGGCCTCGATTGCCATTGCCGTTCTCGGCTTCCTGGTCTGGGCGCACCATATGTTTGTTGCCGGCATTTCGGTGTACGCGGCGCTGGTGTTTTCGCTGCTCAGCTACCTGGTCGCTATCCCGTCAGCGGTGAAGGTCTTTAACTGGACGGCGACGATGTACAAAGGAGCAATCCGTTACGACACGCCGATGCTCTACGCCTTCGGATTCATCGGGCTGTTTACCGTCGGCGGCCTGACGGGCGTCTTCCTGGCTTCGCTGGGCGTCGACGTGCACGTCCACGACACCTACTTTGTAGTAGCCCACTTCCACTACGTGATGGTGGGCGGCATGGTGATGGCCTACATGGCTGGACTGCACTTCTGGTGGCCCAAGATCACCGGCCGCATGTATCCCGAAGCGTGGGCCAAGCTGTCGGCGCTGCTGGTGTTCGTCGGTTTCAATACCACTTTCTTCCCGCTGTTCATTGTTGGCTACATGGGGTTGCCGCGCCGCTACCACGCGTATCCGCCGGAGTTCCAGGTGCTGAATGTGCTTTCCACCGCGGGAGCGTCGATCTTGGCCGTGGGCTATGTTCTGCCGATGATCTACTTCCTGTGGTCCCTGCGCTACGGGGAGCCGGCGCCACCGAATCCGTATAATGCCGTTGGCCTGGAGTGGATGACGCCTTCGCCGCCGCCCACCCACAACTTCGATGAGACGCCGATTGTGACTTGGGAAGCCTACGACTACGAGCATCAGCCGCAAGAGGAGGTCACCGTTGGCCACTAGCGATATGGGCGATATCCAGGTCGCTGAGCACGCGCTGCAACACCACTTTGCGGACATGGAGCAGCAGCAGGAAACCTCCACCTTCGGCATGTGGATGTTCCTGCTGACGGAAATCATGTTCTTCGGCGGCCTCTTTTGCGCGTATCTGGTGTACCGCGCCTCTTACTACCAGGCATTCGTGGAAGGCAGCCAGAAGATGAATATCTGGCTGGGCGCGACCAACACGGCGGTGCTGATCTGCAGCTCATTGAGCATGGCATTGGGCGTCCGCGCCGCCCAGATGGGCAAGCCTAAGCTGATGGCTGTCCTGTTGCTGATTACCATCGTGTTCGGCTGCGGTTTTCTCGGGATCAAAGCGGTCGAGTATCACGAGCACTGGGTGAATCATGAATTTCCCGGGCCGACCTTCCACTTTGAGACCGGCGATCCAGCGCATCCGGCAACTGATCCCGTGCATACCGAGATTTACTTCTCGCTATACTGGGCAATGACCGGACTGCATGCTTTGCACATGATTATCGGAGTCGGCCTGGTCACCTGGATCATCATTGCCGGCTTGGGCGGCGCCTACAGCCGTTCCTACTTCACTCCGGTGGAAAATGTCGGCTTATATTGGCACTTCGTCGATCTGGTTTGGATTTATTTATTTCCGCTGCTTTATTTGATCAGCAAGAAACACGGTGGTGGCTAATGGCGAAGCCTACGGAAGAGCATTTCGATCCCATGTCACATGTGGTGCCGGTGAGTCTTTACGTGACCATCTGGGCTGCTTTGATGGTCTTCACGGCGCTGACGGTGTTCGCGGCAACTGTCGAATTGCACGTGTTTAATATCGTGGTGGCGTTGCTGATTGCGACCATCAAGGGCACCCTGGTGGTCCTGTTCTTCATGCATCTGCGCTACAGTACGAAGCTGACGATGGTGACCGTGGTGGCCGCGATCTTCTTCCTGATCATCATGTTTTCACTCAGTATGACGGATTACCTGACCCGGGCCTGGTCAACCAGCATCCGCTGAGGCGCCGCAATCGAAAAGCGCCTTGCGCGCGTGAAATCCCGCAACATTGGAACGTCCTACGCTGTGGTATAACGAGGCGCAGTCGGCTGCCATATGCCACATTGTGGGATATTACGAAGCGGTCAATATCTGGATACCTCCTAAAATTACTTTGTCCAGTTTCATCATCCTGTAACAAAGATGCATGTAACCTACGTACGTGATTCCCTCATACGATAGTTCCACGCCTACAGTCGGCTACAATACAGCCGTGAAGCAAACCATCTTTGTTGTGGAAGATGACGCCGATATTCTGCGCCTGGTTCGGCACCATCTGGAAGCCGCCGGCTATGGCGTTCGCACGTTCACCGCCACCGCCGGAGTCATCGCCGACGCCGAAAAACAATCTCCGTCGCTATTTCTCCTCGACATCATGGTTCCTGGAGGCGACGGTCTGGAACTCTGCCGGCGCATCCGCCAGACCTCGTCGCTTTCCATGGCCCCGGTCATTTTTCTGACCGCCAAGACCAGTGAGTCGGACCGCGTTATCGGGCTGGAGATGGGCGCCGACGATTACATTCCCAAACCGTTCAGCCCACGCGAACTGGTGGCCCGCGTGCGGGCCGTGCTGCGGCGATTCGAACGTCCTCTCGCGCCCAGCATTGTCAAGGCGGGCGACATCGAAATCGATAGCGGCGGCATGACCTTGACGGTTCGCGGCCAGTTGACGCAAACCACGGCCACGGAATTCCGTCTGCTGGAATATCTGGCGCGGCATCCCGGCCGGGTCTTCACACGCGACCAACTGCTCGATGCTGTCTGGCGCGACACCCACTACGTCACACCGCGCTCGGTTGACGTCTATGTGCGCCGCATTCGTGAGAAAATCGAGGCTAATCCCGATGAGCCTCGTTATCTGAAGACGGTTCGCGGAGCGGGCTACCGCTTCGAAATTCCCAAATCGTGAAGAGCTGCAAACCGTGAAGAGTCGCATCTTCGTCAAATTGTTTCTCGCGGCCCTGGTGGTCATTGCGGCGTGTACTGTCTCACTCGATCTGCTCATCGGTCGTACCTGGGAGAACATGCTGCGTCGCGAGATTGAAACCTCCTTGCGACAAAAGACGCAGATGTTCGCCGCACGCGTGGCCGACGCTTCCCCCGGTTCTCTGAAGCAAATGACCGAGCAGGCTGCCCCGGCTGCGGGGGCCCGGATCACCGTTATCGACGCGACGGGCAAGGTCCTGGCCGACTCCGAAGCTAACCCTGACACCATGGAGAATCACGCCGCCCGCCCGGAATTTGTCGCAGCGCTGCAGGGACAGATTGGAAGTGCCACGCGCCTCAGCAAGACGATCGGAGTGGACCTGCTGTATGTGGCAGTGCCCGTTCCCGGCGGCGCGGTGCGCATGGCGTATCCCCTCAGCTCGATTCGCGAAGCCAATCGTGAGATTCGTCGCGATCTGCTAGAAGGCTCGGCGGTCGCTGGACTGCTGGCGCTTTTGCTGGCCTTTGTCGCAACCCAGTCAATTGGCAGACGGCTGCTTCGCATCACCGATTTTGCCGAGCGCGTGGCCGCCGGCGATCTGTCAGCGCGAATCCAGGAAGGAGCGGGCGACGAGATTGCGCATGTGGCGTCGGCGCTCGACAAAACTGCGCGCAAGCTGGAGGAAGGCTTCAGCGCTTTGGAGAACAGCCGGCAGACTTTGGAGACGCTGTTGAACTCCATGCAGGAAGCGGTGATCGCCGTCGCCCAGGACGAGCGTGTCTTGTGGGCCAACCAGCGCATGGAGCGTTTGCTGCCCAGCGGCGTGCGGCTGGGTGCTCCGCTGGTGCAATCAGTGCGCGACCCCGAAATTCTGGCATCGGTACAAACCGCCCTGACTACCCGCGACGTGACCATGGCGCGTGCCGCCAAGATTTTTTCCGGCCGCGTCTTCGACGTGACCGCCGCGCCCATGCCAGGCGGAGGCGCCGTCGCGGTGTTACACGACCAGACCGAGATTGAGCGAGTGGAGAAGACTCGGCGCGACTTCATCGCCAATGTTTCGCATGAGCTGCGGACGCCGTTGACCTCCATTCAGGGCTACGCCGAAACCCTGCTGGAAAGCCGCGGCATGCCGAACGACCTGCGGGAGTTTGTCGAAATTATCCGCAAGAATGCCATGCGCATGGCGCGTCTCACGGAAGACCTGCTGGTGCTGGCGCGAGTGGAGTCGGGCGAGCAGAAGCTCAACTTTCAGACTGCGATGCCGAACCAGTTGCTGGACGACGCAGTACAGACATTTCATGAGCTGGCGCTCGCTCGAGGCATCGAACTGTCGGTGATGAATACCGCGTCCTCCGCGGTCCTGGTGGACCGTGATGCCATCCACCAAGTGTTTACCAACCTCATCGACAACGCACTGAAATATGGCGATCAGGGTGGCAAGGTGCTGGTGGGGGCTTGCGAATCGGAAGATGGCGTACAGTTTTATGTTCGCGACTTCGGCTCCGGTATTTCTAGCGAGCACTTGACGCGCCTGTTCGAACGCTTCTACCGCGTGGACAAAGCGCGTTCGCTTGAGTCGGGCGGGACCGGTCTAGGTCTGGCCATTGCCAAGCATGTGGTGCGGGCACACTCCGGCACAATTCGTGCCGAAAGCGAGTTGAACCACGGCTCTACTTTCTACTTCACGCTGCCGCGGCAGAGTGTGCCCGTGACGATTTCGTAAGACTCGCTCTGTAGCAATTCCAATACGCCTGGGCTGTGAATTAAAGCGAACTTAACCGGAATTTCATGGGGAATTCACAAGCGCAGGCTATTCTTCATCCAATAGTCCGCCCGCTCGACCTCCGTGCTGGCTCACGAGTGCCGGCTCACCAAAACGTGGCACTACGTGTAACAAGTTAAAGAGAACAGAATGAGTTCAGCCGAAACCGTTCCCCCCAGCCCAGAAGCAATCTGCGCACAATTGCAGGAACAAACGTTGCAGGCTTGCCGGGTGGCGAGAATTGCAGCAGGAATTGTCGCGGAGGGAATTGCGACCGGGGTGTCGTCCGTCCTCGACGGTGTGCGGGAGCGCGAGAAAGAACTCGACACCCTCGACCGCGTCATCGATCAGGGAGTGACCTCGGTCATCACTGAGGTCGGTCCCGGGCATGCGCGCGAACTATTGGCGTGCCTGAAGTTCATCATCGACCTGGAGCGCATTGGCGACCTTCTGCTGAATTGCAGCAACCGGGCCGCGGCGGTGGGCAGCCGCATCGAGTTGCAGGACATTCGCGACCTCACGGTGATGGCCTCGCGACTGGAGAAGATGCTGGGCGACGTACACGACGCGTTCAGCCAGCGCGACCTGAATAAAGCGCTTGCGGTCTTGCGCTCCGATGCCGAACTGGACCGCTTGCGAAATTTGATATTTCTGCGGCATCTGGAAAATCATGATGGCATGCCGCGGCAAGAGAGCTTCCATGTATTGTTTATGACGCAAGCGCTGGAGCGCGCCGGCGATCACGCTAAGAACCTCGCCGAGGAGGTTTGTCACCTAGTCAGCGGACACAGTGTTCGCCACGTGCTGCGGGCCTATGACAAGCCTATGGAGCAAATGTTTATTGAAGATCTCAGGCGGCGGCAGAAGAACGTGACTTAGCTGGTGTTGGAGGTTTCTGACAGTTATGATTCTCCCCAGCCGTAAATACCGGAATCTAAGCGGCTTGCGACTACGTAAGGGCTTGTCTTCATGCGAAATTCACCCCGATGTAACAGAGTTGTAACAAAGCGGGCGTAGAACCACGATTGGATTTGTTTCGCCAAAATATAGGAGGAAATTACGTGATTCGCTCTCTCAGGGTGCTGCTTTGCATCGCTGTGCTTGCGAGCTGCGCATCGGCGCAGACAACATTGAATGGCGCCGGCGCCACGTTTCCCTATCCGATTTATTCGAAGTGGTTTAACGAGTACCACAACGAACATTCGAACATTCAGATTAATTATCAGTCGATCGGCAGCGGTGGCGGTATTCGCCAGGTGCAGGCCGGTACGGTGGATTTCGGAGCGACGGATGGTCCCATGACCGATGAGCAAATTGCTCAGTCCAAGGTCAAGGTCCTGCATGTTCCAACTGTTCTGGGCGCCGTGGTGCCCGCTTACAATATCCAGGGGATAAGCGGCGACGTGAAGTTTACACCCGATGTGCTGGCGGACATCTACCTGGGAAAGCTCACGAAGTGGAATGACCCCAGGATTACGAAGGTCAATCCCGGGATGAACTTCCCCGACATGAACATCACGGTAGTACACCGTTCGGATGGGAGCGGCACATCCTACATCTTTACTGACTATCTTTCGAAGGTCAGCCCCGACTGGAAAAGCACGGTTGGCAAGAACACTTCAGTGAAGTGGCCGGTAGGCATCGGGGGCAAGGGCAATGAGGGCGTTGCGGGCTCAATCCGGCAGCTGCCCGGATCAATCGGCTACATCGAATTGATCTATGCCTTGCAAAACAAGATTCCGTTTGGTACCGTCCAGAATTCCTCTCACAATTTCGTCAAAGCAAGCCTGGAGAGCACGACTGCGGCGGCTGTGGGAGTGAATATGCCGGCTGACTTCAGGGTGTCGATTACCAACCCTCCCGGCAAGAACGCCTATCCAATCGCTAGTTTTACCTGGCTGCTGATTCCGACCAATCCTGCGGACGCGAATAAGGGTAAGATCTTGAAGGATTTCTTGTTCTGGATGCTCGATAAAGGCCAGGGCATGACGGAAGCTCTGTCCTATGCACCGCTGCCGAAAGAGGTTGTGGTGAAGGAGAAGGCGGCGATTACTTCGCAGGTGAAGCCGTAAGAAACAGTAACTAGCAATTAGCAACTAGCGACTAGCAAATTAGCTCCAGAGCGTTTAGCTGCATTTAGATCAGTACTTTTGAGGTGTTCGCATAACGTGAACCGCTTGATGGATCCGAAGCACCACATTTTCCAGAGCTAATCGCTACTTGCTAATTGCTAGCTGCCAATTGCTTCTTTAACGCTTCTCTAACAAATGTCTGATAACGTCGATCCGATGAACTCGCCCGGTCCTATGGAGCGGCTGCCCAAGCCTGTCACGGCAATGCCCACGCTTGCCAAGGTGGACGCTGGGCGGCACGGAGGGAAGCCGGGCGCCGCTCTGGAAAAGATCAGGAGCTCTTACCCGCGCAGCAGCCGGATCCCAGACGAAGTATTTCGCTGGATCATCGTGCTGAGTGCGGTCTCGGTATTTGTCATTGTGCTACTGGTGGTTTGGGAACTGGTCGACAAGTCGAGGCTGTCGCTTCACCAGTTTGGACTGCACTTTTTCTACGGGCATGACTGGGACCCCAACAACGACAGCTTTGGGGCGATGCCCTTTATCTACGGCACGCTGGTCTCGTCGTTTCTTGCGCTGCTGCTGGCCGTGCCGCTATCCGTTGGCGTAGCGGTTTACATAACCGAGATGTGTCCCCAGCGTCTGCGCGCCATCATCTCGTTTCTGGTGGAGTTACTGGCAGCGATTCCCAGCGTGATTTACGGATTGTGGGGCATCTTCGTTCTGGCTCCGCTGCTGCGCGATTACGTAGAGCCCTTTCTGGCCAAGACGCTGGGCTGGACAGGATTGTTTACCGGCCCGATGTATGGACTGGGCATGCTGGCGGCGGGCATCATCCTGGCTATTATGGTGGTACCCGTGATCGCATCGATCACGCGTGAAGTGATGACGGCGGTGCCGCAGAACCAGCGTGAGGCGGTGCTTGCTCTGGGGGCCACGCGCTGGGAGATGATCCGCATGGGGGTTCTGCGGAATGCGCGAATCGGCATTGTGGGCGGAGTTATTCTGGGACTAGGCAGAGCGCTGGGAGAAACCATGGCCGTGACCATGGTCATCGGCAACCGGCCGGAGGTCGCCAAGTCATTGTTTGCCCCCGGCTACACCATGGCCAGCGTTATCGCCAACGAATTCACCGAGGCCACGGGCGACATGTACCTGAGCGCGCTGGTGGAGATTGGACTGGCGCTGTTCATCGTCACGCTGATCGTGAACGCCCTGGCGCGTTTGCTGGTGTGGAGTATCACCGGCGGGACTGCGAGGCCGAGTGCCTAGTTCCGTGCCACCATCCACGTCGCAAGCGGTAAGTCTTTGGCGCCGGCTCACGGACTGGGGAGCAACCGGATTCGCCATTCTGGCAGCCGTTCTGGTGCTGGTCCCGCTGCTTGCCATCTTCACCTACCTGGTCATCAAGGGTGTGGGCTCCGTGAACTGGGCGTTTCTCACGCAGACGCCAAAGCCTCCGGGTGAAGCTGGCGGAGGAATGGCGAATGGCATCGTGGGTACTGGATTGATTCTCGCGGTGGCCAGCGTGATAGGGGTTCCTTTGGGCATCGGCTCAGGCATCTACCTGGCAGAGTATGGGCGCAATCGCTTCGGTGACGTGATCCGTTTTACGGCCGATGTATTAAATGGAGTGCCTTCGATCGTAGTCGGCATAACGGTCTACTCGCTGATCGTGATCCGGCAAAAGCATTTCTCGGCATTTTCCGGCGGCGTGGCGCTGGGCATCATGATGATTCCCACGGTGGCGCGGGCCACCGAAGAGATGCTGCTGATGGTGCCGAATGTGATTCGCGAAGCGGCGTACGGGCTCGGTATCCCTAGGTGGCGAACGACGCTTTCCATCACGCTGCGGACCGCCTCGGCGGGCGTCATCACGGGTTGCATGCTGGCTTTTGCCCGCGTCGCCGGGGAGACTGCGCCGCTGCTGTTCACGGCTTTCGGAAATCAGTTTTGGAACCTGAAGCTGAACCAGCCCACTGCGGCCCTGTCGTTGCAGGTTTACACTTACGCCATCTCCCCATATGACGACTGGCACAAGCAAGCCTGGGCGGGATCGCTGATTCTAATCCTGCTGATCGTAGGTGCAGTGGCGGCGGTGCGCATCACGACCAGTCGCGGAATGATGAAGGGATCGTAAGGGCTCGTTATGGGTGTGGGAATCGAAGTCCGTGGACTGAACGCGTGGTACGGCAAGAACCAGTCGCTGAATTCCATCGACATGAGCGTGCCGGCTAACCATGTGACCGCCGTGATTGGTCCCTCGGGCTGCGGGAAGAGTACCTTCGTGCGTTGCTTGAACCGCATGCACGAGACCATTCCCGATGCCCGCGCCGAAGGTTCGGTGAAAGTCGGCGAGATGGACGTATATGGCAGCGGCTCCGATCCTGTCGACGTGCGTCGCCGCATTGGCATGGTGTTCCAGAAGCCGAATCCATTTCCGACTATGTCCATTTTTGACAACGTCGCTGCGGGCCTGAAGCTGAACGGCTTTCGAAACCGGAAGCAATTGAACGAACTGGTGGAGCGCTCGCTCAAACTCTCCGCTTTGTGGGATGAAGTGAAGGACAATCTGCATAAGAAGTCGGGAGCAAGTCTTTCCGGAGGCCAGCAGCAAAGGCTTTGCATCGCCCGGGCGCTCGCCGTCGAGCCCGAGGTCCTGCTGATGGACGAGCCGGCGTCGGCGCTGGACCCCATCTCCACCAGTAAGATCGAAGAACTTATATTTCAGTTGAAGCAGCACTACACGGTCGTTATCGTGACTCATAATATGCAGCAGGCGGCGCGGGTCGCCGAGCTTACCGGATTTTTTCTGATGGGCAGCCTCATCGAGTACGACAAGACGGAGAAGATCTTCACCACCCCCGCCGACAAGCGGACGGAAGATTACGTGACAGGCAGGTTTGGATAATGCGCAGCCGCTTTCAACAGGGATTGGACGACTTAAAAGAAAGACTCTTGCGGATGGGGGGTCTGGCGGAACAGGCCATTGATCGCGCCACCGAAGCGTACCGCACGCGAGACAGCAAGTTCTGCCAGATGGTACTGGCGGGCGAGAGTGCCATCAACGACGCCGAGCGCGAGATCGACGAGCTGGCGTTGGACCTGCTCGCCATGCAGCAGCCCATGGCGATCGACCTGCGCTTTATCCTCGCGATCGTCAAGATCAACGCCGACCTGGAGCGCGTGGGCGATCAGGCCGTCAACATCGCGCAGCGCGTGCTCGACCTGATCAGCGAACCGGAGATCGACTTGCCGGTCGATATTCCGCGCATGGCCGACGGCGTCAGCACCATGGTGCAGCGCGCGCTGGAGTCGTTTCTCGACGGCAAGGCGGAAGTAGCCGAGGCGGTCCTTCAGATGGACGGCATCGTGGACCGCATGAAGGACGAGGCCTTCGTTGTGCTGGTGCAGAAGATGCACGATGAACCGTCATGCACGCGTCAGGCGCTGGATGTTCTGCTCATTGCCCGCAACCTGGAACGCATCGCCGACCACGCAACCAACATTGCCGAGGATGTGATCTTCTGGGTGCGCGGGGCTGATGTACGGCACGGCGGGGCGCATTACCGGGAATAAGTTTGCGCTAAAGAACCAGACTCCCGACCTTTGAATATGGGTGCCCCGTTCTGGCCTCCCTTTGGCTAGGGCGGCCCACCTCCCGTGTCACGGTCGAGAGTGTGGAGGTTGTCGCGCATGAGCGCCGCGAGTTTGGATGTATCGCCCTTGAAGGATTCAATCGAGGCTTGCAACATATCCTGCTGTTTCACGTTTTCCCAGGCAATGTAATAGCCAGTCGTGTGAGCTAAATGGCTCACAAACTCGCGTTGTGCCCTGCCGTTTCCTTCGCGAAAGGGATGCAGTGCGTTCAGTTCGCCGAGATAATGCGCCGCGCGATCGCTGAACGTGGCGGGATCGAGTCCAGCAAGGTGCTTCTCCTCCGCGAGCTGCTTGAAGATCAGCGCGGCGGAGTTGCCGATGTGGGCGTGATGCGCGAACAGGTGGCCGCCCTTGCTGATGTCGATGGTTCGCAACTGTCCGGCCCATTCGTAAAGGTCGCCGAACAGGTGGCGGTGTATGGCTTGGAGGTGGGCGAGGTCGAACCGGCCTCTAAGGGGCGTCTGCGAAAGTTCGTAAGAACGTGTCGCAACAAGGGACGCTTCTGCTTGTTCGAGGATGGCCGCGTCCGTGATGCCGAGGAAATTTTTTAGGACGCCGGTTGCCGGGTCAAGGTAATGGTCATGGCCGGAGTATGGGGACATGGCTGAACCGAGCGTAGATGTTGCGGATGACCTCATCGGTGCCGATCTCGCCCAGCGCGGCGCGGCGCAAGTCAGCAACAGTCGACTCAGGCACCTTCAAGCCTTCGAGTTCCTGCTGTGCAACGGCGTGGGCAACGGCCCGATTTGCCAGGCTTCGGCGTGATCCATAGTGTTGTCCAACCCATCGATATATGACCTCTCCGTTACGGGAGTCGGTCTTGATGTTCGTAGCATTCTCAGGTTCAGCGACCGCTGATTGAATGAGGGAGATGATCGTGGGTTCTTGTTGTCGGAAACCACGCTTCCGCAACGCGGTTACTAACTCGGGCGCAGAGGAGTCAGCATTGTAGACGAGATCGAGAATTGCCTCTCGAAGATCTGAAATGGATGCACTAAGAAATTTTTCGTGAGCAGCCAAAATTTCGTCCATACTGCTTCATAGTACACCCGCGCGTAACGGATCTTCTAGGGTCGTTTGGTCGTCGCTGGTACGGGCGTACCCGTATTTCATGCGGCCCATTATTGAGCCAGACATTTGAAGCATGTCCAACCCGCAACTGGCACGGGTTATACGATTGATTCAAAATGTACGCATTCTGAAATAGCACGTTAGCGGCTTGCAGGAATGGCCATTTTCGCGCTGCTCTGCAAGCATCGCGCCTAGTGCGCTCGAAAACCAGTTACCTGTTTGGCAGAGAGCACGGTAGGAGTTCCAGACGCCCGATCCGCGCGAGGTTGAGGATGGATGACGTGTCGGAGACGACAATCACCGTCTGCCCAGTCGGTGAAGCGTCTGCAGATCTTGGTGGAATTCCTCTATTCCGTAGTGGATTGGGATCTCGCGCTCCGCGAGTAGAGCCTGAAACGCCAGCCGGTCCATTTCCGCAAGGCGACCGGCCTGCGCCAGTGTCAGCCGCTCTTGCTGAAACAGAGTTAGCGCGAGCTCCTGCTTCAGCTCAGACCCGCTGATGTGGGCCGCCGCAAGCACTTCGTCTGGAATGGTTACCGGCATATGCGGTAAGCAAGACCTTTCCCTGAGCAACTATGACACATCACAACATCGCTGGCAAAGCTGCAGGGCATGAGCACATTATGACACCGTACTCCGTACAATTTTCCTCTCCGTCCTGCCTCGGCTGGCGTTACCATAGTCCGGGCTAGTCACCCCCTCGGGTGACAGCAGTCACTGCCTAATTGCCCGCTGAGGACTCAAATGAAGTTGGCCTCAATTACAAATCCGCCTGCTTATTGGGCGGGGAGTTTTATCTCTGTATCGGCCCTACAGGACAATGATAGTGAAAAGGTTCGAGGAGGACCTCTATGAGTGCTGGACTTACCACTACTGCCGGAATCAAGACGCCGGCCAATTACGTCACCGAAATAATGGCGCTGGTAAAGGCCAAGAACCCTGCGGAGCCTGAATTTCATCAGGCCGTGCAGGAAGTATTTGAGTCTCTACGCCCCGTGCTGGAGAGACATCCGGAATACATCTCCGCGAAAATTCTTGAGCGCATCACCGAACCTGAGCGCCTCATCATGTTCCGCGTGCCGTGGTTTGACGACAATAATAATGTTCAAGTCAATCGCGGCTTCCGCATTGAGATGAACAGCGCTATCGGCCCCTACAAGGGCGGTCTGCGCTTCCATTCTTCGGTCAACCTCGGCATCTTGAAGTTCCTGGCCTTTGAGCAGGTCTTCAAGAACTCGCTGACCACGCTGCCCATGGGCGGCGGCAAGGGCGGCTCGGACTTCGATCCCAAGGGCAAGAGCGACAACGAAGTCATGCGCTTCTGCCAGAGCTTCATGACCGAGCTGTGCCGGCACATCGGGCCGGACACGGACGTTCCCGCCGGCGACATTGGCGTGGGCGGACGCGAGATTGGCTACATGTTCGGCCAGTACAAGCGCATTCGGAATGAATTCACCGGCGTGTTGACCGGCAAGGGCCTCCACTGGGGCGGCTCGCTGATTCGTCCGGAAGCGACTGGTTATGGCTGCGTGTATTTCGCCGAAGAAATGCTGAAGACCCGCAAGGAAACGCTGGAAGGCAAGCTGTGCCTGGTCTCCGGCAGCGGCAACGTCTCGCAGTACACCGTCGAGAAGCTGCTTCAGTTGGGCGCAAAGCCGGTCACCGTCTCCGATTCCGACGGCGCGATCTACGATCCCGACGGCATCAATGCTGAGAAGCTGGCGTGGATCATGGAGCTGAAGAACACGAAGCGCGGTCGCATTCGCGAGTATGCGGACCAGTACAAGAAAGCGATCTTCATGCCGACCGATCTGAAGCTGGGCTACAACCCGCTTTGGAACATCAAGGCCGACTGCGCTTTCCCGAGCGCCACGCAGAACGAAATCAACGCCAAGGACGCGACCAACCTCATCCACAACGGGTGCAAGGTCGTAGCCGAAGGCGCCAACATGCCGAGCACGCTGGAAGCCACCAAGCTGTTCCTGGAGGCGAAAGTCCTCTATGGTCCGGCCAAGGCGGCGAACGCGGGCGGTGTGGCCACGTCGGGCCTGGAGATGGCGCAGAACAGCGCACGGCTGAGCTGGACTCGCGAGGAAGTCGACCACAAGCTGCACAACATCATGAAGGCGATTCACAAGACCTGCTTCGAGACCGCCGAAACCTACGGCACTCCCGGCAATCTGGTGAACGGCGCCAACATCGGCGGCTTCCTGAAGGTTGCCAACGCCATGCTGGACCAGGGACTGGTGTAGTCTCAGGTCCCAAGCTTGAGTATCATGCGGGGTGGAGAGATCCACCCCGTTTGGTTTTATCGGCGGTCGACGGTTGTGAGAGATTTCCGATAGGAAGCGTTTTGGTGTTCACGAGCTTTGTATCAGGGCGCGGCTTCAGCCGTGCCGAACAGCCACAAGAAGGAACCGGGCTTTAGCCCCTGCTTATGTCGGTACCTCTGCGCAACGCGAGTCCGAGTCAGATCCTCAGCCCATCGCGCACGTTCTTTGTCACCACGAAAACGAGCATTGGCCAAGCATTGCTGCAATCGGAGCGCAATGCGATGCTGTTCATCGAGACATTGCGTTCGTATGTGGCGGCGCGAAAATTTCAAGTGCATGATTTTGTGGTCATGCCAGACCATGTGCATCTGTTACTCACGGTCCATGGGGACATGACAATTGAGAAGGCAATGCAGTTCATCAAAGGCGGATTTTCTTATCGCCTGAAGAAGGAGCTTGGGTATTCAGGCGAGGTCTGGCAACACGGATTTTCGGAAGTGCGTGTGAACGATCGGGAGAGCTTTCTAAAACATCAGGAATACATTGCTGAGAACCCGATGAAAGCTGCTCTGACGGATTTCCCCAACGAATTTCCCTATTGCTTCACGTATTTGGCGAAGCGAAAGGCGGCAGGGGCTAAAGCCCATTGATCTTGGGGTGCTTTCGGCATGGCTGAAGCCATGCCCTGATACAAACCGTATCGCCTGCTTCTAAGTTCGAAGCTTTGACCGGATCAGAACTGGTGTAGTCTCCGGTTCCAAGCTTGAGTATCATGCGGGGTGGAGCAATCCACCCCGTTTCTCTTATAGGTGATTTTTGACCACCGCACATCCCACTCCCGATCCCGCGCCGTCTTCCGAGCGCCTCTTCGAGGGCTTCGAGAACTTGATGCCGTTCCGCGTGAACGACATCCTGCTGGTCTCCAGCCTCTACGATTCGTTCATCCTGCGCGAAGACGGGCGTCTCAACGAGTTGCTGATTGGCGAATCGCTGGAGATGAATCTCCATCAGGTGCCCGGTATCACACACGTCCCCAGCGGTGCCGAGGCGGTGGATTTGGCGCAGTCGCAGCGCCGTTTCAACCTGATCGTCACCAACTTACAACTGGGCGACATGGATGCCGCGCAACTGGCGCGCAAAATCAAGGATGCCGGCCTGGACGTTCCGGTGATCGTCCTGGCCTACGACTACCGCGAGATCCAAAACTTCATCGCGCGCAATCCCCACACCGACATTGATCGCATCTTCCTGTGGCAGGGCAACGCGCGCATTTTGCTCTCGATGGTCAACTACATCGAGGACAAGCGTAACGTCCTGCACGACACCAAGACCATGAGCGTCCCCGTGCTGCTCATGGTGGAAGACGACATTACGTATTACTCGCTCTTCCTGCCGGTGATTTACACCGAAATCATCAGCCAGTCGCGGCGGTTGCTGAGCGAAGCGCTCAATGTGGCGCACAAGCTGGTGCGCATGCGGGCGCGCCCGAAGATACTGCTCTGCTCCAACTACGAGGAGGCGGAGCGGGAAGTGATGAAATATCGCGAGTACCTGCTGGGCGTTCTCTCCGACGTGGAATTTCCGCGCGGGGGCGAACTGACGCCGGAGGCGGGCTTTGAACTGGCGGCCATGGTGCGCGAGACCGTTCCTGATGTTCCTATCGTTCTTCAGTCCAGCCGCACCGAGTTTATGGAGCGCGCGCATCAAAAAGGGTATTCATTTTTGCAGAAGCGGTCGCCGACCTTGCTGGGAGATCTGCGCCACATTCTGACGGAGGAAATGGGTTTCGGAGATTTCGTCTTCCACTTGCCCGATGGGACGACAGAAGTGGCGCGCGCCGCCGATTTGAATGCCCTGGAGACGTTGCTGGAGACGATACCGGAGGAGAGCCTCGCTTATCACGGTCAGCACAACCACTTCTCGCATTGGCTGATGGCGCGCACGGAATTCGCCCTGGCGCAGAAGCTGCGGCCGCGCAAGGTCAGCGACTTCGGAACTCTGGAGAACCTGCGACACGACCTGATCGAATCGATTGCCGAGTATCGCCGTGAGCAAAGCCAGGCGCTGATCGGCGAATTCAATGCCGCCACATTTCAGTCTGCCGAGTCTTTTTTCCTCCAGATTGGCGGCGGCTCTTTGGGAGGGAAGGCGCGAGGACTCGCTTTCATCCGTCACATTCTGCGCCAGCGCGGAGTCGGTCGCAGTCTGCCCGGTATTCGCATCGCCGTGCCGCCGACTTTGGTGCTGACGACGGAGGTCTTCGATCGCTTTCTCTACGACAACGATCTGCTCGATCTCGCCATTCACGGCACGGACGACGCCGAGATGACGCGCCGATTTCTGGAAGCGTCGTTTCCTATTCCGCTGCTGGACAACTTACTTGCGTTTCTGGAGGCGGTGCATTATCCGCTGGCCGTGCGTTCCTCCAGCCTGCTGGAGGACTCGCAATACCAGCCGTTCTCGGGAGTGTACGAGACGTTCATGCTGGGCAATCAGCATCCCGACATCCAGGTGCGTCTGGAGCAACTGCTGGAGGCCATCAAGCTGGTTTACGCCTCGACGTTCAGCCAACATGCCAAGGCGTACGTGCGAGCAACTCCTTACCGGCTGGAAGAAGAGAAGATGGCAGTCGTGCTGCAACAAGTGGTGGGAGAAGCGCACGGCAACCGCTTCTATCCTGATTTTTCCGGCGTGGTGCGATCGCGCAACTTCTATCCCATCGGTCCCATAAAGGTTGCCGACGGCTTTGCCGCTGTCGCGTTGGGGCTGGGACGCGGAGTGGTCAGCGGTGGCAAGTGTCTTACCTTCAGCCCGCGCCATCCGCGGCATCTAGTACAGTTTTCGTCGGTGGAGGATATGCTGGCGAATTCTCAGACGGAATTCTGGGCGCTGGAACTCAATCACCCGCTGCACACCGACGATCCCGCCAGCGAGCTGCGAGAGGTGTCCTTCGGTCTAGATGTTGCCGAGGGAGATGGCACATTGCAGATGCTCGCCTCCACTTATTCGGCGGACAATCACGCGGTTTACGACGGACTCAGCCGCAAGGGGCCGCGCATCGTGAGCTTCGCTCCGATACTCAAGCACGGAACGTTTCCGCTCCCGCAGATCCTGGACCGGCTGATGGGGATGGGCGAGGATGCGCTGGGCAGGCCGGTGGAGATTGAGTTCGCGGTGCGTCTGCCGCGGAACGCGAACGATGTCGCCGATTTTGGCTTTCTGCAACTCCGGCCGCTGGTGCTTTCGCGAGAAGGTGAAGACATTCGCATGGACGATGTCGGACCTGAAAGACTGATCTGCCAGAGCTCGGTGGTGTTGGGAAATGGCCGACTGCAAGATCTCTGCGATGTCATCGTGGTTGATTCGCACCGCTTCGAGCGCGCGCGCAGCCATGACGTAGCGCAGAGCGTCGCCCACTTCAACGCACGATTGAGCGAAGCCAACATCCCGTATGTGCTAATCGGCGTGGGGCGCTGGGGTTCCACCGATCCGTGGCTGGGAATTCCGGTGGCCTGGGACCAGATCTCCGGCGCGCGGGTCATCGTGGAGTCGGGATTCCGCGACTTCCGCGTAGCACCCTCGCAAGGTAGCCATTTTTTCCAGAACCTCACCGCCTTCCAGATCGGCTATTTCACCGTGAATCCCGATGCCGGCGAAGGTTTCATCGACTGGGAATGGCTGGGCCAGCAGCCCGCGATGGAAGAGCACGGCTGCGTGCGGCACTTGCGGTTCGACTCGCCACTGATTGTCGCAATGAATGGCAAAACCAGCCAGGGAATGATCTTCAAGCCGAGCTCGAGGGAGTAGCCGAGCGTGTAACCAAAATTTCCGATTACGGAGGTCATCGCATAAATCGTTCCGGGGTTGTGTCAGGGCACGACCTTTAGTCGTGCCGATTAGAAGCATACCGAGGATCAGGGCTTTAGCCCCTGTAAAATCAGAGTTCTCAGGGGCTAAAGCCGAAGTCATTCAGGATTCGCATACGGCACGGCTAAAAGCCGTGCCCTGACACAAAGCATTTATGAGATGGCTTGCTGGTACATTCGCAGGCTTTGGCCGTGGACGTTCTGGCGTGTAAAACGTCGTTTTTCCATGTAGAATGCCTCGGTTTGCAGTCGGCGTATAAGAGGCAATCGTAAAGTGAATCAGGAGTTCTCCCGCCGCCAGTTTCTGGTTTCTTCCCTCTGCGGTTTGGCAGGGAGCGCAGTGCTCCCGACTGCCAGCCTTGCCGAACTT
>Ga0187885_10001574_pt1 | contig 24607 bp, 19 predicted proteins | sample June2016WEW_20_1_3_FD_132970 | JGI IMG/M metagenome (GOLD analysis project Ga0187885, IMG submission 132970) | Peatland microbial communities from SPRUCE experiment site at the Marcell Experimental Forest, Minnesota, USA - June2016WEW_20_100 | ecosystem: Environmental > Terrestrial > Soil >... | reverse complement strand
GCGTTTCCACGCCAAGAGGTCAACGTGGGATCAGGTTGCCGCTTGAAGCCCTCGCCACGACCGGCCGGGCCAATTACAGGCGGCCGTCTGCGCTGTTCCCACTCATGGGATCGCACCATCAACTCCCAGCGCGTCACCCCGCCAGCATCACTTCACCACCTTGCAGACATCAGCTAACAATCAGGCTGGCCTGGCCGTAGCGCTCTCGTTCCGCACGACGACCGGGAAATTGCCGACAAGCCAGAACCCCGCCGTAGGTGTTGCCAGGCTGAACTGACGGTGAAGTTTTGGCCAAGGTTGCCGGCCTGCAGGGATCTCGCCGTCGAACAAACCTCAACTCTCTCCTGTCACGGGCTATCGCCGGCTCAATTCCGAGCCTGAATTGTGAGTCTCCAGCCGCGTGCCACACGGCGCGATGCTCGAGCTGACAGATGCAACGTCTTGCATACCGGTGACACTCCGAGCATCCAACACGAGAATGGAACGGAATTCTCAGCTCTGAATCGAGCGCGTTGGTGACAGCGCATCACGGAGTTCTGTCCCCAGTACCCACCTTGGACACAGCGACATCCTGCTTGCGTCGGAATGCCCCGGCCCCGTAAATGGTCGCGATGAGTTCACCGCGCCCGGTCTGCAACCTGCCCAGAGGGCGCGTTTGGGTGCGATGACGGGGATCGCGAGGGTTATGCGACTGGCGACTTGGAGATTATCGGTGCTGCTCACGCGAGTGTCACTCGGGTTGGCGTTGTTTGCCACGGCAGAGCAGGCCGGCGCCATTCAACGGTGGGTCTTCTGCAACCAGAACCTCTGGGTGGATCAAAACATCACCAACCTGATCGCCCTCATGCAGCGTGCATCCACCGCCGGCTACACGCACATGCTACTGGGGGACTCCAAGTTCAGCCGCCTGGGCACGATGGATGCCCACTACTTCCAGAACGTGAACAAGGTCAAGCAGGCGGCCACTCAACTCCATCTGGAGATCGTCCCGGCGGTGTTCCCCATCGGCTACTCCAATGACCTGCTCTTTAATGACCCGAATTTGATCGAGGGCATGCCCGCCACCAACGCCCTGCTGATCGTCAGCAACGGCGTCGCCCGGATTCAGTCCGACCTCCCCGTCGCCTTCCCCAACGGAGATTTCTCGAATCTAGCCAGGTGGAGCTGGAAGGACAGCACGGTGGTCGCCGACAACGGCACAGCCCGCGTGACCAATCCGAACGGGGCCAACGCCCGGATCGTGCAGCAGTTCACCGTCAAGCCCTTCCGCCAGTATCACATCTCGGTCCAGATCAAGACCCAGAACTTCCCGGCTGCGCCGAGCGTCGCGGTCATCAGTAGCTCGGGCCAGTCGCTTAACTTTAACTCGCTGGGGGTGCAGGCCACCCAGGATTGGACCACTCACCATGCCGTCTTCAATTCGTTGGGGAACACGCAGGTCAACGTCTATTTCGGTGTCTGGGGTGGCACGACCGGCACGCTGTGGTGGGACAACGCCTTCATCGAGGAGGTGGCCTTCCTCAATCTCATCCGCCGGCCCGGCGCACCGCTCACCGTGCGGATCGAGAACGGCGCCACGCTGGTCGAAGGCCGGGATTTCACGCCCCTGACCGATCCGCTCATGGGCGCGCTGCCGTGGCCCGGCAGCTACGACATTTACCATGCGTCGCCCCTGCTTCGTGCGCCGCTGCCTGACGGCACCCGCCTGCGCGCCGGTTGGACGCACGCCGTCACCGTCAACGACGACCAGGCCAACATCTGCCCGTCCGAACCGGCGACCGTGGCCCTCCTGGAGGACCAAACCCGGCGCATGCACGCCGCGTGGAATGCCCGCAGCTATTTCATGTCGCACGATGAAATCCGCGTACTCAACTGGTGCCCGGCCTGTCAGGCGCGACAGCTCACCGCCGGCCAGGTGCTCGCCGACAACGTTCGCACCTGCGCCGCGATCCTGCGCAGTGTCAATCCCGGCGGCCAGATCTACGTCTGGAGCGACATGTTCGATCCCAACCACAACGCCCACGCCAACTACTACCTCGTCCGCGGCGACCTCACCGGCTCCTGGCTGGGACTGGACCCGGACATCATCATTGTGCCGTGGGATTACGACCAGCGGGCCGCGTCGCTGAAGTTCTTCGCTGGACTGGGCAACCGGCAACTCATTGCCGGCTATTACGACACCGACCCTACGCTGATCCTCAACTGGCTGGCGGCCGGCCGGCCCTATCCCGGCATCGTCGGCGCCATGTACACCTCCTGGGTGCCGCAGTATGGCGACCTCGAAACGTTCAGTCAGTTGGTGGCGGGCTACGCCGCCCCCGATCTTTGGTTTGCTCCGCGACTCGGCTTGTCCGTTGGACCAGCGGGAACCGTGCTCTCCTTCGCCGGCGAGAAGGGCCAGCCTTACCGTCTCGACGCTTCGACCAACCTGCCCTCGTGGATACCTTGGACCAACTTCACTTCGGGAGACTGGACCCTGACGTTGACGAATCCGCCGCCGGTCGCGGGTCCTGCGTTCTACCGCGCCGCCTACACGCCGTGATCCTAATCCACTTCTCAACCATGACCAGCACCCGTGTAGCCAGTTCGACCGGTTCGAACCGGTTTGGGAAGGTGATCATCCTCGCCGCCGTTCAGGCCTTTGACTCGCTCGTTGACTTCACCCCGGGGCCGAGAGCAGCAGGAACGGTGTGACGTTGCGACACCGGTGCTTGCACCGGCTCGATTCAGTTGTGGGGTTGTCGCGGGCCGACCCGCCAGCATCTCGTTGCGTCGATGTCGCCCCTGCTTTGGGCATACGACCCGGAAGGACCGGCGAGGTTACGGGCAGTAGATCATGAGCGTGAAGTTGCCAGGCACGATCACTGGGCAACGTCACGCTCCGCCCGATGCCCCAACACTCACGCGCTGGAGCGTTGGGAGAAACCCCAGTTTTACTGGCCTTCGGCATGGCAACTGCTTATCGTAACGTCATTGAACGCGATCATCAATCTGCGCTCATGAATGGGTTTCCTGCATGAGCCTCTCCGGCAATAACATCTGGAGCATCTTGATTCTGAGCACCTTGCGGCAAGTCCCGCTGCTTGGGGTGCTAGCCTGGATGGGCGCGGCGGCCGCCGCCGGGGATGTCAGCGTTGCCACGCCAAACCCGGCGCGGTCGGAGCGGAGCTTCGCCTACACGCACGACACCGTTCCAGAAGTACCCTGGTCCATTCACATTTTTCGGTTGGCGCGCACCGACCATGACTTCGAGTTCTGCACGACACTTGGTAACGGCGATGCACTGGGTTTGACGACGGTTTCGGAGCAAATCCGGCATATCCCGACAGATTGGGGTGAACCGGTAGCGGCGGTGAACGGCGATCTCTACAACAACCATGAAAACTATCGCGGCGACCCGCGCGATCTTCAGATTTCCCAAGGCGAAGTGGTGAGTGCCCCAACCGGACACGACTGTTTCTGGGTTGATGCCGCCGGCAATCCACAGGCCACCAATGTCAACTCCGCCTTCCGAATCATTTGGCCGGATGGGACGACCACGCCGGTGGGCTTGAACGAGGAACGCATCCGTGATGCGGCGGTCCTTTACACACGGGCGATCGGGGCCTCCACCCGAACGAGGGACGGTCTTGAGATTGTGCTCGAACGCGGAACCAACGCGCTCTGGTTGCCCTTGCGGGTGGGTCAGCACTATGTGGCGCGGGTGCGCGAGGTTCGTCCGGCCGGCGACTCGGGCTTGAGCGTAGCAACGACGGTTCTTTCGTTGGGGCCAGCTTTGGCTCAGCGCACACCGAAGCTGCAACCGGGCGACCAAATCCAGATCGTGACGGAAACCGTGCCGGACCTCACCGGAGTGCGGGTGGCCATCGGCGGGGGGCCGATGCTGGTGCGGGACGGGAAGGCAATGCACTGGGGCGGCATCCAGGTGCGGCATCCGCGCAGCGCTCTGGGCTGGAACCGGGATCATTTCTTTCTGGTCGAGGTGGATGGCCGGCAGAACCAGTTGTCGGTGGGCATGACGTTCTCGGAGTTCGCGGAATACCTGCACAAGCTGGGCTGCGAGCAGGCGATGAACCTGGACGGGGGAGGTTCGGCGACATTGTGGGTGATGGGCAACGTCATGAACAGCCCCTCGGAAGGCCAGGAACGGCCGGGGGCAAACTCCCTGGTAGTCGTCCGCAAGCACGGCGCGCGGCGGTCGCCGATCCAGGTCAGCGCTGAACCCCGATGACCAAGTTGTACGCTCTTTTGCCATGTCACCTGCTGCTGGATTGACCGTTCAACGCGGTCTTCGATTAACGAGCCCTTTACTTCAAGTGAGGCACACTTGAAGATGAGTCGGAGCGTCGGATTGACAACCATCCGCCCGTAGCGGGCGTGGCAGAAGAAACCCGGCACCACAACCTGATGACATGAAAAGAAACCTGCAACGGCACGCTTTCACCCTGATCGAGCTGTTGGTGGTGATAGCGATCATTGCCATTCTGGCAGGTCTGCTGCTGCCGGCCTTGGCCCGGGCCAAAGCCAAATCCAAAAGCATCGCCTGCCTGAACAACCTCCGGCAAACCAGCATCGGCCTGCGCCTCTGGTCCACGGACAACAGTGATAAATACCCGTGGAATCTCTCGGTCACCAACGGCGGGAGCGCCGTTTCGGCGGACTGGACCGACAATTTCCGGATTTGCTCGAACGAACTCGCTACCACCCACATTCTGCTTTGCCCCGCCGACATTGCCAAACGCGCGGCCACCAACTGGACGTTCATGTTCGGCGACCAGAATGTCAGTTATTTCGTCGGAACCAGCGCGAGCGAGGCGCGGCCACAGTCCGTCCTGTTGGGGGACGACAACGTGACGGGCGGCGGCGGCGGGCTCGACCCGACCTGGACCGTTTTTCTGGGCACTTCGATTGACGCCGCGTGGGATCAGACGCTCCACGTGCGTGCCGGGAACCTGGCGATAACGGATGGCAGCGTGCGGCTCACCAAGACTCCGGCGCTGCGGGATCAGATCAGCGCCGAACTGGCGGCGGGAGCCACCAACGTCGTGTTTTCGAAGCCGCGGGGCATTTTCTGATGTTGTCATGAGCCACGCTCACGAACTTGCCGCCCAATCCACTGCTGGTCTTCGCCGGGCGCGCGTCGCGACCCCTGCTGACTGCCGTTCTACTGCGATGCCGAGAGCGATGGCACCTTCATGGACGGACATGTGAGTTTCATCCGGTTTTATTATGACGGTTACAACGCCGCTTTCACCCAGGATTTGCTTGCCGGTTATGAATGACAGTACAGTGGAAACTAGACCTGCCACGACGTCGCAATCCGACGCCCGACTCCGCAGCCGAAGGCAGCTTTGTTCGCGGGTTCTTTCGCTGGCGAAGGGCCTGGTCTTGCTGGCCTGGCTGACGGCGGGCGGTCTCACGGCGACGGCGGGGCCGCTACCCGGTCCGTGGGTGCCGATCTTCAAAGGTGTCGCGCACGCGGTCGGCACCAACGTTCCGGGGATTCCGGGCAATTTCTCCACGTTGCAGGTGGTCCACTGTGTCCGCGTGGACTTGACGGATCCCGACATCGAACTCTTCACGACGCCCAGAGCTTCCGGCTACGCCGTCGAGTCGCGGGAGACCCTCACTCAGGCCGTGCCGAACTTTCTCAGGAAGAACCGGCTCCAGGTGGCCAGCGACGCCAATTTTTACAACGCCGACCCGGGCGGCGCGGATCCAAGCAGCGAGGGCCTGCCGTGTGACGTGTACGGCCTGGAGATCTCAAGTGGCGCGGTGGTTTCGCCGCAGACAACCGCCGACAGCGAGGGGGATGCCCGCTATGCGGCCTTGCTCTTCACCACCAACAACCAACCCAGCTTCGTCTTTGTCAACCGGCCTCCCGGCACCAACACAGCCGGCATCCAGACGGCCATCACCGGTTATTACCCGATCGTGTCAAAGGGCGTGAATGTCGGTGCGGCTTCTATCAACGCCTATCCTGACAGTTCCATCCACGGGCTCCAGCCGCGCACCGCCTTTGGCGTCTCCCAAGATGATCGCTATCTCCTCATCCTGACCATTGATGGGCGGCAGGACGGTTACAGCGTAGGCGCCATGGACTCGGAGACGGCCTACTGGATGCTGGCCTTTGGCGCCTGGAATGCCATCAACATGGATGGGGGCGGCTCCACGGCGCTTTACATTTCCGACGCCGCCGGCAATCCCGTCGCGGTGAATCATTCCAGTTACGTCGCAGCTTATGGACGCGAGCGCTACATCGGCTCCCATTTCGGAGTGTGGGCCAAGCCGCTGCCCGGTTTTATCAACGACGTCGAGGCGATTCCCGATGACACCGCGGCGACGATCACCTGGGACACGACCGAACCGGCGACGACACAGGTCGCCTATGGCATCACGGCCGACCTCGAGTTGCTGACGGCGATGCAAACGGCGTTGACGACCAATCACGCAATCAACCTGACGGGCCTGACCCCGGCCACCGATTATTACTTCCAAGTGATCTCGACGGCCGCCGGCCAGACGCACAGCAGCTCCAACTTCCTGTTTACGACCACGAATTACATCACCACCGTCCAACAGTTTGACATCACCAACACCTGGACCTACACGACGGCCGACCTGGATGGCATCAACTGGACGACACCACGCTATGACGATTCAAACTGGCTTGGGTCCGGGCCGGGGCTGTTGTGGGTGGATGTGCGGTCCACGGGGCCGGATCAGAACGTCCAACCCAAGAACACCCAGATGCCCGCCAATCCCAAAAACAATGGCTATCCATTCATCACGTACTATTGCCGCACCCATTTCACGTTCACCAACGGGTTGGGCGGCGTGTCGCTGGTGCTGTCGAATTACGTGGACGACGGCGCGGTGTTTTATCTTAACGGCGCCGAAATCTACCGGTTGCGGATGGATCCGGCGCCCGCGGTCATTGCCAACAGCACGCTCGCCAGCGGTTATCCCTGCCCTGATGCCAGCGATTATGGCAATGCCGTTTGTCCCGACGTGTTCCCGATCGGCAGCGACCTGGCGACCAATCTGGTGGCGGGCGACAATGTGCTCGCGGCGGAGGTGCATAACTACAGCGCCCTCAGCCCGGACATCACCTTTGGCAGCGCGCTGTTCTTCAATGAACCGGTGGATGCGAGTCCCGAACTGAGCCTGGCCACCGCGCCGGGAGCCATCACGCTCACCTGGGCTCGCGGCGGGTTCTCTCTGCAAAGCGCGCCGTCACCGGCGGGTCCGTGGGCCGATGTTCCCGGGCCGGTGGTCATCGGACCGTTCACCACGGCCACGTCCGACACGGCCCGGTATTACCGGTTGCACCGGTGAGGTTGGGGGTTACCGGCCCACGACCAGAATATCGAGCAGGCCCGGGCCTCCGCCACCGCGTCCACCGCGCCGCCCGCCGCCGCGTTCGTTCGCGGCCGGTGGCGGAGGTGGCGTAGTTCCGGGCGCGGCAGCCGTCTCCGGCGCGGGTTCGGTGGTGATCAAAATGATCTGATCGTTCTTGGTGTCGAGGGTGCAGGTCTTGGCGCGCGACTTGGTTTTCACCGTCTGCGCCACCTCGAAGCTGGTCGGCCCGTTCTCCTTGATGATCGTCAGCGTGCCGTCGCCCTGGGAACTGAAGGCTTCCATTGTGTTGGGATTGAACCCGCCCCCGTCCACGCCCTGACCGATGGGCAGGGTCGCGAGGAGTTTTCCGTCGTCAGCTCCGAGAATGACGGCGGTTGCCGGCTCGTGACAAAAGGCGAAGAGAACGCGATTCTTGATGTCCAGAGCCAGGCCGCCAGGCCCGCCGCCCTTGCCGCCGAGGTCATAATGCGCGGTCACCTTCATGGTCTTGGCATCCACGACAGCGATGTTGTCCTTGTCTTCGATGGCCACATACAGGTGGCCTTGGCCGTCGCTAACGGCTTGCTCCGGCGCGCCCCCGAGGTCAATCGTCCCGACGACGGTGCCTTCCTTGGAATTGATCACCGTGGCGTTGGGCTGGCTGTGGCTGAAAACGTACACTCGTTCCGTCGCTGGTTCGAAGAGAATGCCGTCCGGGCGGCCCTCGACGGGGATGGTCTTGATCGTCTCAAGGGTCTTGGTATCCCACATCACGACAGGACTGCTGCTGCAAAAACCGTGATGGGACTTGGGATCGACCGCCGCGCCGCGTGCCCGGGCGTTCGGAATAACGCCGGCCGATTTGAGGGTGTCGAGGTCAAAAACGAGGACCTGGTCCCCCCGAGGGACATAGAGCCGACGCCCCTCGCTGTCCGCGTAAACGTAGTCAATCCCGCCCGTACCCATCGTCTGGGCGGTGTTGACGATCCGGTAAGGTTTGGCGGTTGGCGTTCCTTGGGCTGAGGCCACCGAGACGATGGTGATCAATCCGCTGAGCGCCAACATCCTGCCCACTCCTGAACGAGCTGCATTCATTTTACGTTGTCCGATGGTTTGGTTGTGCGGCCGGTTGAGGGCCTTTGAACCGTGATTTGCTGATTACAAGAAGGAAGACGTTTCAGCACCACAAAGGGTTACATTCAGACTGCCACCCGTCGAACGGGGTGGACGAGACAAGCAGCGCCCGGATTCCTCGCCGAGAGCGGTTGTGCCCTTCGGTTCGGTCAGATGGACTCCCGAATTGGTGGGGCTGCCTTTGTGCCGTGTCTTTCATTGAGCGTCACAATCGCCCCCTCACTCCCTGCCTTCAGCCTGGGATCATCGCCAAGGCGCAAAAAATGGCGGGCCGGACAACCATAAACCGGCCCGCCTTCCGCTAATCTCAACCACCGGATACTACCCACGCCACCGTGGCCTCACAAATCTGGCGCAGAAGCTCCCGAGTCCCCGCCCTCAGGGTGCTCACCCCTCGGCGGTCAAAAAACCAGCGGACATTCCAAAGGCAGCAGGGCCAGTGCCAACTCTGCCGCCCAGTAGGACCGACAATTGCCTTCTGGGGGATGGTTGCCGCCGCTGACCGCAAACAGGCTCCTCGAATGTTGTTGCGGGTCATCAAGCGATCCTCTATCCAGACGACCGCTTGCCGAATACACGAAGGTGCGGATTTCGCCGACCTGATCCCTGATCGGGGCGGATGGCGGTATGACTCGTGTGCGTTTCAGGTCTTGGACGATCACCGGCGCGGCAACGGGCCTCGCCCTGTTGTTGGCGGGCTGTGTCCATTTTGAATCCCAACCGCTCTCGTCGGCACGAATTGCGGCGGATTTCGACACTCGGTCCCTCAACAATCCGGAGCTGAGAGAGTTTCTTGAGAAGAACCTCAAACCCGAGTCCTTCGCCTGGCCGCTGCCGTCGTGGGATTTGACGAACCTGGTTCTCGCCGCGTTCTTCTATCATCCCGATCTGGATGTGGCGCGAGCAAAGTGGGCCACGGCACAAGCAGGCAAGAAGATTGCCGGGGAACGGCCAAATCCGACGGTCAGCGTGTCGCCCGCTTACGATACCACGACTCCCATTCCATCGCCCTGGGTGGTGACGGCCTCACTGGACATCCCACTTGAAACAGCGGGCAAGCGGGGCTACCGGCTGGCCCAAGCCGCGCAACTTTCGGAAGCCGCGCGGCTCAACCTCGCGTCGGTGGCCTGGGCGGTGCGGAGCCGGGTGCGACAACGACTGGTGGAACTCTATAGCGCACGCGAGATGGAAGCGCTGTTGAAAGACCAACAATCCCTCCAAACGGAGAACCTCCGCCTGCTCAAAAACCAGTATCAGGCGGGGGCGATCTCCGCGTTTGAAGTCACCCAGGCCCGCATCGCCGCCGACAGCACCCGGCTTGCGTTGCGAGACGCGGAGCGGCAGAGGGCGGAAGCCCGCGTGCAGTTGGCCGACGCCATCGGTGTGCCTGTCGGAGCGCTGGACGGCGTGTCGCTTTCGTTCGCCAGCTTAAACGAGTTGCCCGATGATATTCCGGCTGACGCCGCTCGCCGCCAGGCGTTGCTTGGCCGCGCGGACATTCTGGGCGCGCTCGCTGAATACGCCGCCAGCCAGTCCGCTCTGCAACTGGAAATTGCCAAGCAGTATCCCGACGTGCATCTCAGCCCAGGCTACGAGTTCGACCAGGGCGACAATAAATGGTCGCTCGGCCTGGCGATGACGCTGCCGGTGCTCAACCAGAACAAAGGCGCCATCGCTGAAGCGGCTGCCAAGCGGGCTGAAGCGGCTGCGATGTTCAACGCCCTTCAAGCCGGGGTCGTGGCGGAGATCGAACGGGCGGTGGCTGGCTACCGCGTGGCTCTGCAAAAGCGGGATGACACGGAGGCGCTTCGCAGCAATTTGCTGAAGCAGGAGAAGACGGCACAGGCGATGCTCGACGCCGGCGAGATTTCCAAGCCGGAACTTGCGGCGTTGCGCCTGCAACTCAGCGCCTCGGCCCTGGCCCGCCTGGATGCCCTGACCAAATCCCAACAGGCCCTGGGCCAGCTCGAAGACGCCCTGCAAAGCTCGCTCGGCGTGCCCACCTCCGCCTGGCAGACCTCGCCCCGTGCTTCCAGCACCAGCAAAGCGACCATCCACCCATGAAAAAGTTCGTTGTTATTGTCCTGTTTCTTGGCGTGTCCGCCGGCTTGACCTGGCTCGTGTGGTTCCGGCCCGTGAAAATGGATGAGGAGGACAAGAAACCTGAAGCGCAGGTGCCGGTTCATGTCGCCAAGGTCAGCCGCGCGACCCTGCGGGGCTACGTGACGGCTTACGGCACGGTCGAACCGGAGCCGAAAGCCAGCGCCCGGGTGGCGGTTGGTGTGCCAGGCGTGGTCACGGCCGTGAAGTGTGTCGAAGGCCAGCACGTGGAACAGGGCACGCTGTTGTTCGAACTCGACGGCCGCGCCGCTGAGGTGGCGGTGAGATTCGCCGAACGGAGCCTTGAACGACAGAAGAAGCTGGCCCAGGTGGAGGGCACTTCGCAGAAGCTTCTCCAGGAGGCCGAGCAACAACTGGCATCGGCGCGCGCCCAGCAGGCGTTGCTGCAGATCCATTCGCCCATCACCGGCACGGTGACGAAAGTCAACGTCATGGCGGGCGAAGCCGCCGACCTGACCACAGTACTGGCGGAGGTGGTTGACCTCGACCGGCTGACGGTCAGCATCAACGTTCCCAGCTCGGAAATGGGCGTACTCAAAGCCGGGCAGGCGGTTGAAGTGATGACCCCAGACTCCACCAACTTGGTGAATGCCTCGCTGGGTTTCATCAGTGCTCACGTGGACGCCAAGACCGGTTCCGGACTGGCGCGCTCCGGGCTGCCCGCCAACTGCGGCTTGCGCCCCGGGCAGTTCGTCAAGGTCCGGGTGGTGAGTGAGGAGCGGAAGGACTGTCTGGTTGTGCCCATTGCGAGCGTGGCGAAGGACACCACCGGCGCCACTTTCGTCGCGCTGGTCGAGGGCGAGAAAGCGATCCTCAAGCCGGTCAAGACCGGCGTGCGTGAGGGAGATGCGGTGGAAGTGGAAGGAGAAGGGGTGGAAGTGGACAAAACGGTTGTGACCGACGGCGCTTACGGCCTGATCATGACCCAGCAATTCGCGACGAAGATTCGCGTGGTGGGCGAATAGCCCGGGAGAAACCCATGGTCATGAGGACACCCTCCGCGATCGGCCAGTTTGCGATCCGCCATCGGCTCGCAATCGCCTTTGTGAGCGTCGCGTTGTGTCTTGGAGGCATCTACGCCGCCCTCCACCTGCCCTCATCGGTTTTTCCTCAAACCAACTTTCCCCGTGTCGTGATCATGGTTGACAACGGGGTGATGCCCGCGGACGAGATGATGGCCACCGTCACCCGGCCCATTGAGGAGACGATGAAGGACATTCCCGGTGCCATCCGCATCCGCTCGACGACCGGTCGTGGCTCGGCGGAAATCAGCGTCTTCTTCACCTGGAAGGCAGACATGGTGGAGGCGGAACTCCACGTGGAAGCGCGGCTGAGCCAGATACGTTCCACCCTGCCGGCGACCGTCAGCACCACCACCCGGCGGCTGACCTTCTCGGCTTTTCCCATCCTGGGGGCGAGCCTGACCAGCCCACGGTGATCCAGCACCGAGTTGTGGGAGATGGGGCGCTACGAGATCAAGCCGCGCTTTCTACGCATTCCAGGGGTGGCCCGGGTGGACTTGGTGGGTGGGCGCACGCCGGAGTATCACGTGATCGTGGACCCGCTGCGTTTGCAGGCCGCCAGTCTGACCTTGGCGCAAGTCACCGACGCTTTGTCAAAGAACAACCAGGTTACCCCGACCGGCATGCACGAAGAGAACCACACGCTTTACCTGGCGGTGGTGGACGGTCGCGTTCACAACATCTCAGAGATCGAGAACCTGATTGTGGCGGTGGCCAACAGCCGCCCGATCCGCATCAAAGATTTCGCCCGGGTCGAGCACGGCCCGGAGCCTGCCTTTCAAGTGGTGACGGCGGAAGGGGTCCCGGCGGTGCTGCTCAACGTGCGCAGCCAGCCAGACGGCAGCACCATGGACATTGCAACCGGCCTGAAGAAGGTAATCGCGGAATTGAAGCAGGAGCTGCCTCCCGATGTAAGAATCGTCTCTTTCTATGACCAATCGCTCTTCGTGCGCGCGTCCGCCGCGAGCGTCCGTGATGCCATTCTTTTTGGGTTGATCCTCTCGGTGATCATCATCTACCTCTTCCTGAAGAATTGGGGCACGACGCTCACCGCCATTGTCGTGATTCCGGTGACGGTGCTGGTCACGCTCCTGGCCATGATGGCGGCCGGCCTCAGTCTAAATATCATGACGCTCGGTGGCATCGCCGCGGCCATCGGGTTGGTCATTGACGACGCCATCGTGGTGGTGGAGGCGATCTATGCCAAGATCATGAGCGGCCTGCCACGGTTGGAGGCCGTCCAGACTGGGATCGGCGAAATCCTGCTGCCGCTGGTTGGCTCGACACTGACGCCAGTGGTGGTCTTCATCCCCTTGGCGTTCCTGGACGGGATCACTGGCGTTTTCTTCCGAGCCCTGGCGCTGACCATGGTGGTCGCGCTGCTCACCTCGCTGGGCCTGGCCATTACTTTGACGCCCTCGCTGGCGGGCTGGTTTCTGCGCGACCGGGACCATCTCGAACACGGGCACGCACCCAAGAACGCCGAAGGCGGCTTTCTGCTGACGCGGGTGATCCGGCTCTACGAATTCGGGCTGCGAACTGCTTTGCGCCATCGCTGGCTGACGCTCGCCGCCTGCGGCGTGGTGTTCTCGTTGGGCGTTGGAATCTACCAGCGTCTGGAGAGCGAGTTTCTGCCGCCCATGGACGAGGGCGGTTTCGTCATTGACTATGTTGCGCCTTGGGGCACGAGTCTGGCCGAGACCCATCGTCAGCTCCAGATCGCCGAGAGAATCATCACGGCCCACCCCGATATCGAGAGCTACTCCCGTCGCACCGGGGCGGCTTTGGGGTTTGAGGTCGTCGAACCCAACACGGGAGATTTTCTGATCAAGCTCAAGCCCCGTCGTAAGATGTCCACCCAGGAGGTCATCGCCGACCTGCGGACCAAGTTCAACGCCGTTCTGCCCGATATCGAATGGGAGTTTCCTGGCATCCTTGGCGACCTGATCGGGGACCTGACCTCCGAGCCCCAGCCAATTGAAGTCAAACTCTTCTCGACCGACATCGAGTTTCTCAAGAGGAAGGCACCGGAGGTCGAGGAGCAAATTGGCAAGGTCAAAGGTGTCGTGGATACCAAGAGCGGGTTGGTCTACGCCGGCCCCAGCCTGAGTTTGAAACCGAAACACGCCGAGATGGAGCGGTTCGGACTCACAGCCAGCGACGTCGCCGCCGCGGTCAGCACCGCCATGCTGGGCGTGACCGCTTCCTCCGTGCTGGAGGGAGACCGCGTCATCGCCATCCGGGTTCTGGTGGATCGAAAACAGATTGACCGGGTGGCAAACCTCCGGGAGTTGCCGTTGCGAGCCCCCGACGGCAACCTGGTCAAGCTGTCGCAAGTCGCCACCATCGAGGAAACTCCCGGCCAACTGGAGTTGCACCGCGAAGACCTGCGCCAGAATGTGGCGGTAACCGCGCGTCTCGAAGGTCGCGACCTGGGCAGTGCCATCGCCAACATTCAAAAGAAACTGAGCCTGGACAAGTCCATCCCACCCGGCGCCATCGAGTATGGTGGTCTGTTCCAGCAGCAGCAGGAATCCTTCCGCAACCTGGTGCTGGTGCTGGCGCTGGCCATCTTCCTGGTTTTCACCGTCCTGTTGATGGAGTTTGGTTCCTTCTACGAACCGCTGGCGATCGTCTTCGGCGCAGTCCTGGCCATGTTCGGCACCGTGCTGGGGCTGTGGATCACCGGCACGTCGTTGAACGTGGTTTCCTTCCTCGGGGCGATCATCGGGGTGGGCATTGTTGCGAAGAATGGCATCCTGATGCTCGATTTTGTCGAGCACTTGCGGGCCGAGGGAGTCAGCCTGGAGGAGGCGCTCGTTCGCTCCGGCCAGCGCCGCTTGCGCCCGGTGCTGATGACCTCGATGGCCGCCGCGTTCGGCATGTTGCCCCTGGCCTACGGCATCGGGAGCGGCGCCGACATGCTCAAACCGCTGGCCATCGCCGTCATCGGCGCGCTGTGCATCTCGGTTCTGCTTTCCCTCGTGGCCACGCCCACGGTCTATTATTTGATGCGGCGCCCGGGTGACTAACATGCGTAATTTTCCTGCTGCTCAAACAGAATCGATCCAACTATGAAAACAAACAGCAATCTAACCGCACTCACTCTTTGCGTGATGTTAAATGGGATGGCCGCCCTTGCGGCAGACGTTCCCTACCACTTCATAAAGGAAATCCCAGTCGGCGGAAGCGCCCAATGGGATTATCTGAAAGTAGATTCGGAGGCCCATCGCCTTTATCTCTCGCATGGCACGAAAGTGGAGGTGATCGATCTGGACAAGGGGACCGTCATCGGAGCGATCGAGAACACGCCAGGGGTACATGGCATCGCGTTTGCCCCCAAGCTGGGCCGCGCTTTCACCAGCAACGGCCAGGAGAACAAGGCCAGCATCGTGGATTCGAAAACTCTGAAAACCGTCACCAAAGTGACCACTGGAGCCAATCCGGACTCCATTCTGTACGAGCCAGTCCAAAACGAGGTCTATACGTTCAATGGCAAGGGCAAATCCGCCACCGTTTTCGAGCCGGAGTCGGGCAAGGTGATCGCGACCATTGATCTGGGCGGCAAGCCGGAATCGGCTGCCTGCGACGGTTCAGCCGGTCGGATCTACGTCAACATCGAAGATAAGAGTGAAGTCGTGGTGATTGACTGCAAAACTCATGCGGTGGTCAACCATTGGCCCATCGCGCCGGGCGAAACGGCCAGCGGTATGGCGATTGATCTGGAGCACCATCGGCTGTTCCTGGGTTGCGACAACAAGAAGATGGTCATGCTGGACAGCACGACCGGCAAAGTCGTGACCACGGTTCCCATCGGTGCCGGCGTGGACGCGAATGCTTTTGATCCGGGAACCCAGCTCGCCTTCAGCTCCAACGGTGAGGACGGCAACACGACCATCGCCAGGGAGGTCGCTCCGAACAAGCTGACGGTGGTTCAGACACTCAAGACCGTTGAGGGCGCTCGCACCATGGCCTTGGACCCCCAAACGCACAACATCTACCTCCCGGCTCCGACCCCTGCATTCCGAGTGCTCGTGTATGGGATGGACAAGCAGTAGTACCAAGCGCATTTCCATTTCGCTGAACGGGTGTCGCCGTCGTTGGGCGCCGGGCAGTTGGCGCGCAGGGATCGGAGGAGTCTAATTTGCTTTCCACGCCCCGTGGTTCGAGAATGGGGGCAGGCTCAGACCACCCGCAGAATGGTGACAAGGGAATTTCACACTCCGTAGCAGGAATCGCCAGTCAAGAGGTTGTAACCATCTTGCCTCAAACGCTTTGACCGTTGACCTCGCCTCGATGGGATGCTATCCGTTGGCACCGTATGACCGAATCAACGCATACAACGGGGCCGCGCAAATTCTTTTCTGTAAAAGTCGAGAGCATCAGGCTGCGGGCTGGGTCAGCGGTTTCATGTTGAGGTAAGTTTTCCCGGATTCCCATTCTTCGCTGGTCTCAGCCAGGAGGGCGGTGACCAGGCGCAGGAGGGAGGCTTCATTGGGAAAGAGGCGGGCGACGCGGGTGCGGCGTTTCAACTCTTGGTTGACCCGCTCCAGGGCATTGGAGGTTCTGAGCTTGCCTTGGTGCCCCACGGGAAGGGCAAAGACACTGAAGCCTTGGGGCAGATTCTCCTCCATCCACGCGGCCAGCTTGGGAGCCATCTGGGCGTAGCGGGAGGTCGTCTTGGTGAGCTGCAACTGGGCGGCCGCGCGATCGGGAGAATTGAAGATGGTGCGGATCTCCTGGGCGACCTGGGCGCGCAGTTCGAGGCGGGGGACGTAGGCTTGGGCGTTTTGCTGGAGGTGGAACTGACAACGCTGCCAGGGCACGGCGGGGAAGACGGCGGCCCGGGCGGCGCCCAGACCGGCATGGTCATCGCTGAGACAATGAACGTCACGCCCTGCAGTCCTCGCTGCTGCAGGCTGGAGAGGAACTGGCGCCAGTGTGGCTCGGCCTCACTGAGGGCGGCGCTGACGCCCAGAATGGTGCGCTTGCCCTGCGCATCGACTCCCAGGGCGATCAGGACGGCGCAATCGACCAGGCCGCCACCCTGGCGGACTTTCTCATACCGGGCGTCCAGGACCAGATAGGGGAAAGATCCCAGGGGTCGCGTCCGCCAGGCCTGGAGTTCGACGTCGAGCTTGGCGGCGCACTGGCTGACCTGAGTGGAACTGACCGAACGGCCACAAAGCTCTTCGACGATCGCGGCGACCTTGCGGGTCGAAACGCCCTGAACATACATCTCGGCCAGGGCCAGCTTGAGGGCTTGCTCGCTGCGAACGCCCTTCTCGAGGGCCGAGGGATAGAACTCCAGTCCCGGACGGACTTGGGGCACCCGGAAGGTGATGTCGCCCATGCGGGTGGTGAGGGTCTTGGGCTTGAAACCATTGGCCAGGCCCTGGCGGCAATCGGTGCGCTCGTAGGGTTGGGCCTGCAGGACGGCGGCGCGCTCGCGGCGCATGGCTTCATCGACGAGCAGGCGGATGCCTTCGGCGAAGCCCTGATGGCCCTGTTCGGTGAGGAGTTGCAGGACGGTGTTCAGGAGTTCAGGGTCGGTGGGGTGGGTCATGCTGGTAGTGAGGTTGGATGTGTTTGCTGACACCCCAACACAAGAACAGCGTGACCCGCCTTCGACCAGCTTCGGCTTGGGCGCCCTCCGTGCCCCTCCGGGCTCGGCTGCGCGGCGGCTCGCTACGCTCGCCACCGCTCCGCCTCCCCCGGAGGGGCACGGAGCAGATAGGCGAACGCACATTTACAGAAACAACTTTACACCGGCTGGAAACGTGCATTCGAACTGCCCGTTAGGGTGCATATTTAGTGCAACGGATACCAATATGAACTTAAATCACTGCAAAAAGACACGCGCTATAATCGTTTGTCTGGCAGTTGCTGTGCTTGGTGTCGCTGGCGGAAACTGGCTCTATCCAACGTTAACCACCATGATCCGTTCATGGCACACGTCCGCTGAGATACGCAGCGCCATGATTTCCATCAATGGAACTAATGAGGCCCAGCGGCTGGCCGCAATTAGCACACTTGGTTGGCTGGGAAAGCCCGCCAAAGAGGCTATACCAATGTGACAGCTCATCTCGCAAGCTGATAATCAAAAAGAACGCTTGTGGAGTTACGCGGCAATAGCACGCATCACGGACGATCCAAAGCCGGAAGTTGATCAACTCATTCGCGTTATTACGAATGAGCCGAACATATGGGTACGGCTCGATGCGGCGAAGGCGGTGGCAGAAATTGGAAGCAAAGCGTCAGATGCGATTCCAGTTCTGAATGCATTCGCCCAAGAAGCATTCAAATCGCGTGAGATCTTACTTGCAGTCTCCATACAGGATCTCATTTCGAGGCTCCGGGACAATATCGCCGACGTTTCTCCAGCTTTCAAGCCGAGCATCATACAGACGAATGGAGGTTTTTGAAGAGCAGCGAATTCGCCATCTCGTTGGACGCATCTGTGTTTCACCTGAGCTAGAGCGCTGAGATCGCTCGCTTGTTCAGGGATAGGATACTGCCCATCCGTTACAGTGGCCCCGTTCGTGATTGCGGCCTTACCGTTTTCCGGTCGCTCGACCCGTAGACGCAATCGGCAACCCCCGACAAGTCGGAATCTCATCCGCCGCGGCGCCTACCCCCATGAAAGTTGATTCACCGTACAGGTTTTGGAACTGCTACCCGTGCCGCGCTACCTGCCAGAGCGACGCGATGATCGTTCCGCTCGGCGTCCATTGCGCGGGGTTCCATCCGGGATAGGGCTTGCCGGTGGATGCGTCGCGCTTCAAACTCCCCGCACACTATGCAATCGCTCCTCCATTGGCGCGTTGGCTGGAAGGCGCTTCTCGGCCTCGTGGCCCTCCTGATGGCGTCGGCTTGCCACCGGGCCACGCCGCAAACACACGCGCAGAATCACGCCCAGCCTGCCGCGGAAGAAACGGAAAGCGCCGGTTCGAATTTGGCCGAACTGCGCCACAAGGCTGAGGCCGGTAACGCCGTGGCGCAATTCAATCTAGGCAAATGCTACGACCAAGGTCAGGGGGTCCCCAAGGATGAATCGGAGGCCGTGAAATGGTACCGCAAGGCCGCCGAGCAGGGTCTCGCTGAAGCGCAATGCAATCTCGGCCTCTGCTACCAGTTCGGCGACGGGATTCCCGAATCCAAAGATCAGGCGGTGAAATGGTACCGCGAGGCCGCCGAGCAAAATTTCGCTTTGGCGCAATATGCTCTCGGCATCTGCTACCACGAGGGCAACGGGGTTCCGAAAAGTGACGTCGAGGCCGTGAAATGGTTTCGCGGGGCCGCGGAGCAGGGCAACGCCAAGGCGCAACACAATCTCGGCGTGAGCTACTGCAACGGTATCGGTGTTCCGAAAGACCTGGTGGCGGCTTACCGGTGGTTGAGTCTTTCCGCTACCCAGGGTGTTGAGCCGGCGAGGCGATTACGCGACCAAATGGAGCAGATCATGACGCCGGACCAGATTGCCGACGGGCAACGCCTTGCGCGCGAGTTTCAGCCAAAGAAAGCGGGTGCGGACGCGCCAGGCCTCCGTTAAGGCGCCGGGTTTAGTCCAAATGGTGGCCCTCGGCAGTATGTCCCTGCCGGGTTGATCGAAACGATCGGTGAATCATCCCGGCTTGCAGTGGTTGTTCCGCCCGGCAAGTCACCGACCGCTCCGTGCTCACCTTCAGGAACGCCCCCTCCCTGATCTTCCCCTCGCTTCCTTGGGATAACAAAATGACGGCCTTACCAGGTCGTTGCGTAGCCCCCGGCCTTCTGGCTTGGGGCTGTTTTGTTTCCACCCCCGACCCAAGGAACCCCATGTCCCCCGAGTCTGAATACCTGTTGCTGCACGACGTTGTGCCGCGACTGAAATCCGCTATTTCCATCGCGGTCGCGCACGTTGGATCAGAGGATGACGCAGAACTGGTTGCAGGATGGCACGGTGATGGCGGCCAAGATCCTGACGAACGCTACCAGGAACGGCAAGCGCGTGACCGCCGGCAACATCGCGTTTGCACCCTGCAACACCTCAAATCCGGCCGCAGAACCGTGGGCGGCAGCATCGCCGATGACCGGCGCGAGGCGGGGTCGTGAACCAAAGGCGGGAGGCAAGTTGCCCGGCCCCGCTGGGGTTCCAGGACACCGCACGCGGGCGCATGAGCGTTCTGGGCCGACGATGACCGAACGGACTGGCCGGATGGTCTCCGAACTCATCGGGCGTAAGGTTTATTAACCCCCGGGTGGTGACGGTTTTGATGTCACGCTCAAAAGACTACACGGAATGGTTGAAACGGGGTCGGCAACGGTCTGCGGCGGTGCGGGTGCTGCGAAAGCCGATGACGGCCAGCGAGATTTGCCGGGTGGCCCAACCGATCAACCCGCACCTGCAACTGCGCGACGTGTGGTTCATCATGGGCCAACTCAAGGCGCGCGCGGTCTGGCGGTCTGCCTGAACCCGAAGCACGTGACGGGAAAACTCTACGCCCTGACCGAAACCGGACGAGAATCTCGGGAAAAGGCCTTTGGCCTGGTGAGCGTCCCATTGCCCCGCGACGTGGACTGGCGGCGCTACGCCCAGGTGGCGCGCGCCCAAGTACGGAGGCTGGTGCTGTTGGAACTGGCGGCGGCGAACCTCCCCGGCGGCGTCACCGCGTCAGCGCTGCGCAAGAGTCTGCGCGACCAGCATCCGATCGGTTTGAATCCGACCATCCGAGCGCTCAAGGAACTCGAACAGGCCGGACTGGCCGACTCCCACACGCTTGAAGGCGGTGATAAAAGGAGGCGTTATGTCCTCACCACCTCGGGCGCCGCCATTGCGCGACAACTGCTCCGATGATCCCCTCGTTCCCGCCCGCAGCTCCCACTGCCAGCCTCGCCGACCTTCCCGTCGCCGGACATACTCTCCACGTGCGCCTGCACATCCTCAACGACCTGCATCTCGAATCTGCCTCGTTCAATCCAGCTGCCACCGGCGCGGATGTCGTCGTGCTGACCGGCGATGTCTGGCGATGCTGGCTTCAGCGGTTCCGCAATGGGGGTGAGTGTTTGCAGGTAACCGCCTGACGCTCCGGGTGGTTAGGACAGATTCGTGTTGGTGGAGTGATTCTTTTTCGCTTGCCAGACGCACGGCGAGTGCTATCTTAGCCCTTGACGTGGCTAAGATATACCATCTCCGCCGCACCTCGACCCTCGCTTTGCGCCAACGCAAGGCGGCCCTGCTGCTGCGCTTGGCCGTTCCCCCGGATTTGGTCCGCGCTTCCTTCGTCCAGCGGTTTACCACGTGCGGCAAGTCCAATTGCGTCTGTGCCACCGGCCCGAAGCACGGCCCCTTCTTCTACCTCATCGCCAACCTGGGCCCCGGCCACATCCTCAAGACCTTGCTCAAGACCCCCGCCCAGCGGCAGAGCGTGCACGCCGGGGTCAGCGGCTACCAGGTCCATTGGGACCGACTGGAGGAGTTATCCCAGATCAACCTGGAGTTGCTGCGCCGCGGGGAACCCTTGAAAGGCCCCGAACGCTGAACCGCATCCGTCAGCTCTGGCATTACCTGGACAAGGTCTTCGACCTGCCGCACCGGCTCCGGACCGTGCGCACCGACCGTCCCGCCGCGGACATCCCCACCCCGCCGCTCACACTGAGTCTGGTCTTGGCGGCGGTCCTGCGCCTGCCTTCCCTGCTGCAACTGGAGGCGGAGACCCAACGGGCGGGATGGCAGCGACTGGTCGGTTGGGCCCGGCGGATCAGTGACGACGCCTTTGCGTATGCCCTGGAGCGCTTCTCGGTGGAGGACCTGCGGCAGGTGCTGGTGGACGTCAACCGCCGCCTCAAGGCGAACAAGCAGTTCGAGCGGGCCAAGATCCGGGGCCTCCTGGTCGTGAGCCTGGATGCCAATGAACAGTTCAAGAGCCGGTCCCGGTGTTGCGCGCAGTGCTCCCAGCGGCGCATCACGGTGACCGATCCCGGGGGGGAGCAACGGGAGGTCACCGAATACGATCACCGCCAGGTCTACGCCCAACTCGGCGGGCCGGAGTTCAGTGTGGTGTTGGATGTGGAACCGATTCGCCCCGGAGAGGATGAGGCCCAGGCGGCGTTACGGATGCTGGGGCGGATGCGGCGGATGTATGGACCGCGGTTCTTCGACGTGGTCACGGTCGATGCCTGGTACGCCCAGGGGCCCTGGCTGCGGGCGGTGCAGCAGTTGGGCTGGGGGGTGGTGTGTGTGCTCAAGCAGGAGCGGTTCGAGGTTTTCCAGGAAGCCAGTGTGCTGCGGGGCCAGGAGCCGTCCGTTTCCTGGGAGTCGGGCCAGCGGCGGATCCAGGCGTGGGCGGTCAAGGATCTGACCTTTACCGAACCGGCCTTGGGGCCCGTGCGCGTGGTGATGACGGACGAGCGCTGGCAAGAGGTTCACCAGGCGGGCGGCCAGCGGGTGCTCGTTCCCAAGGAGAGTCACTGGCGATGGATGGTCACGCGCCCGTTGGATGGCTACGACGAGCACGCCATCTGGCAGATCGGCCCTGGGCGGTGGAGGATCGAGAACCACGTGTTCAACACCCTAACCCAGCACTATCACCTGACCCACTGCCCCCATCACCACCCCGTCGCCATCCTCGCGTGGTTGCTGATCCTGGTCTTGGGGTTTGTCGTCTTTGGAGTGTTCGCCCAAATTCATGGCAAGCTGCTGGCCCTGGGCCACGTCACCCGGCGGGAGATCACCGAACAGCTCAGACGCGCCCTCGAGCGCGAGGAAGAACTGGAACCGCTCTGGAGTGGGTGAAGCCCACGCCAAGGAGGTGAACGCTTTGGCTGGGGTGATCTTTGACAGCGCCCAACAAACGGGACGAGCACAGGGGCCACGGGGGGAGTGTCGTCACGCCAGGGCGGCCGGAGCCGGGGATCAGGATCCCCGTGAGCAGGCCGTCCTAAAAAAACGCGCTCACACCTGCAACTGCTCCAGTCCCGACTACATTGCGGAATCCCTGGGCCAGAAGTGGCAGAACTTGACGGACACAACTCGCCGGTAGTATCTTTCCCTGTGTTGATCCATCGGGAAACGCAGTAAAGCGTTGCGGGCGCTTGAGTTTGGGGTTTTCGGCGGGAGCGTTTGCGACGCTGGCTGCGAACAGAAAAGCACGTCATGAAGACGTTTCTCGTTCGCGTGGGCGACGACAACTTCTGCCGGGTGCTTCCCACGGAACTGGATCGGTCGAAATCCGACCATGGGCGGGTCAAGGTGATGGCGTTTCCGCCGCTGGGGATTCAAACGCTTGTGCCGGTGCTGCGTCGGCGAGGACACCCGGCGCGGATGCAGGACTGGAGAAAAGCCAGACCGTGAAACGGTTCCGGCCACCGGCCACCGGCATGGCCGCGAAGACGACGGCCTGGGTGAAGAGCGACGCTGGCGGGCTCCGGCGTTCGGTGGTCCTCCAGATAGGAGGGCGTGAAATATGGATGCTATTCGCGATACGCCCTGCGATAAATGGCCATCTGACACGGTGGCGTGGAACGAGGCCGTCGCCCATGCCAAACGCCGACAGTCGGGCGCAGCGTCTGGCAGGTGGTGAACACGTTCATTCCGGATGACCACCTCGTCTCGCGTTGGTCATCGGCGATGCTGCCGCCCACGGTTCGGCAGCCGGATCTCAGGTCTTGGAGTGTGTAGGAGGCGACGTTCCCAGCAATAACGCTTCTTCCTCGGTGGTGGGCGTTCGCCAGAATCTTCACGACCATCACCGTGCCGTCCTGCAGGAGTTCGGAGTCATCTTCGGAACCGACGTGCGAGACAGCAATGGGAATGGCGGACTTCAGTCGAGGCACAACGTCGTGCAGCAGGAGGCATTCATCCTGGGGGGACATGGGATTCCTTGGGTTGGGGGTTGAAACGAAACAGCCCCGAGCCAGAAGGCCGATGGGTTGTGCAGCGACCGGGTTAAGGTCGTCAGTTGTTATCCCAAGGAAGGGAGGGAAGAATCAGGGATGGGGCGTTGCTGAAGGGGAGCACGGAGCGCTCGGTGACTTGCCGAGCGGAACAACCACCGCAAGCCGGGATGATTCACCGACCGTTTCGATCAACCCGGAAGGGACACACCGCCGAGGGCTACCATTTGGACCAAAGCCGGCGCCTCACCGGAAGCCTGGCGCGTCCGCACCGGCTTTCTTTGGCTGAAACTCGCGCGCATGGCGTTGCCCCTCGGCAATCTGGTCCGGGGTCATGATCTGCTCCATTTGGTCGCGCAATCGCCTCGCCGGCTCAACACCTTGGGCAGCGGAAAGATTCAACCAACGCTAAGCCGCCACCAAGCCTTTCGGGACAACGATGCCCTTGCAATAGCTCACGCCCAGATTGTGTTGCGCCTTGGCGTTGCCCTGGTCCGCGGCCCCGCGAAACCATTTCACGACCTCGACATCACTTTTCGGAACGTGGTGTTGGGAGCCGTGGGAACTCCATCACAGAAGGGTCCAGGTAGTGCCGCAAGGCCGTGCGCCCGGATGCACCGGAGCACCGGGCCTGGAGGAGCACGCCGACCTGACAGTGGACCCCTGTGTATCAGGTGAGCGGGGCGCGAGCCTGCGCGGCTGGTGCGACTCTTCCAAGAGCCCTCAGTCGAGTGCCTGAGCCAGTCCATGGGGAGCCACGAACTGGCAAGCCGGATGCGGGAAAACCGCCTGTCTGGTTTGGGTGGGGGCGACGGAGCAATCCGTTCTCCATCCACATCTCAACTACTCATGGAACAGTCCAAAGAACACATTCGTAGGTTGATATGAAAACGCTGCGTTCAATGTCGATTGATTGATGACCGCTATACGCTCCCCACCGCCACCATTTAGCCAGCCTGTGGCGCCAGTTGCAAGCGTCAGCCACTGGCCCACACTAGCGCGGATTTCTCATTGAGGTAACCAGGAGGATTTGGAGGCGGATACGAGGGAGAAGGCCTTGCGGGCGTTTCGGGCAGCCATGAAATCGTAAAAGCCCTGAAGGGTCGCTTGGCGTT
>Ga0187885_10001543_pt1 | contig 24880 bp, 18 predicted proteins | sample June2016WEW_20_1_3_FD_132970 | JGI IMG/M metagenome (GOLD analysis project Ga0187885, IMG submission 132970) | Peatland microbial communities from SPRUCE experiment site at the Marcell Experimental Forest, Minnesota, USA - June2016WEW_20_100 | ecosystem: Environmental > Terrestrial > Soil >... | reverse complement strand
AGATGCTGAGCGGCGACGCTCCCTTCACGGCGTCGACCCCGCAGGCGGTGATTGCCAAGAAGCTGAGCGAGCCGCTGCCGCGGGTCTCGGTGGTGCGGGAGGCGGTACCGGCGGGGGTCGAGGCGGCACTCAACAAGGCGCTGGCGCGCACGCCCGCAGACCGGTTCCGGACGACACGGGAGTTCGCCGACGCACTCACAAGGACGAGCACGGCCGAGGCGATGGCGGCCGAAGCCCGACGTCCGCGCAGCGTCGGCCGCCGGCGAGCGGGGGGCCGCGTCGCGGCCGCGGCGGGGATAGTGCTGCTCGGCGTGGGGGCGTGGTTGCTGGCGAGCCGCGCCGGGCACCCCACGATCCGGCGCCTGGCGGTGCTGCCGCTCGCCAGCTTCACCAACGACTCCTCGCAGGAGTACTTCGTCCAGGGCGTGCACGACGCGCTGATCTTCGATCTGCAGCAGGCCGGGGTCACAGTCCTCGGCCGCACTTCCGTGCAGCAGTACCGGCACACGGAGAAACCGATCCGCCAGATCGCCCGCGAGCTGGGCGTGGACGCCGTGATCGAAGGGTCGGTGCTGCGCGTTGGGGACAGCGTGGAGATTGCCCTGCGGCTGATCGACGGCCGCACCGAGGAGTCGCGGTGGCAGCACGCGTACCCGGGTGACGTGCGGAGCGTCATGACGCTCTACCACGGCGTGACGCGGGCCATTGCGGAGCAGATCCGCAACACCCTCACGCCGGAGGCGGAGGCGAAGCTGGCGACCGCACGGAAGGTCGATCCCCAGGCCTACGACGACTACCTCCAGGGCATGTTCCGCTGGCATCGGCTCACGCCGAATGATCTCGACGCGGCGCTGGAATACTTCGAGCGGGCGCTCCGGCGCGACTCCACTTACGCCCCCGCCTATGCCGGCATCGCGATGGTCTGGGTCGGACGCAACCAGTTCGGCCTGGTCGCGCCCCGCGAGGCGATCCCGAAGATCCGCGCCGCCGTGCAGAAGGCCCTCGAGCTGGACAGCTCGCTCGCCGAGGTCCAGTACGCGGCGGCGGCGGCGAGGACGTGGCACCTGTGGGAGTGGGCCGCTGCGGACTCCGCGTTCCGCAGGGCCATCCAGATCAACCCGAACTACCCCGATGCCCATGTCGTCTATTCGAACTACCTGTACATCATGGGGCGTCCCGACGAGGCGCGGGCGGAGGTGCGGCGTGCCTTGAGCCTCGACTCCCTCAGCCCCTTCGTCAGGGGGTTCTGTGGGCTCGCCTACCTTCTGGAGCGCCGGTTCGCGCAAGCGATCGCGGAGGATCGCATGGCGCTCGAAGCGGGGAACGCGCTCGGCGCGAACATCGTCGAGCCGCTCCATCTGCTGGGCAGGGACGCGGAGGCAGTGGTCGAGCTACGGAAGGCGCTGGCCGGCGACCCCGAGCTGATCGAGGCGGTGAACCGCGGCTTCGCGGAGGGCGGCTGGCGCACGATGGCGCGACGCCTTGCCGAGGTACTCGCCGCCAGGCCGAGTTCCGCGGAGCGGGCCCCCGTGCTGGTTGCCGGGTGGTACTGGGATGCCGGCGACCAGGAGCGGTTCTTCGCGTGGCTCGATCGGGCCTTCCAGGCCCGCGACCCCAACCTGCCCTACGTCCCCGTCGATCCCGACTACGAAGCGGCGCGGGATGACCCACGGATGCAAGCCCTGCGCCGCCGGATGGGCTTGCCAACCTAATCGCGACGGCGGGGCTCGGCGTCAGAAATCCGTCTCGCGGTTGGGGCCGCGCGGGGGTTCGACACCACGGACTGAAGACCGCACATGAGAAGCTCCACGGGATTGGCGGCCGCGGGCCGAATGCCGCGCCGGGCTCGAACGCACGCCGGGGGGCTGGAGCAGTCTGCTCCGGAAGTCTGCCACGGTGAGCGAAGCCCCGCTTGGTCAGCTAACCCACGCGGGGCCTCACGCTCCGGTCAGTGCGCCGCCCGTGAATCGAACACGGAACCTACTGATTAAGAGTTAGTCATCGCAAGCGCAAGCCGCTGACAAGCCGTGACTTAGAGCGCCCTTTCGCCCTCACCTACGACCATTCGCGGCCGCTCGTGACCACCCAGGTCACCCACAAGTCACCCGTCAGGTCGCACAAAATGACGGTCGCATAACACCCCCAGTGTATGCTCGTGGCACAGACAGCCAGTGGGCAAGCATGGAATTGCCTTGGTGTGGTGGTCCCATCGTCCGGCGCAGACTCTCACCGGACAAAGCGGTGACTCGCACGATGCCCTTACCGCAGCCCGCCATGCAGCATTACCGTGACATGGGCCAGGCAAGCTCATCCAGCTGCGAGGACTTCGAATGCTCGTAAGCGAAGAGCTACTCGACGAATGGGTGCGTGCTCACCCGCGCGACGCCCAGAGCACCATTGTTGAGCTGGCGTGGCGACTCGTCGCCGCAGCCTCCCCGAACCCACGGGAACGGCGTTTTCCGCTTGGCGGCAGCATCGGCCAACACGGGCCAGACGGTGTTCTGGTCGCATCCGTTCCGTTCGAGCCCTTTGTCCCAGATGGCCGGTCGATCTGGGAGATTGGCACAGGTCTGCAGGCCGGTAGAAAGGCAACAGACGACTACAAGACGCGTGTTGCTGATACGCCCCCGTCCATCCGCAGTGAGTCCACATTTGTCTTCGTCACGCCGCTCTCGGCCGTGCGCGACTGGCCTCACACTTGGAAAGCGGGAGACCAAGGCGACTGGCTCGACAATCGGCGACAGCGGCGCGACTGGAAAGACGTTCGCGTCGTCGACGGAACGAAGCTGACCGACTGGCTCCAACAGTTCCCGGCCGTCGAGCTGTGGCTTGCGGAAAGGATGGGACATCGAGTGCAGCAGCTGGAGACTCTCGATCATCGGTGGAGTCTCTTGCGAAGCATCGGTGAGCCTCCTCAGCTCGTCCCGGAGCTATTCCTGGCAAATCGCGACGCGGCGTGTGCAAAGCTGAGAGAAGTATTTTTCGAAGGAGCACCGCAACTCCGGCTCGACACTCACTATCCCGAGCAAGTCGCTGACTTTGTGGCCGCGTACATCGCAACTCTGGATGAGGAACGCCGAGCTGACGCGGTCGGTCGATGCATAATCGCAGGTGGGGCTGACGCCTGGGATACGCTCTGCACGCTTCGGGACTCGCATGTTCTGGTGGCTTCCTTTGACCTCGACGAAGCCGAGGCGCAAGGAACGATGCTGTTGCAGAAGGCTAGGAGAGCGCGGCATGCGGTGATTCTTGGCGGGCTACCTGGAGGAATCCCGCATCCGAATCGTGTGGCGATCCCGAGCCCTAAGACATACCAAATCAAGGAGTGCCTTGAGAAAGCGGGCTATAAGGACGAGCGTGCGCGGGTGCTGGCACAGAGGAGCGACGGGAATCTCAGCTCACTTCTTCGCTGCCTACAGAACCTGTCGATCTCTCCCGACTGGGCTCACGGTGACGTTGCGGCTGATCTAGGGATCGCAGAGCTGCTCGGATCATGGAATGAGAAGTCACCTGCAGATCGCTCAGCAATCGAAGGAATATCGGGAAAAGCGTACGGGGAGTGGATCGGGAGGATGCGTGATCTCGCGCTGCGCCCGGGCACTCCCCTTGTACACCGGGACGGTGCCTGGAAGGTGGTAGCGCGGTACGAGGGCTGGTACGCGCTTGGTCGGACGGTCTTCGACGACGTCCTCGATCGCTTGGTGTCTCAGGCACTCAACGTCTTGCGGGAGGCTGATCCGAAGTTCGAGCTGCCGGATGATCAGCGCTTTGCCGCAGCCCTTCATGGCAAGTCGCTCAGCTACTCGCGATCGCTGCGCAGGGGGATCGCTGAGACTCTCGCCTTGCTCGGTGCGCATCCCGATGCACTGACACAGTGCTCGGCTCGAAAAGCCGAGGGTACAGCAGCATTGGTGGTAAGGAACGTGCTCAAGGACGCCAATTGGATCCTATGGGCGACGCTCAGAGATCTGCTTCCCCTGCTTGCCGAAGCTGCGCCCGTGGTCTTCATGGACGCCGTCGATGTGGCGCTCAGCGCAGATCCCTGTCCCTTTGACGAGCTATTTGCACAGGAAGGCGCTGGGATAGCAGGCGACAACTACATGACGGGAGTTCTTTGGGCTCTGGAGACTCTTGCATGGGATCCAGATCATCTGCCGAGGGTTGTGATGCAGCTGGGGGAACTTGCCGCGCGCGATCCTGGTGGCAAGTGGTCCAACCGCCCCGCCAACTCCCTCTCGACCATTCTCCTCCCCTGGCTGCCACAGACGTGTGCATCCGTGAGCAGCAGATACAAGGCGGTTGAATCGCTGACTAGGACCATCCCTCCTGTGGGCTGGAAGGTGTTGCTCAGTCTCCTTCCCGAGACCCACGGAACGTCCATGGGCACCCGCCGTCCAGCTTGGCGAGCAACGATTGCGGACGAGTGGAATCAGGGTGTGAAGCGTACTGAATACTGGGCGCAGGTCGGAGGTTACACAGACCTGGCGATTCAGATGGCCGAATCCGACCTGGCGAGGCTCGCAGAGCTTGTCGATCGGCTCGACGACATTCCGCCGCCAGCATACGAACGCCTCGTTCGGCATCTCCGCTCCGCTGCTATCACTTCGCTGCCGGAGGCGGATCGCCTGGACGTTTGGACCAAGGTCGTGGACCTCGCGACAAGACACCGCAAGTTCGCCCAGGCGGACTGGGCGATGCCACCCGATAAGGTGGAGCAGTTGTGGGAGACCGCGCGCCTGCTGGAACCCAAGGATCCAACTCTCAGGTACCGTCGCCTCTTCAGCGACCGCGGCATGGAACTCTATGAGGAGACGGGGAACTTCGAGCAGCAGGCGAAGAACCTGGATGACCGCCGACGCAAGGCCGTAATGGAGATCCTGCAGGCGACCGACACGGGCGCGGTGTTACAGTTCGCCCGATCGGTCGACTCTCCCTGGAGGGTAGGCACGGCTCTTGGGATGGCGGCTGAGCCCTCAGTCGATAGTGCATTCCTGCCGGACTTGCTCTTGAAGGAGGACCGTAGCGGCAACCAGTTCGTGGCTGGCTTGGTCCTGGGGAGGTTCCACACCGCCGGCTGGCCCTGGGCTGACGCCTTACTCAGCCGAGAATGGAGTCCGCCTCAAGTGGGCCAGTTCTTGGCGTATCTCCCATTTGTTCCCGAGACCTGGCAACGAGCAGGAACACTGCTTGGCGCTAGAGAGGCAGAGTACTGGACCCGAACGCACGCCAACCCCTACGACGCCACAACCGGACTGGAGGCCGCTGCCGCACGCTTGCTCGATCACAACAGACCAATTGCGGCGACGAGAATCCTCTCTCGTCTGCGGTACGACAACCACCCGACGGACGCGAAGTTGGTCGTGAAAGCGCTCACCGCAGCACTGTCGTCCAACGAGGGCCAAGGTCCGTTGGATGCCGATGAGTACGTTCAGCTGATACGCGCGCTGCAGAGCGATCCGGCAGCGGAAGCGGATGACCTTTTCCGCATCGAGTGGGCCTACCTTCCGCTGCTCGATGGCCACCATGGCGCGGCGCCTCAGCACCTTGGGCAGCGCCTCGGGAACGACCCCGCGTTCTTCTGTGAAGTCATTCGCTTGGTGTTTCGCTCCAAGAAGGAAGAGAAACACCGGGCCGACGCCGATGACGCGCACGCTCGAATCGCAACGAATGCGTACCGCCTTCTCACGAACTGGCGCACACCACCCGGCACCACGAAGGAGGCGCCATTCGACGGCCAGGCACTGCGAGCCTGGGTGCAAGCCGTCGAAGCACAGTGCGAGACATCCGGCCACCTAGAGATTGCCCGCACAATGTTCGGCCACGTGCTGTTCTATGCGCCGCCCGATCCAGGCGGGCTCTGGATCCACTCAGCTGCTGCGACCGTGCTGGACGCCAAGGACGCTGAGGATGTCCGAATTGGCTACCGCACTGAGGCTTACAACTCGCGCGGGGTTCACTGGGTGGATCCTTCCGGGAGCCCGGAGCGTGCACTGGCTTTAGACTGGCGCAATAAGGCGATCTTGCTCGACGAAAGCGGCTACCACCGATTCGCGAATGCAGTCCGAGGCCTTGCGCTTGAGCATGAGCAGGACGCCGAGAGAGTTGTTGCAGAAACGACAGACGAGTAGCTAGACACGTCAGGTACTCACGCGGGCTCGCCCGCAAAGGCGTATCCTAACCACGTTGGATGAATGTCTGGCTGGCGAGGTCCAAAATGACCATTCCCAAACCGGAGCCCGGGCTTCCTGCCAGCTACAGCGAACTCGCCGCACTATTGGATGCAGGCAGGTCGCTGGCCGATTTTGGTTTTCAATCGACCCGGCCGCAGGTTTACCGCTTTGTCAACCGCTACCGCCTGGCCCACGCATTTCGCTCAATAGACCTGGCCGGGTACTCGTTGCCGACGGTCCGCGCTTACAGCGCGCTCTTTCACATTCTCGTTACTTGGTCCGTCGTTGAGCAGTACATGAAGATCACGCACATGACAGAGTCCCAGGTCGAGCACCTTCTGTTACGTGACCAGCAGCGCGAATGCCTGGCTGCGATTCGTGCGGCTGACACGGGTGCCAATTTCTTCAACGCCGTGGCCGACCGAACCCGCGACAGGCTCCTGGCTTCGAAGGTCAATGCATGCGTAGGTGGTACATGTGATGAAGTCCTTCCTCTTGTTAAAGCGGTGCGACACGCCTTTGCCCATGGCGATCTCGCTCCCGGAGCGAACAGCGCACGACCGGGCGTGTCTCAGAAACTCGCAAGAACTGTGTGCACCCTTCTCTTGAGCGCGATCGATGCCGACTTCACGTTACGCATCCGCGAGGCAACAGGCGCCGCATGATCTGCGCAAGTTCGTGACTGCAGAGCAACAGCGATTCCTTCGCGAGGAGTTTCACGGCCTCACGCTTCAGGCCACCGTGCAACGTTCCGGGGTCTACGCCCCCGGCACATCGGAGCGCCAAAGAGCCACGTTTCAAACCGGACTTCGTCGTGAGATCGAGGCCTTATCGAAGGGGTACGAGCGCAAGGTCCGAGAAGACACGCACATGGGCCACATCGAAAGCATGGCGTCCCGCATCAGCCGACAGTACTCAGCGGTTCTCGAAGGCGGCCATTTCCGGATCGGCCCAGCGCAAAAGGCGCTCAACTTGTTTCTTAAGTACTTGTGGTGCGCAGGCCTCATCCGGATGCCACCTCACTGCCCCTTCGACAGCCGAATCATTCAGAAGCTCCCGCCCATAGACCGGCTGAACTGGACGCAACTCGACGACATGAAGGACTATTCGCGGCTTGTTGCAGCCGCTCGCGCTGCGGCAGGAACGCTCCCATTGGCCGAATGGGAGCTTCGTGTTTACAACACGGTTTCCACCGCTGCGACCCGTGCCACCTGAGATTTACTGGACCGCCAAGGTCGGCGGCCTAGGAGGGTACCCGAGAGTATCTCCAATGCAGAGGATCAACCGTGCCATCCTTCACCCTCACGACATGCAGATGGCACGCAAGGGCTTCATTGCTCCCTGTTGCTAACAGCTCTATCGAAACGTCGAGCGCGCCTGCTGCGGAGAGCTGCTTGCTGTCAACGAGCAAGTGCGTTGTTACCTGCACTAGGCCGGGGCCGTTGACCAGCACTTCATTGTCCGATGCTCGAATCGTATGGGAGCGGATCGTCGATCGCCCCACCCAGCTGCCCGCATGGCCCGGGGGACCGATCACAAGCAGGGTCTGCTTCTGTTGATAAGGCTGACTCCCTGCAAGCAGTCGCGTCTTGCAGCGGTGGAACGGATAGACGATCTGACTGCGTCCAATCGGCGTGAGATACAAGTCGACGAACACGAAACAATTGCCGCCACCGACCTGAGGCGTGGCGTGCAACTGCACCTGCCCGTCGAGGATTTCGACCTCCGGCTGTCTTAGCCGGGGGACGAGAATCTGCAAGAGGTCTGCTCGTCTGGAGGAGCGGACACTTGTCAGTTCGCGCCAGGGAACCTCGCGCTCGACGGGTCCCCCCTCCGCCTTACCGAATCTCGGGTTCCCAACAACGTACGGCGCGCGGTCCGATCGGAAGAAGAGGGCTAGGACGGAGCCACCCTCGCAAGGGACCACCATGTCTCGCGGCTCGGGTGCGGCCCCGTCGAACCAGCCCCTCACTTGCTGGAACCACTTCAGGTGATCTTGCGAGATTGCATGGAGATCTGTGGTCTTTTCGTCGATGCCAATGATCCAGAGTGCAGGTTCGCCACGCGCCGCGTTAAGGTGCCCAGCAAGACGCCTAGCGGCGTCCGGAGGATCTGGCAGTTGAGCTTTGAGCTCTACCCTGGAGTCCTCCACTCTTCCGCCGTTCCGGACGAGCCTGACAACAGAAAGCACCCATTCTTCGAGCTGAGCGTTCGTCATGGCCCCTCCCGGCGAGCGTCAACACGTTGGCCAGGTCGCCACCTCAGCTGACGCACCTGCACAAGAATATGACGTGGCCGGTGATTTAGAGGGAATCGTCGATGACACCCATCTCCGCCTTGGTAAGACCGTACAGGTCGCACGCCAGCGCATCCACACCAGCTTCGAGGTCCTCTATTTGGCGGGCGAATACAGCCTTCTCATGCTCAAGTCGAGCGCGAATCATCTGTCCATTGAGCTCGAAGAGCCGGTTCACCTTCCCGCGAATGTCCCCTACCCTACGGTCCTTCAGGCTCAGCGCAGGGACCGGCAGCGAGGAGAGCTTGGAGGCTTTGACCTGCGGAATAACGCGCGATTCGCCCTCGTTGGCGACACGATAAAGAAACAGAAACGGCTTTGACTGCATCACGGCCATCATCACAAGTGGATCGACGCCCGATCGTGGCCGGAACACGTACATCGCGTCAGTTACGTAGAGATCGCCGTCGCGATCGAACACAAGCTCGATGGTCTTGGTGGTCGTAAGCCCAATGATCTTGGGGGACTTGAAGATGGACGGGCTACGCGGCCGATGCAGCATCCACCAGGGGTGACGGCGCTCTCGAACCTCAGGGCACGTGTTCTCCTCGCGATAGCCCGCGAGATGCTTCTCTGCCCTAGGGAACTCCTTGATGTCAACGTCCCTGCTTGTATAGAGAAGCACCTGATCACTCCAACAGGGATTGTAGCGCCGAATCTGGGAACCGCTGATTCCTGGCTTCAGCAGGGCTTTCTCGATGCCGAGGCGCTTGGCGTCGGATCGTGTCAGCACGTGTGCGGCGATAACATCCGGTGTCACACCACGCTGGATCTCGCCTTCGATGAGATCCTCAAGCGCAGGACACGTAGACCGGAGCCTTCGTAGAATCTCAGATGCTTCGCGAGAACCCGTGAAGAAGGTGCGGTGGGTATCGGCTTCCACGGCTGACCGCCATCCGGCCCAATCCGTTGGCTCCAGTCGAGACATCTCATAAGCGCGGGTCCGCGGGGAAGACGCAGACACGTCTCCGAGTAGCAGTCGACGGCGAGCACCGGTTCCATCTGTCACGAGTACTGTAGAGGTGTTCAGGACCTTCCGGCCGAAGACGCCTCGGCCCACATTCACAAGAACGGCGAGCCCACGGTCAAGCAGCCTCTCCCGCACCGGCCGCGCGTCTACCTGATTCAGAAGTGTGCTGGGGACGACCAAGCCGAGTCGGCCCGTTGTCTTCGTGAGTTGTAAGGATCGCTCGATGAAGTACAGGTAGGAGTCCGTCATCCGCGCTACGGCGTGCGGGTACTTCCGTCGCAGGTACTCACGCTCGTCTTCGTCAAACGAGGCGCCCCAGGGAGGGTTGCCGATAAGCACATCAAAGCCACCCTCAGCCATAATGGACCCAAAACCCTTGGACCAATCGAAGGCATTCTCGGCGATCGTTCTCTTCTCTGAAAGCAAATCGAGCTGCGTCGAGTCAAGGAAATCCGGCTCCACTAGCGAGTTCCCACAGAGGACGTTGTTCGCCAGATCAGGAAGCGCTCGCTCGTGGAGAAGGCGCAGCTGCGAGTCAATCGTATCCTGGCTCTCACCTTCGAGCACCTTGAGAAGCAGCGACAGCTTCGTGACCTCCACCGCCTGCGGATCGATGTCAACGCCAAACACATTATTCAGTAGAATCCTCCTCTTTTCGGCCGTTGTTAGCCGCCAGGCGCCCCCGGGCCCTTGGAAGAGAACGCGCCTGTGCTTGCTGGGCCCGTTACTCACGTACCAGTCACGGTGCCAATCGAGCAGCCGTTGGTATGCCACAATCAGGAAGGAGCCGGATCCGCACGCCGGGTCTAGAATGCGCAGGCGCGCGAGCTGGCGAGGAGATTTGCCTTCCGTGACCTTCAGAAGGGTGTGTTCAACGATGAAGTCAACAATATAGGAGGGCGTATAATAGACTCCGCCCGCCTTCTTTACCTCGGGCTTGTCCTCAACAACTGCTCTGTGGCTAGGGGTAAGCCTGATCACCTTCCCTAGGAATTGCTCGTACACCTGTCCTAGGATGTCCGCCGGCAGAACTGAGAACTCGTACGGGCTGTCCGGATAGTACAGGCCCGCGATGATTTCCTTAAGCGGCTTGTCCTCCAGGACAAGGCGCATCGAGAGATCATCGGGATCTTGGTCCCGTCCCCTCTCTGCGCGGAAGTGAAAGAGACCGGAGTTGTACTTGTCGTCCGCCTGCTGGAACAGCTCGCAGAGGCGATGGTAGATACGATCCGCATTGATGAGGGCCTGAAGCCGTCCGTACGGCTCAATGCCGCGATCTTCGCAGATTCGCAGGAAGATCACCCGATCAATGGTTTGCTGGACTGCGAAGTTGAGCTCACTTGCCGTCAGATCGGGATTTCGCAATGCGAGGTGCCTGGCGAGTGTGTCCCGCCACGTTTCGATGTCAGCCAAGAACGCGGTATCGACCTCCGCGGTACCACGCTTGGCACGCTTCGACTCGACGAACTTGTCGAATCCACCCTTGAGGATGGCGTCACGTCCGAAGATGCCGAGGAGATCTTCCCAGCTCCTCTCGTAGTCGTCGTAGGTGAGGTAAAGAATGCGTCCAACTGAGGCCCGGTCCGTCGGCGACGGTCTCGGTCTGCAATCGTAGACGGCGAACTCCTCGAAGTCTGTGAGGACTGACAGCGGCAGTTTGGCCGACCACGCGTAACGGCGAAGCTGAAAGGAGGGATGAGGGTCACCCTTGATGTCGACCGAGGGCTTCTTCGCCTCCACGAAGAACTTCCGAACGCCGCCGACTCGGAAGCAGTAGTCGGGAGCCTTTGTGAGGCCGCCAACCTTGATCGCATCCTCGTGGATTACGTCCTTGTACGCTTCCGCGTAGCCCTGGTCGTTGTCGACATCCCACCCAAGAGCTTTGAAGAACGGGTCAACGAACTCACGCCTCAGCTGCGTTTCGTTGTACCGTCCCGACTTGTACGACGCGGCCTGCTCGCGGAATCGCTCGACGAGGGCCGAAATCTGCTTCGGAGCGGTCATCGGCCGGGCACCGCTGCGCTGAAGAGCCTACTCGCGTCTTCAAAGGAGGACGCGTGAGTACGGTGTCGTTCACGGAGTTCCAACTCTCCCATCGTCCGCCGGTCTGTCCAATAGTGCCCTATGAGAACGGACACCGGATCATCATGAGCCTCCAAGAGCATCGCTCCGAAATGGATAGGGCTCTGTTTGCGCACGCTGAGCCTCGGAGTGCTTCGATAAAGAGCAGCGATCTGGTGCCCGCCGTCCTTCTTGGCAGCTACAGTGCCCGACAGCGCTTCAGACGCAGCCTCCGCCGAGAGAAGGCGCATCCTCAGTGACGAGTACGTCTGCGCCACGACCATGAACGCGTCGAGATGCTCACGACCTTGCGGTCGAACGGTGGCGCGCCAGGTGCCCTCAAGCACTGGACGCTTGCTGAGAAGGGGCCGAATCAAGGGCAGCTTCCAGAGCCAGCGCTCGTAGGAGCCGACCAGCACGAATAGCACGGAAGCCACGGTCGGGAGGACTTTCAGCCAGGTGAGCTCGACCGCCACTCCGTTCACCAGCAGCAAGACGAACCAGATCACGCCTGCAAGGAACAGCAGGGTGCTGAGCTGAAGTTGGGTCATGGGACGCCTATTGGAATCCGATGTAAGCCCACGCCTGCTCAAGAAACGCGTGCGCCGCCACGCGCCTCTGTGGATCAAACTTGAACAGGTACTTTAGATCACTCACCTCGCCCCACTCCGCGCACTTGTCTTCTGTTTTCGTAGCGCTCCACAAATACACGATCGAGTCGCGGATCACCGAAACCCACCGTTCCTGACGGAACATCGGATCTGGCACGTGCCACACCATACACTCCAAGACGAAACCTGACAGGGGCACCGCAATCGCAATCTTGTGATCCTGCATCTCAAGCATCAACCTCTTGAATATGCGAACAGCGCCCTTGTAGGCACGAGACGTCGAGTCGTTCTTGCTGACGCCGTTGTCGTAGTGCTGCTCCGGCCAGTTGATGATCCGGGATCCGTCGATCGATCTCAATTCCACACCCTTCAGAACGTGTCCGCCAGCGTCGAAACGCTGATGCTCGAAGAACGCCGCGACATCGGCCTTAACGTGATATGAGGTCTCATGGAGGTGGAAGACCTTGCTGCCGGGCGTGACCGAGCGTGCTCCGAAGTGCTTGGCCAGCGCGCGCTGAAGCTCATCTTTGAACTGCGAGTAGTGGTAGGTCGCTGGCCGTATCCCGAAGGCCTCTGCGTCATGGCCATCCGGCAACACGTAAAAGAACGAATCATCGCATAGCACGCCAAGGTCGACATCGCTGTCTTGCTTCACGTTGACGTTGTTGCGGTACGAGCCGTGGACAAACACTCGCACCGAGCGCCGGTTAAGCTCGCCGCTCGCCGCAACGGCGTTGCGAACGGCGCTCACGGCGTTGTCGCAACGGTCCTGCTCGGTCTTCCCTGGTGGAGATGCCCAGGAGGCGAAGGCGCTCTCCCAGCCGTGCTCGTCCACAGGTCACAGCTCCAGAAGCGAGGGACAGACTTCTCACCGCTTGAGGACCCCGCCGCTAGGGCGGCCGGATTCTGGTTGAGACCATCCGGTGCGAAGCTCCTACAACCTAGTCAGCCGGTGTTAGCACTGCGTCAGGAGGCTTCCAAGGCACTGCTGCACAAGCGGTTACACGATAGGGCTTGGTGCTCTGCGGCTCCCTGCGTTTGCGGGTCGAGTGCAGCGCCCTACTTAACGGCGGGGGGAGAGGAGGTTGTGGTCAGCGCGCCGGTTCCTCTAGTGACTCCAACTCCCTCTGGCTGCGCCCGACGTGCGTTCCGTTCGACTTATTGGTGCGGGGATGCCACCCAAGCTCTGTACGTCATCTCGGAGGCTCACATGAAGACCAGTGTGCGATTGCTCGCGCCCGAAGAAGTAGCCGAGTTCCTGGGGGTCTCGCGAAGGCGTGTACTTCAGTTGCCGCTGACGCAGGTGCGTCTGGGCGATCGAACCATTAGGTACCGCCTCAGCGACCTCTACTCGTTTGCCGGCATTGAAGACCCCAACGCTGAATCAGGGGACCGAGGGCGGGAGGGGTAAACCCCAGTGGTGGAACCCTCCTCTCTCGCTCCTGTAGCGACACGGCGGTCCTTCGTTCGGAGATTGTAGTCGTCCACGTCCTTCGATAGGCCAACCCCACTGGGGTGAAACCCCGGACACGCTATTGTGGCGATGGGGCAACGCGTTTTTCGAAGATCGTGTCCTTGCCAACCCATCGATGATGACTTCTGCGCCAAATCGACATCGCGTCCGACCTAATGCTGAGCCTGCTCCAAGACGCCGCTAGACACCTACGCCTGCGCTTGGCTGCGGTTCCTTGCGACCTACTCATACGCGAGGTCAAAGCGTGCCAGCGCGGTGCTGGCAACAACTACTCGGGACGCGGAGGTGGCGGCAATGGACACCATCGATTCTGCAGCACAGGAAGGAGGATTGCGGGCAGCGGCACATGAGTATCGGAACCGGGGCTGGGTAGTGATTCCGATCGAGCCGCGCGGGAAGAAACCGCTGATCAAGTGGAAGGCACTTCGGGAGAATCGACCCACGTTGGAACAGATCGACGCCTGGTGGGACCAGTGGCCGGACGCCAACGTCGCGGTCATGACAGGACCGGAGAGTGGGATCGCCGTCGTGGACATCGACTCTGCAGCTGGTGAAAAGGTGCTCCACCAACTCGTGGGGGACGTAGAGACTCCGACCAGCGTCACTGCGAAGGGCAAGCACTTAGTCTTTCAGTACCCCGGAACGGCGGTGCCCAACAGTGTACGGGTGCTCAGCGGGGTTGATGTTCGGGGCGCCAACGGGTACGTCGTACTGCCTCCAAGCGTACATCCTACCGGACGTCGCTACCGGTGGGACCACGCCAACGGCCGGGGCCTGGACTGTCTCCTCGCGCCATTCCCTACGGCGCTCCTGGAACTACAGAGCAGGCGGGTCAGTCAGCGCACTATGGGGTCACCAGTCTCCCCACAGTCTGTAGCAACGGGTGACGGGCTGGCCCAGCCATTCCAACTGCCAGATGTGATTCGAGACGGCGCGCGCAACGACACACTCTTCCGGCACGGTTCCTCCTTGCGGGCTCAAGGACTCGATCAAGAACAGATCCGGGCCGCCCTGGAGAGAATCAACGTCACTCGCTGTGCAAGCCCGCTTGACGCAGCTGAATTGGACGCCATCGCCAAATCGGCGGCGCGGTATGACCCAGGGAACGAACACCTAACAGACCTCGGCAATGCGCGTCGGCTGGTGCAACAACACGGCAACCAACTCCGGTACGTCCAGGAGTGCGGTTCCTGGTACACCTGGGATGGGCGGGTCTGGGCGCTCGACCGAACTGGCGAGGTCATGCGCTACGCAAAGGCGACCGTGCGCCAGATGTACATCGAGGCAACTGCGATTGAGGATTCCGGCCAACGCGAGCGTTTGGTGCGCTGGGCTCTCGCTTCGGAATCTGAGCACCACCTGCAGGCAATGATTGCGCTCGCGTCCACAGAGCCCGGCATCGCCACGGCGGTCGAGTCGCTCGACCGGGATCCGTGGCTACTCAATGTCCTAAATGGCACCATAGAGCTCCGCAGCGGCACACTTCGCAAGCACAACCCAGAAGACCTGACGACCCGGCTGGTCTCCGTTGAATTCGATCCAACGGCGACCGCCCCGATGTGGGAAGCATTCCTCTCGACGGTCATGGGAGCTGATGCGGAGTTGATCTCGTATGTGCAGCGGCTCGCGGGTTACTCGCTTACCGGGGACGTGTCCGAGCAGGTGCTGTTGTTCCTTCACGGATACGGCAGCAACGGCAAGACGACGCTTCTTAACACGCTGCTCGAACTCCTCGGCCCTTACGCGAAGCAGGCTGACCCTCAGTTGCTCATGGCCAGGAGCAACGACACGCACCCAACCAACATGGCTGACCTGCGTGGAAGTCGGCTTGTGGTCTGCTGTGAGGTGGATGAAGGCCGACCGCTGGCGGAAGCCACGGTCAAGCAGTTGACCGGTTCCGACAGGATTAAGGCGAGGTTCATGCGGCAGGACTTCTTCGAGTTCGACCCGACTCACAAGATCTGGCTGGCAGCCAATCACAAGCCCGTGGTGCGAGGCACCGACCACGCCATGTGGCGCCGCATTCGCCTCATTCCGTTCATGGTCACCATCTCCGAGGCACAGCAGGACCGCCAACTCTCGGCGAAGCTGCGTACTGAACTGCCCGGGATCCTGGCGTGGGCAGTCCAGGGCTGCCTCGCTTGGCTGAGGGATGGTCTGGCCGCTCCCGACGGCGTTCTGATGGCCACCGCGGAGTACCGGAGTGAAATGGACCTCGTTGCCCAGTTCGTGGACGAGCGGTGCCATGAAGATCAAGCCGCCGAAGTGTATGCGAAAGCACTCTACGCGGCGTATCGCGACTGGTGCGAAGAAGCCGGGCTGGAGCATCCGTGCGTCAAGCAGGCCTTTGGGCGGCGCATGGCCGAGCGCGGATACGGGAAACGCAAGGCAGCCGGCGGTCAACTCGTTTACCAAGGGGTGGAGCTGCAGTAGAGGAAGGGCGAGGTGGACGATCTAAGGGCGCAACCGGATTGCGCTCACAATGGGATCGCCAAGGGCTAGATGGTCGAAATGCCGAAGATCGTCCACATCGACCGCTCCCTCTTGACAGGGCCACCGAACCTGGCGGGAACGCGCCGGTGGGGTCGTGACTGAAATGGGCGCGTTTTCGGACAGGGGTACCCAGTCGGCCAGAGGGGCAACACACCGCGTATTTGGGAAGCCCCCCGGCATCCGGCTGGTCGGGGCACGTAACAACAACGCACGCACGTCCACGAAAGGCGGGAACAACAAGAAGCAGCTCAGGTCGGGCCCAAAGGGGCGGCTGGGTGGGGAGGGGATTCGCATGGAAGGACGGTCTCTGCAGGGCAACCGCTGGTTAACGGTGGTTGAAGTCGCGCTGATGTTGCGCTGGGACGTTGATAGCAGGGCGGCAAGACGACGGCTCCGTCGGATACCACCAGCCCAATTGCCGTATCACCCACTAGGCCGCGACCGGCTCTACACGGAGGCGGATGTGGTCAAGTACGTCGAATCGCGGAGGGTACAATGATGAACCGACGAACTCACCTGATGGTGGACCGCGTCTTCAAAGACGTGGGGCGAATACACCGGTCAATGGAAACGGCGGACCCGAGGGAGGCAAAGAAGCGTGAGCGGATGCTGTTCACGCTTCACGACCACAGCCGCATCGACATCCTGCGCGGCATCCGCGACGGACGGCTCAGCGTGACCCAGGTATCTGATGCCTTCGCACGGAACCGGCTTGACGATCTGCCAACAGCGGAGGCCCTGGTCCCATTGCAGCACGCCGTGGAGATCTGGTTGCAGTCAGGCCACGGCTCCAGGAAACCGCTACGGGGCGCAACCCTAGCTGGATACCGTCAGATGTGGCAGCAAGCCTTGGCCGACGGAGCATTTGGCACCGAACCGAGCGTCGCCGACGTGACCGCAGAACGAACTGAGGCATACCGGCGGAAGTTGCTCCAGGCGGGACACGCACCGATGGCGAATCGCTGTTGGTGCGCCGTCAAGAGCTTCCTTGGCGAAACGCTCGGCAAGCGTCATTCCCAAGTTCTCGCAGTCCAAGACCTCCAGCGCTACCCAGAACTCAAGAGGGTCCGGCCCGCCCTAACCCCGGAGAACTTCTGGCGGTGGCACGGGGCGAGCTCAGATGTGATCCGACCAGCTCTGGTGGCCATGGCCGTCAGCGGGATGATGCCTTCCGAGCTTGAACGTCTCGGGCCGGAACACGTGGACAGGGCAAACGGCTGGTTGCTGGTTCCTGGAGCCAAGACAGAGGGCCGTCCTCGCATCGTCGGTGTGCCCTCATGGGCCTGGGAGGCCATCAGCCAGGTAACCCCCTGGCGGTTGGATCGAAGCTGCTTCCAGAGGCAGATAAAGAAGAGCGCACGGAACGCGGGTGTGCCCTGGGCGCGCCTCTACGACCTTCGCCGGGGCTTCGCTCGGTGGCACGAGGCGTCGGGAACACCCGAATCCAGGATTCGGGCGTACATGGGCCACAGCACCCTTGGGATGACCGACAGCTACCTGCGTAGCGAAGTCGAGCCCTATGCCCAGAAGGACGCCGAACGGATGGGCGAGCACCTGCGCGGTGGCCAGAACCGTCACCACCTCCAACTCGCAGGCTAGTCACCCAGGAGTCACCTGTGAGGCCGAAGGACTGCCCAGACGACGAACGGCGCGGCCTCGGGAGAACCGAAGCCGCGCCTTGTGTTTCCGTCAGTGCGCCGCCCGTGAATCGAACACGGAACCTACTGATTAAGAGTCAGTTGCTCTGCCAGTTGAGCTAGCGGCGCGTGGCGCGAAAAGTCGCCACCTCCCGCCGATTGCGCAACCGGCCGGAGCCGCACACCCCCAGCGCCCACGACGCCCGCGCGCCTACTCTTGCGACCGGGCACTTACATTCATAGCTTACATTCACTGATAGGAGGCTGTGAATGGCACGTCAGCGGCCGCCCCGCGTTCGGGAGCCCGTGCAGGTCTACCTCGACGCGCCAGACCGCCAGCTGCTCGAAGACCTGGCGCGGCGCACCGGCCTGCCCCGCACCGAGGTGCTACGGCGCGGCCTGCGGCGCCTGGCGCAGAGCGAGCTGGCCGAGCGAAAGCCCGGTTGGTCGCTCGACGTTCTTATTGGCGCCATGGGCGACGACCCTCGCCTGCCCGCCGACCTCTCGACGCGCCACGAGGACTACCTCTACGGCGGCGGCTATGAGCGCCTCGCGCGTACTCGCGGACACAAGCGCGCTCCTCGCGCTCGCTAACGGGCGCGACCAGTACCACAGGCGCGCGACGGACATCGCGCGCCGCTTCCTCGCCGGCGGCGGGCGGCTCATGAGCACCGCGCTGGTTCTCGCCGAGCTGTACAATCACGTCCTGTACCTGATGGGGCCGTCCGCCGCACGGCGAACCGCGCTGGCACTGCTCCAGGACCCGGCCTACGAGTGGCAGGACGCGTCGCTGCCGCTGCTCCGCGCGGCGGTCGCCGGGTGGCTCGAGCGCTTCGCCGACCAGCGCTTCTCGCTCACCGACGCCGTGAGCTTCGAGGTCATGCGCCGCCAGCGCCTGACGACGGCCTTCGCATTCGACGAGGACTTCGTGACGGCGGGTTTTGACCTGCTGCGGTAGCCTCGTCCCGTGCGAACACCCCGCTGCAACCTTTCCGCCGCCGCCTACGTCTATACCAGGGTGCGCCGCCGGCCGGCGCACGACCCAGGCCGCCCCTGCTCCACCTCGTCGCCGAGCCGCCGATGCGCAACGTGAGGCTCGCCTTCCGCACGCTGTTCCGGACGCCGTTCGTCACGGCGGTCGCGGTGCTTTCCCTCGCCCTCGGGATCGGCGCCAACGCGGCGATCTTCTCGCTCACCGACCAGGTCCTGCTCCGCCCCCTGCCGGTTCCGGAACCCTACCGGCTGGTGAACCTCACGGCGCCCGGACCCAACCCCGGCTCCCAGACCTGCAACGAGACGGGCGGCTGCCAGGAGGTCTTCAGCTACCCGATGTTCCGGGACCTCGAGCGCCGCCAGACGGCGCTCGCGGGGCTCGCCGCCCACCGTATCTTCGGAGCGAACTTCGCCGTCAAGGACGAGCCGTTCACCGGCGAAGGGGTGCTCGTCTCGGGCGCGTACTTCCGGACACTGCAGCTCACGTCCGCCCTGGGACGGCTGCTGGGCCCGGAGGACGACGGGACCATCGGCGCTCCCTTCAACGCGGTGCTGAGCTACGCATGCTGGCACGCCCGCTTCGGCGCAGACCCCAAGGTGATCGGCCGGACGATCACCGTGAACGGCCAGCTGTTCACGATTGTCGGCGTGGCGCCGCGCGGCTTCGAAGCCACGACCTTCGGCAGCCACCCGCTGGTGTTCGTCCCACTGACCCTGAGCCAGAAGCTCGGCAACTACAGCAGCTTCGAGGACCGGCGCACCTACTGGGTCTACCTCTTCGCGCGGCTCAAGCCTGGCGTCGCCCTCGCCCAGGCGAAGAGCGCGCTCAACGGGCTCTACCACCCGATCATCAACGACGTGGAGGCGCCGCTGCAGCGGGGGATGAGCACGGCGACCATGGCGAAGTTCCGCGCCAAGGAGATCGGTGTCTTCCCCGGCTACCGGGGACAGAGCCAGACGCACAGCCAAGCGAAGACGCCGCTGACGATGTTGTTCGGCGTCACGGCGGTCGTGCTCCTCATCGCCTGCGCCAACATCGCCAACCTGCTGCTGGCGCGGGCCGCCAGCCGCGGCAAGGAGATGGGGGTGCGCCTCGCCCTCGGTGCCGGGCGCCGGCACCTGGTCGTGCAGCTCCTCACCGAGTCCGTGATCCTCGCGCTGATGGGCGGCGTGCTGAGCCTCGGCGTCGCCGAGATCACGCTCCGCCTCCTCGGGTCGCTGCTGCCGTCCGACGCGTCCACCATCCTCGACATGAACCTGCAGCCGTCGGTCCTGCTGTTCACCGCAGCCCTGGCCGTGGCGACCGGCGTGGTATTCGGCCTCTTCCCCGCCCTGCACAGCACGCGGTCCGGCCTCATCGACGCGATCCGCTCCAACACCGGCCAGATCGCCGGACACCGCGGCGCCGCGCGCTTCCGCTCGGCGCTGGTGACGGCGCAGATCGCGCTGGCGAGCAGCCTCCTGATCTGCGCGGGGCTGTTCCTCAAGAGCCTGGTCAACGTGACGCACGTGGACCTGGGCGTGAAGGTGGACGATGTCGTGACGTTCCGGATCTCCCCGTCGCGCAGCGGCTACGACAGCACGCGCCGAGCGCTGCTGTTCCAGCAGGTCGAGGAGGAGCTGGCCCAGCTTCCCGGGATCACCGGGGTCACCGCGGCCAACGTCGAGTTGCTTGCCGGAAACAACTGGGGCACCGATGTCTTCGTGGAGGGCTTCAAGACCGGGCCCGACATCGACAACAACAGCCGCTACAACCAGGTCGGCCCGGGCTACTTCCGGACGCTGGGGATCCCGGTGCTGGCGGGCCGCGAGTTCACCCCGTCGGACTTCAAGGGCGCCCCGCGTGTCGCGGTCGTCAACCAGACCTTCGCGAAGAAGTTCCACATCGAGCGGGACCCGGTCCACAGGTTCATGGGGATGAGCGGCCCCGACTCCCTCAACATCGAGATCGTGGGCCTGGTGCAGGACGCGAAGTACAGCCAGGTGAAGGACCCGGTCCCGCCGCTGTTCTTCACCCCGTGGCGCCAGGACCCGAGCGTGGGGTCGTTGAGCTTCTATGCGCGCAGCGCGGTGCCGCCCGAGCACCAGCTCCGGGCCATCCAGGCGCTCCTCAAGCGCCTCGCGCCCACCGTGCCGGTCTTCGACCTCAAGACGATGCCGCAGCAGATCCGCGACAACGTCTTCCTCGACCGGATGATCAGCATCCTCTCGACGGTGTTCGCCGCGCTGGCGACGCTGCTGGCCGCGGTGGGGCTCTACGGCGTGCTGGCCTACACGGTCCAGCAGCGGACGCGCGAGATCGGCGTGCGGATGGCGCTGGGCGCCGACGCCGCCAGGGTCCGCGCCCTGGTGGTGCGGCAGGTAGGCCTGATGTCGGTCGTGGGGGGCGTGCTCGGGATCGGACTCGCCCTCGCCCTCGGCAAGGTGCTGAATTCTCTGCTCTACGGGCTCACCGGGACCGACCCCGTGGTGTTCGCGCTCGCTCTGGCTTCCCTCGGCGCCGTCGCCGCCGCCGCCAGCTACGTCCCGGCGCGGCGCGCGAGCCTGGTGGATCCGGTCGAAGCGCTGCGGTACGAGTAGGGGGTCACGTGGCACGCTCCAGCCCGTTCTTGCTCACCCTGGTAGTCTCGGCCGGCCTCGCGCTCGGCGTCTCCGCTTCCAGAGCCGCGGCGCAACTGCCCCCCGTCGTCTTCATGGAAGCCGTCGGCGGCGCCGGACAGCGGACCGACTCCACCTACCGCGAGGTCACCGACTCGGCGAAGCTCGCCCAGTACCGCCGCTGGCTGGACAACGAGTCGGCCCGTTTCGCCCTCACGCTCTACGCCGACGCGCGGAGGATCGCCAGGGAGGAGCGGCACCTGGCTCTGCAGCCAGAGGCCTACTACGTCGCTCTCGTGCCCGGCGGCAATCACGCCTCGGTGGGTTTCCGTCTTCAGACCGATTCCGGCACGCGCGACTACCCCAACGCGGCGTACATCCTTCTTGACGCGGAGGACTGGCGCTTTTCCACTACCCTGCTCCACGAGACCGGCCACATGGTGCTGTACGTCCTGGCGGGGGGTCGAGTGCTCCCCCGGCGGGATCTCATTCCGATCTCGCACTCCACCGCTGCTCTCACCGACCGCGGTACGGCCTTCGACGAAGGATTCGCAATCCACCTCGAGACAGTGCTGGCGCAGATCGCGACGGAGCCCTGGCTCGTGAATCGGTACCGGCACGGCCAGCTGCTCTTCGGGGACCAGCCGGGCCTGATGAGCGAGTACTACCGGCAGACGTCGGACCTGCTGACCTTCTCGCAGACCGTGGGCCGCTATGCGCTCGTGCGCGACAACAACTTCGCGTTCGAGCCGGCCTACACCGGGCCGGACTACTTCCGCGTCCAGCTCGAACCATCCCGCGACGTCGCCGCACTCCGATCCGCCGACGCCCTGCTGCAGTCCGAGGGTTTCTACGCATCGTTCTTCTTCGGGCTGCTGATGCGAGGGACGCGGATCCCGGACTCGAGCGCGCTCATGGTCCGGGAACGTCAGGCGCTGACCGCGCTCGCGGACGTCTTCGAGCACGTGCCCCTGACGCCCGGCACGCCGTATCTGCTGCATTTCCTCGCCGCCTTCGCCCGGCGCTTTCCGGCGAACGCAGCGGAGGCGGACGACGTCTTCCTCGACCTGTCGCACGGTGTCTTCATGGATGCGGACGCCGAGGCGGTCTGGCGCCGGCATTACCTGGCCGCCATCCGCGTGGACCTCGCGGGCCTGGGCCGCGACTCGCTGAACGCCCGCCGAGCCCGGTGGCGGGAGCAGCTCCGCACCAATCCGGACATCGTCTTTTCGCGCCTCGGTCCTCAGCTGCGGTGCGAGGTGGCCAACGTGCCCGTGCGGATGCTCGATGAGGTGGCGCCGCTCAGCTTCGACGCGAACACGGCGCCGGAGGGCGTGCTCCGACTCGTGCCCGGGCTGAGCGCGTCAGGTATCGCGGCGTGGCTGCGCGAGCGGTCACAACGCCCGTTCACGGGCTGGCGCGACCTCGTGAACCGTGTGCCGTCCGTCCGGCGCGTCGCGGCTCGCCTGCGGTGCGATTCCTGATTGTCGGAAAGGGGTCGCCGGGCCGCCTCTGCTACAGCGTCACGAAGGCGGCGTCCCACTGCGAGCCGTCCTCGTCCTGCTTGTAGAACTTCGAGACGTTTACCACGAGCTTCCCGCCGTCCTTCCGCACGGCGAAGCGGTCCATGCCGCGCGTCGCCCGGCCGGAGATGAACACGCCGTCGGGACGGTAGCGGGAGTGGTGCTTCGGGCACTGGAACTGATTGTCCTCGCTCTGCCAGCGCACCGCCGTGTTCTGATGCGGACAGGCCAGGTTGAACGCGTACGCCTTCTGCTGGTAGCGCACCGTGATCACCTGGTTGTCCTTGTCAATCTGAGCGCCGTCCTCAGCCGGGATCGGATAGGTCAGTTCGTCCCCTGCCCTGCCGAGCGCGCGGACGAACTCCAGGCTCAGCGCCGCGGCGCGGGCGGGGCTCCCGCCCAGGGCCGCCACGACGCCAGCGAGCACCACGCCGGCCTCCCGGAGGAACGCCCGGCGCTCGACTAGAGCACAGCCCTCGCATTCGCGCTGCGCATCGGCGTGAGGCGGTCGGCCAGTCGTCATGTCAGGACACCGTCGTGAGGAACGCGCCGGCCAGCAGGACGGCGAACCAGAGCACCAGACTCACCATCGACGTCCGCCGGAACCGCGCCAGGTATGGCACGACGGCACCCGTCTCGATGGCCTGCTCCGCCTTGAGCCGCACCCACCCGTTCACCAGCAGCAGGGCGATCAGCCCCATCTTGGTCCAGAAGAGCCACGCCGTGAGATAGGTGTGCAGGTCGGAGAAGAGCTGCAGCACGCCCGTCGCGACCGTGAGAGCCAGGCCGGCGATCACCCAGTTGTGCACCGCCTTCAGCCGCTCAATCTCGCGGGCGAGGTGCTCTCCGGCTTCGGCCGGCAGCAGCAGCGACACGCGGTCGGCGGCGATCGCGAGGCCTCCGGCGCCGAGCACGCCAGCCAGGTGCACGAACATTATCCCGGCGCTCAGCGCTTTCGAGTCGGCGTACAAGTGCGCCCAGCGCTCGACGAGACCGGAGGCGACAGGTGCCATCATGCTCAGTTCTTCCAGATCAGCATCATGACGTACGAGGCGAGCGCCGTGCTCATCGAGGCGATCGCGAGGGTCCGGTGCGTGCTCTTGTTCACCGCGCCGCCGCTGAACAAAATGCGGCGCGGTGAGGGCGCGGTCGCACCCGTCGCCACGAAGCCGGCGTCGGCCAGGAACATCAGGCCGGCGTGGATCCAGCGCCGCGTCCTGCCCGCCGGATCGTGCCGGCTGTCCCACAGGTTCCACGCGCCGGTCACCGTGTTCACCCCGAACAGCCCCGCCACTCCCAGCGCGACCAGGCGATGCGCGTCCACGGTGGACTGCGAGCCGGGGGGATTGTTGTACAGCTTCGTCCCCAGGATGTATTCCGCCACGAAGAGCGGCACCGTGGCATAGCTCGCGATGCGGTGAATCTCCAGGCGCGTGTAATAGAAGTCGCTGTACTCGACCGCCCGTGGGCGCTGGCGCCCGCTGTCGGCCACGACGAGAACCGGCTCGGCAGACTCGAAACGCGGCGCGGGCCGCGGCCCCAGGTCGCCGGACGGCGCGGGGATCGAGTCCGCCACCGCCGCCGGTGCTGCCAGCGCCGACGACCCCGTGTCCGGCATTGCGGCGGCGGGGAGGGTCGGCAGCGTGGTCGCCAGGAGCCACAGAAGGTGCAGCAAGCGTCACTCCCTACGCGTTGGTGATGTCCACCTGACTGTTGGTAGTATCGATGCTCGCCGCGAACTTGTGAAGCGGCGCCGAGCCCGGAGCCACCGGCACGCCGCAGGCGGCGAGCGCCGATGCGGCGAGCGCGGAGGTGGTGGTCGCAACGAACTCACGGCGTGTCGGCATGCGTTGTCCCGGGTTTGCCAGCGGTCGCGGATTCACGAAACGCGCAATTGAAACCCGGTCGAACCCGATTGGTTCCGGCGCGCCGCCTACTGGATCGAGTCCACTCGCGCGTTGCGGGCCGCGGCCGAGTCCTGCGCGCTGAGCGCGCCGCGAATCCCCCTCGCACCGGGAAGCCGCGAGGCGCCAAGGATGCTGTCCTTCTGTCGT
>Ga0187885_10001527_pt1 | contig 25043 bp, 37 predicted proteins | sample June2016WEW_20_1_3_FD_132970 | JGI IMG/M metagenome (GOLD analysis project Ga0187885, IMG submission 132970) | Peatland microbial communities from SPRUCE experiment site at the Marcell Experimental Forest, Minnesota, USA - June2016WEW_20_100 | ecosystem: Environmental > Terrestrial > Soil >... | reverse complement strand
TGGAGGTTGATGACGGTTGAGCGGGTCGAGCCCGAAGCCATGGCATATCCCGGAACTGCGTCAGGCGTGGCTGTGGCGAGCTTCTCCATCTCGTCCCATGCTTGGTTGAGCCACTTCTGAGCGATGTCGAACTGGTCGCAGAACTGCTGTCGCTGCTCTGGTGTCCAGCTCGCCACCGGAACGTCCACCAGCGACTTCTGAACCGGCACGAGCGAGCCGGCGAACTGGTTGTATTCCTTGCAGGACGACTTCGCCTTGCAGAACTTGCACTGGATTTCACCCGCCGTCCGTGGTGCGCCCGGCTTATTGCTGGCATTGACACGGTGATACATCTCCTCGCGCGCCCGCATGAGGTCGGGACGCTTGTAGATGCACAACTGCGGTGAGTGCGTCACAAGCGGCTGGATGACCGCCACGGCCAATTCCTCGAGCAGCGCGGTGTTGATGTCATACAGGCAGGCTTGGTCGCGCAGCTGAATATTAGTGGGCGATTCAGGTATCTCGCCCACTAGCGACTTGATTTCCACGATGAGCGCCTTCGTGCCCTTGCGATGCACCCGGTCAAGCTGGCCGCTGTGCTGCAAACTGTCCGGCCACTTCGCCCAGAACCGCTTTTCGCACACCGGCCTTGGAGTCAGGCCTTCCACTTCCTTGCCGAAGTATTGCACCAGCAGCTTCTTCTCAATCTCAAGGAATGAGAGGTAGATGTCCTGCTGTCGCACCGTCAGCCCCTTGTCGTCACCGGCAGCCAGTGCCGCGTGGAGCTCGTTCCCGAACGTGGCGTCGTCGCTATTCTTGTCCGGAATGTTTGCCTGTGCCAGATGCCGGCCAGCGCAGTTTGAGTCCGCCTGCGCGTTGCTGGCGCTTGTCCATGTTCCGCGTTCCTGTTCGCTCATTGCGACACCCCTTTCTGGTTCTTGATGCGGTTGAAGATGTCAGCGCCCTGTTCGTAGAGCATATCCACGACCGACGAATCCATCTTGTCCAGCGCCTTTTCATTGGACACGCCCAAATCGGCGACGAACGCGACCACCTCGTCCTCGGTCAGGCTGGCGAGCTGAATCAGACCCTTAACAGCCTTCAGTTTGTTTAGACCGCTTTCTGGCTTGGACTCCTCCTTCTTGGGAGTGACGTTCTTCTTCACCGCCACATTCTCGTCAGTCGGAACCACAGTGGCCGGTTCGCGTTCTACCAGCTTCTTCGGCTCCTTGAACTCCGGTTCAGCCGCCACCGGCTCCCTGCCATTGTCCACATAGCTGACATCGCCAGTGTCGGCGTCAATCACAGCTCCGCCGTCCATCTTGATTGCTTTTTCCATCTGGATGGACTTGGGGCCGTAGTGGTTCAGCAGAGACTTCTCGACGGTCTTAATGGCCATCTCGTCCCGCTTGGTTATCCATAGGCAGTTGGCCTCCTTGTCCGGCTTGCCCTTGGAGAACTTGTATTGCTTGGAATACATCATGGCGTGGCTCTCAATCTCCTCTGCCGTCCAGTATTCTCCCCGCTCAAAACCGTTGAGCAGGCGGAAACGCGCGGCATAGCCAATAACCTTGTCGCTGGTCTTCTTGGACTTGGCCAGCTTGAGAAGGCCGTCCAGCTCGTCGTATGATTCCAGCTCGCCTTCATAGACCACAGTGGAGCCGAACGACTTATACTTGCCGGAGCGCATCGCCAGCTGGATGAACCCCTTGAATCCTATTTGAAACTGGCACTTGTCTCCGTATGGAATCAAATGTGCCTCTCCGATGTTTGGGTCAATGGATAGGTCGAGCGCAGCCGCAGTAAATGCTGCACCAATCACCGATGATGGGTCGCATTTCTGGAGCTGGAACGACTGATTGACTATCTGGACAAGCGCCGCCGCAAACTGCGGAGCGCGCTCACCAATCACTTCCTTGAGTCGGTTCTTGACCGTCTCGTTTTGAACCAAGTCCTTTAGGGACGAGGATTTTATCAATGCACTGCTCATGTTTTATGTTTCCTTTTTGTTTTGGTTTTCTACACCACCCGGAATGGGTGAAAAATAATCTACTCTTGGCCTACCAATGGTCAAAGCCCGCTTACCACACTTCGGACATCGTCCAACGCTGTCAGTTCCGCTGTCGCGGTTCACGTCGCAAGTCGGCGGTGGCTCAGCTTTCTACGTTAGGCGGCAATAGTTGCGTTTCGATAAACGAGCGAGTGCCGATTGCCAGATGACGCGCCCGGCGATTCCGTGGCATGACCGAGATTTGTTCAAGAGCTTTGATGGCGACTTGAAGCGCGGCGCAGGTTCGTTGGATGCCGTTGTGGTCAGTCCATTTTACGCCGCAGGATTTGCATTTTGTTTTTGTCATAGATTTTATGTCAGTTCACGTTTTGCCGCCTAACAAGTCGCCGGAGCCAACCGCCGTTGGCGCTGGCCGTTTGGCGACAAGTCGCAGGTTGTTGGATGATTTAGTTCCACGGTGGCTCAGCTTTCTACGTTAGACATCGCGGCGGACGCCTTCTCCGTCAGTGAGTCGAACACTGACACATTATGATTGCCAACTTCCTCGGATGCTGCACAGACGGCGCAATCGCAATTCGCCTTGCACCGCCCCTGTTCCCACACGGCGTTGTAGAGTTCTATGAGATGCTTTACCAAGTGCCCCTCGGCTTGGTTCAGAGATACCGTTTCTATTTTGCGGGCGATTGTGGCAGGTATTACATCGCGGTCGCCAAATCTATCGGCAGACCCGGTGCAGGAGTCGGTTATCGGTGTTTTGATTTCAGTTTTCATATTTGTGTATCGCTATGCCTAACAAGACGCCGGAGCCAACGGGCGTTATCGCTTTCAGTTTTTCTCATAAGATTTCTGGTTGGCCGAGTCACGGGTCGCCCGTGGCTCAGCTTTTTTCGTTAGGCATCGCGGCCACGTCGTTGATTTTACCATGATACATTCTGATGCCGCATTTAGGACATTTTGACCAGAGCGTGCTCATCTGCCGGAGTTCGGATTTGCACTGCGGGCAGATTGGCGGATTGTAGTCTTTCGGGCCATTTAGCTGCATGTATCTTTTCTTTGTCATAATTCAGTTTTCATCTTGCACACCATGAGCACATTGTTTTCCGTTCTCTGCCGCGTGTTTCTTTCGGCACACGCCCAGCCGCAAAGCATTTTGCCAGTTCTTCCATGCTCGCCGGCCACGAGTCCCGCTGGTCAGAGCGGAAGGTGTGGCCAGCCCATTTCTCGATTGCGATTCCTTCTGCGTAGCGGTCGGGATGGTCGCGCCACAGTTCATACCATTCGATGAGCCGTTGGAAGAAGCACCAGTCACAGTCCGTCCGAGGTGGCGGCATCATGTCGCGCTCTTTGAGGTAGGAGAGCACTTTGTTCAGTCCCCATCCCCATCGCACCAGCGGGAAGTCTTGAGTCATTCCATCGCGGCCAGTCCAGTCAGTTCCTTCACGCGGGTCATTGCCCAGCACTTCATCGGCGCGGATGCCGACGTAGGAGATTGCCGGTTTTAGCTTTTCCGCATACGACATAAATGGCTCGATTTTTATGAGGCGCGTGCAGAAGCGCATCCGCCAGTTCGGCAGCGTCTTGAATTTTACGATGAGTTCGACCAGCGACGGTGCGGGGATTCTGACGAGCGGCTTGCCGAGTGCCTTTTCGAGCTTCGCCCAGTGTGCATCCATCGCCGGGAGTTCGCGCTTGGTTGGCGTGATACAGAATTGATAGTCGTCGCTCGGCTCGCGTTCGGCCAGTTCTATTGCCATCGCCGTTGAGTCTTTCCCGCCGGACAGTGCCACGATTCTAGCCGGACGTGCTAACAAGTCGCTGGAGACGACCCGGATTGGCGCTGTCAGTTGTCCGTTGAGGTTTTCGGTTTGCATAGATTTTTGGTTCCGGGCGTCTCAGCTCCGGTCGTTGGGCGTCATAGCAACGCGCTTTGGTTTGCGCGGGCGTCCGCCGAGCCTGCCGTTCTCGCGAGCAGCTTTCGACTTGGCCGCGCTTTTGATTTTACCGAGCGCCACGGCAGCGGGATTTTTCATTCTGGTTCGATGACGTAGTTGTGTTTCATCTTCAATCCAGTCTCCCACGTTTTGAGAGCTTCGTTGAAGATGTCCTGCATGGAGTCATCCGGGCTGCGCTCTATTTCACGCACAGCCTCGGTGATCGCATTCAGGAGTTTTGCGTTGGCGCTCATTTGGTTTCGTTGTTGATGCCAGCCGTCAGAAAGTAGTGGAGCATATCGCGCTGCCACCCGTTCATTTCCATGTTACCAGTAGTCCCGCGACGGATTTTGATTTGGAACTCCACCACGTTCAAATCGCGGATAGTGCATTCAGTCATCGGCTCACGGCGCAGCTTGTCGCGTTCATCGAGTAGCTCGTGGAGTTCGGGGATTGTCGTTGTCATGCTCTATAAATAACCCAGCGTTCGGATGTAATCAAGAACTATTTTCATTTCTTCTCCTTCTCGTTGCGGGCTGCGGTTGGTTGTGGTGTTGGCATATTATTTAATTTAAAATTGCCACCCAGCAGGGTCTGGACTGCCAGACGCCGGACATATCAACCGGCTCCTGCTGGGTGGCGGATTCATTATAGCATCAACCTTGGTAATTCCAAGAGTCGTCTGCAACTTTGTTACCATTTACTTCTGGAGCCTGCTCGATGCGCATGGCCAGAGTGATTTTCTCTTGCATGGCGTCGTATAAGTCCTCGAACGTCATACTGTTATTGGACAAGTCTTCCAGCATGATACCGAACAGTTTAGCGTGTTCGCCAGTGGACATCTCCTCGATGAATCCAAAGAACTCCGACGCGTCGTATCCGTTGCACAGGGCGACGGTCTCCAAGTCGTCCAGCAGCTTCATGGCGTCGCCGGGATGCGTCAGCAACTGCTGCTCGCGCTGCTGCTTCTTGAGCTCCTTGCGCTGGCGCTTGGTGAGCTTGGCTTCCTCCTTGGGCGCAGTCGTCGGCCCGCCAATCCGGTTCGGGCAGGTGGCGACAACGTGGTCAGACCACTTGCCGCAGTTGTGGCACCAGGTATTTCCGGACTGGTATTTGCTCTGACTATTCCGGTGGTCGTATTCGTAGTGATGCTGCGTTACCACCGGGCGGTCGATGATGTAGTTATCCTTCCATTGGGCGGGGAAGAACAGGAAGCCCTCTGCCGGTGGCGTGAGGCCGTGCGTGGCGATGAGGATTTCCGACGACTTGGCCATCTGCCGGCGGGCGGTCTTGTCAAGGTCGGGCATGATGCCGAACAAGTCCTTGAACTCATTCGCCTTGGCCGTGATGCCTTCGCCGATGTTCCAGAAGGCGTCCATAATGGGCTCGAACTTGTGGCCTTTGAGATACAGCCGGCAATGGATGTCCCGGTCGGGCTTGTCCATGTTTCCGATGGTGATGTGCAGTCCGTCCTGCGACTGCTCATCCGCCGAGTCTGTGCCGCTCTGGAACGCCGAACAGGTGCAGTGATGATGCACAGTGCCGAAGTAGAGCCAGCCGTCATGGTCGGCGAACTGCGCCCGCTGCGCCGCGCGCGCCGGATGGTCGTCAATCTCCTTGATGGTCATTCCTGTGCCGCCCTTCTGCGGGAACGCCCACGCCTTCCAGCCGTGGACGGGATGGACGAACAGACGCACCTGCGCCTCGCTGCGCTCCGTGGCCTGTGTCCATTCAAAGAACGCCATCATCTGCGCCCATTCATTCGGGCTGATTTTGGGGCCGGTGTATTCAAACTGAGCCTTGGTCGCCTTGACTTCGTGTTCCAGCAGGCAGCTGAACACGCCGTTGAACTTCTTCTCCTCGACGGACTTGCCGGAGGAGGCCGTAATAATTGCCGATTTCATTTTCGTTTTTCCTTTGGTTCTTGGTTTTCTGTTCATTCTCCGCCAGTGAGTCGGGTATAGGTTTCTGGCGCGTGGTTACGCAGCAGGTCTTTCAGTGACTCCATGGCCGTCATTGAATTTCGCAGACTGATGCTTTCATCCCGCGTGTCATCAACTTCATGGTCTTCAGTGGTTTCTCCATCGTCGCCACAACTTTCCCAGTCGATGCCAGCATCTTCAATGGAAGTGACCGCCTGTGACCGCAGTTCATCCAGTAGGTCTTGCAGGTTATCGAAGTCCTCCGCCGCCGACAGGACATCGGCCAGCTGGATGCCTCCACTCTCTCTGGAGTGTTCGCTCTCGAAGTAGGTGCAATGCCCCACGACTGTCCGCTCGCAGTCGAACTCCAACGTGAGCATAGGGACAGCGGGGCGAGCCTGACGACCAGCCATCTGTTGCAGCATAGGACTCTTGGTTGCAACCGGCGGATTGACGTTATATTCAGCCCAATCCACGATTTTCTCGTAGGTGTCCAGCTCCGGCGGCACCGGAACTTTCAGCCGCGACAGCAGGAACCCGCGAATCATCTCGTTGTTCGGGCAGGCCTTAATCATTTCCCGCGCCGATTGGTTGAACACCTTGTCGAACTCCATAAGCTTGCACTTCTTGAGCAGCTCGACTGTCCACTCGTCCTTGACCGACTCCATACTCTTTAGGTTATCAAGTCCCACCTTTAGTGCCAGCTCCCTTGGGCGTGTTTGGTAGTAATAACCATTGCCACACGGAACTTTGCAGCGCATCAGGAACTGTGGATTCGATTCCGCTGGCAGTGCAATGGCCTCCTCAAACGGAATGTCCCGCTCCTTCTCTGGACCTCCAGTCATGGCATCAGCCGGAACCATCAGCTCGATGGTGAACTTCTCGCCTTCCGCATTGGCCATTTTGGTCTTGTTGTCATGCAGTTCATAGCCGGTGAACAGGTGATACACCTGCGGCTGCGTCTCCGGGATGGCGGAATAGTTGCGACCAACGATTCTGCCAGACTTGTTGGTGAGCCGAAACAATCGGCTTCCTTTAATGCCGGCAATCTCCTCATGGCTGCCGAGCACTAGCTCGACCACCGATAAGATGTCAGGCAGTATTTCATAGACGCCACCTATCATTCTGCCTGCTTCTGCGACTGGATAGGGATGAGCCTCCTCGCGAGTGGTATATCCACCGGAGTATGACATCAAGTATGAAAGCGGGCGAATCAGGTCATCCCGAAATAGGAACCGGCGATGCGGAGGAAGCTTCTTCACTTCTTCTGCGCTGTACAGCTCAAACTCCGACTTCGGATAGGGCTTGGGATAATCTGGCTTCGTTCTTTGGTCAGGTGTTCCGCTCATTGTTTGTCCTTTATTTTGTTCACCACATACGCGGTGAGGTTGCTGATGATTTGATAGGGTAGGTGCGGTACGAGCTCGACGGGCATCTTTGGCCGTTCGAGATTCCAGATGACGAACAGGTGCTGCATGAGCGCCGCCGCCATGAAGTTTGCCGACACCAGTTGTTTGTTGACTTCTTGAGCTTCGCCGGTGCAGCCGATGGCGGCAGCGCGTGGGTCGCCCGAGGAGTCCGTGTTGATTTCCGGATAGTAGGTTCGCGGGTCGAGTGGCGAGCCCTTCCAGTCCGGCTGATAGTAGAACGCCTCCGCTGAGGTCGTCTCATTTGCTCCGATGATGGCCTTGCAGCCGTGGTCGTCGCAGGCCTCCAGCGCAGCTTTCCTCGCCGTGTGGTTATCAACACCCACCAGCAGCCAGTCGCTCTTGTGCAGGTCGAGCAGGCCGTTGGTGAACCATGAGCCGACAAACTTGCAGCCGTATTTCTTAGACAGCGCATCCGCCTTCGAGAGGCCGATTTCAGAGTCCGTGAACAGCTGACGGTTGAGGTTCTTCTTCTCCAATATGTCAGCGTCAATGACGGTGACATCGTTCTTGTTCTTGAGCAGGCAGATGGCCGGGGTGAGCCATGAGCCCACGCCGCCAGCGCCGATGATGTAGATGTGTTTCATGTCAGTAGTTTCTGAGCGCTTCCAGAGCCTCATTTTGGACGGCATTGTGGACGCTGTTGTTCACTTGTGTCGGCTGCATGATGGCAAGGTATTTCACATAGATGCGGTCTAGAAGCCGCACCAGGTCGCGCGTGTCGCCAGCATTGGTATAATGCCCGTCTTGCATGTATGCGTCACACAGCAATAGGAGCGACCGCGATGGCAGCTGTGGTTTGGTCTGGTCAGTCGACATGGAGTGCATCGCACTAATCAGGTTCTTGTCGATTCGCTCTTTCAGCTTCGACGGTGTCATGATGGGTGGCTTCATATCCGATGCGGCCATCTTGCTGAACATCCGCTGCGCTGCGGTCAGCTCCGCTGGTGGAGCCTCCGCTGGAATGGTCTCTGGCATAGGTCAGAGCATCGCGTTACGCAGCAGGTTGACGGTGGCGTTCTCGCACCGGAAGGAGTAGTTCGACCAGTCAGCGACGTGAACCTGCTCAAACTTGTCGGCCACCGGCTTGAACCGGAACATCTTGTCCGAGAAGTTGCGCTTGTCGCTGTTGAACAGGTCGGCGTTCCAATGGCTAGTGCGGAACTGCTTGAGCGCGAGCGTGAATGCCGATTGGGCGTCCTGTCCCTCTCCGTTGAACACTCCCATGCAGAGGTTGCAGTTGTCATACAGATTCGGCAAGGGCAGCTGGAAGCTGCGTTGGTCGCCGTTGAAGGCGATGAGCTGGCAGGCGTCATTCGGTCTGGTTGTAGTGTTCAGCTCAAACAGTTTGGCGGAGAACATCAGCGCCATATCGCTTGGAGCGAACCACTCCATCGGGATGACTGGATTCTGGCCGGTTTCATCCGTGAATGCAGGAGTCATGACGCCGTCACTGGACACCCATGGACAGGTAAGCGTGAGGCTTTTGAGCCAGCAGAAGGCATAGACACCGCCCGGGCCTTTGATGAGTCCGACCTTGAGACCTTCGACCGTGAAGGCATTGTGAACCACTAATACGGCATCGCGCGTGAACTCGGCAATGATTAACTCGGCGACGGACACCTCGGTCTCGTCAACCTTGCGGACGACGCAGGAGCCGTCAGCCTTGAGGATTATTTCTTTGAGTGTTTGCATATATGTTTTGTTTGGAACTGCAATCGTTTGGTCATGCGAGCTCCAGTGCCTGAACTCGGTGAATTCAGGCAGTGGGGGTCACTTTAGCATTTGTGGGGAAACACTCTTAATCCAAGCAATTCCAGCGCGCTTTGCGTCTGCCGTGTTTGGGTGAGTGGATTCAAGAGGATGAAAAGCGCAATCAGGAAACCAGCGAAGCAAGGTAGAAAACCTTCGGTATGTGATTACCGTCAGCCAATTACCCTTGGTATCAAGCTCGCCAAAGTGTTCATGGTCGCAATATATTTTGCTCCATTTTTGCATAATAAAAAGGCCGGTGAGGATTTCTCCCCACCGGCCAGCGAGTCAGTCAGCGATTAGAATGCCTTGCTGTTGGCCTTGTTCTCGATGACGACAGTGGATCCGCTCGGGACAACCACGTCGCCGGGCTGGGCAATGCCTCCGATGAGCGCCTGCACGTTGTCGCCGTAGCCGAGCACGACGCGGTTGGTGGAGTCGGCCAGCAGCTGCGCGACCGTGGTGGAGGATTCAACAGTGACTTCGCGGATGTCGGAACCGTAACGGATGGTGATGTTTTTCATGTGATGATAATTTGTTCGATTTGTTTATTTGATAGTTAAAAGGCCTCCCCGCGCACCGGATGATGCTCGGGGAGATTGAATCAGCCGAGCACCTGCGCCGGGGTGATGTCGCTGATGGTGAGGTCGAGCAGCTCCGCTTGCAGCTTGCCGATTTGTTTGTTCAGGTCGTCCTGATTCTTCTGTTCGCCGAGGATTGCGTTGGACAGGCGCGACGCGGCCACGGCAACTTCGTCCTGCTTGGCCTTGTTCAGGGTGTCGAGCACCTTCTGGACGGTCGCACCGGACGGTGTGTTCGTGTCGATGGTCAAGCCGAGCACGGTCGAGGCATTGATGTCGCCGGCCGCAATCTGCGCGACGCCCTTCTGGTATTCGGCCACCTTCGCCGCACTGTCGGCCACCATCTTCTGGCGGCGGATGATTTCGTCCACGAGCGCACGACCCTTCTGGATGACCGCGTTCTGGCGCTGTTCATTGACGAGGGCGATACCGGCAACCGCGATGTTGTTGTTTTGCATATGTTTGTTCTTTCGTTTTGTTAACCGCGCAGGGAGGGGTTAACTCCTCCGGTTTGATGCTGCGCTCATCGTGTTCACTACACTGCTACCAATGCTCGACACAGTCAAGCACTGGCTTCAAAGCACAGACATTATGCGGTCTGTGAGCGCGTGAGTCTTATTCCCAGCGGCCTTGCTCCACCTTTTCAGGTGTGAAGTTGATGGATTCGCTCATTGTGTTTTAATCCAGTCCAGAAAGTTCTGGTCTTTCATTGCGTTGATGTATCGCTCATCAGTTGATGGATATTTACCCAGAATAACTGTGGTTGCGTTTTGCAGTCGCTGCTCCAGATTTGGAGTGAGCAGAGCGATGTTGTAGATGTCGCGCAAGGAGGTGGCAAATATGCCCTTCCCTTGCTGTTCGAGGACTTCGCAGACGGCGTCCAATGGCTGACGCAGGCCGTTTAATTCAAACGCCTTGTTCTTCATGTGATGGCCTTAGCGTGATGGACGCGCTCGCTGATGCGATTGACGCGCGCCACAAACTTGACCATGCCGCAGGCGAGACAGTGGCGCGAACCGCAGCGGCACTTGCTGGATGCCACGACAGCGTTCCAATAGGCCTGCGAGACGCTGGCCTCCTCACGAAGTCCAAGAATTGGCAGGCGGTTGATGAGGCCGCTCTTGGCCTCTTTGCGGAAGACGGCGGCGTCCTCGCGCAGGGTGTTGATGATTTGTGCGAACATAAATCAATCTATGAGTTTGAGCGACATGAACGGCTGGTTAAGTGCGACATGGTCGCTCACGATGAGCCGCTGCGGCGATTGTTTCGACGGTTCGGTGTTCGCTTCAATCCACGCGCGGCAGTAGCGCGATTCTTCCGCCTTGTCGGTCGGCCGGCAGAGTCCCAGCCATTCGGACAGGCTCATGGATCGCAGGTTTTCGACGCCTTCTTTGCGGAGGAGCTTCTGGTTCGCGGATTGGGCTACAGCCAGCGATGTTTTGGATGCCATGATTATTTGCCCTCCTCGGCGGTGATGGTTTCGGTCTTGATGATGTCAGTGTTTGGGATGCCATGCTCGCGCAGGTGTTTGAGCATGAGATTTGAGCGACGATTTCTCCGCGCCGGATGGTTGACGTGCTTGGACAGGTTAAGCTTCCAGAAGGCTGCCCGTTTTGCCCGCTTGGCTGCGCGGCGTTCTTTGATTGTTGCCATATGTTTTGTTATGTTACCGATTGTGGCGGAGTTACTTCCACGTTGTTGACTCCATTCGATGCACCACGAATGATGCACCGAAGGGGGTTGACATTGTGTGGAGACACAGAGTATAGATGATTCAATTATGGCCTTTCAATCGCCGGCACACTCAAACGCGAACGCATTACAGTCGATGATTTTGACTAAAATCCTGGGCAAACCCAAGAGCCGCGCGGCGGTGGTATCGCAACCCGAAGTGATGGACGCGCGCGAGTTCTCCGAGCTGGTGCGGACATGGATTGATTTGGAGCATTTGAAACGCGAAATCCGGGGGATACCCCGCCTCAAACCAGCCGAGGTCGGGGCATCGATTCGGCGCGCGAAAGAGCAACTCATGTTGCCGCATGAGCCAGTTGAGATTGACTTAACGACAGCAGTTGCTGGTTCGTGAACGGGATGACGCGCGGCAGCGGATTGTGCTTCTGCTTGGCGATATGGTCTAGCTGTGTGCCGCACAGAAAAACCTGCCTGCCATCGCCAAGCGTGAGCGTGACGACCAGATGATTTGGAGACAGTGTGGCGGTGATGATTTTGGTCATGGATTGTATGGGGTTGCTGAGATGATGGTGATGTCGGCGGCAAGCGATTCGATGAAGCAGGCACGAACGGTTCTGATGTAGTCGAGCCGGTTTGATGATTCGTTAGTAATCATTTCCCCTTCGTCATTCACGACGCGATACTTGAGGCGGACACGCTTGCGAGGCATCGCAATGTTTTTCATTTGCTGCATGATTAAGGGCATCATATTCAATGTAGAAGTTGCGGGCAGGTTGGCTGTCCCTGCCCGCGTTGAGGTTGTCCGATTAAACCGCGAGCTTGAGGCTGCGCTGATACGCAACCACCGCCGGATGCGTCGGGTTATTGGCGATGAAAGCCAGCGCGGAATCGACCGTCAGTTTGGCCGCACCAGTCGGAGTCGGCCCAATATCGATAATCGTGTGACCATTCACCTTTTTAGTGACAGCGTAGCAAGCCACCAAGCCACCGGCTACCAACGCCGACAAGTCATCCGAAACGGCCTTCGCCGCGCTCATCATGTCCGAACCGCGCAACGCCACGCAATCGCTGGCCGCAAGCGTTGGATTTTTAGCCTTATATTCTGCCATCGTCATCGGACGGAAAGCCGCGCCAGTGATACGCGCAGGCACTAGCTTCGCAGGCTTTGAAATACCCTTCTTTGTGACGTATGCCTTTTGTGTGTGTTCCTTTGTAACCACTTGCTTCTCATTAAAGTCTATGCCATCAAACGAGAAAGCCGTTTGAGGAGTAACGAGGCGAGCGGGAACGAGCGACGGCGCAACGGGCGCGGGCGCGAAGGTGTTAACTTTGTTAGCCATATGTTTTATTTGGATATTCACTCACGCTCGACTTGCCACGCGCTAAAGGTTGCCACGTCATCAAGTCTCACGCTTGCTTTCTCCACAAGTAATCCGCGCCACACCCAAAGGCATCTCTTTTTTCTCCGACCCGTCACCGCCCCGCCCACCCGACGCCCACTTGCGCTGATGGTGATGAGGATAACATCCCTGCCTCTCCCTCCCCATCCTCACTTCCAGTTCATTTCCACAAGCGACGTAGGTTCGTTGGGAATCCGAAGGGTGATGGCGGTTTCATTTCCAACTCGATTCCAGAAGGGACTCCAGTTCGATTATCCAGAGGGTAAGGGCGGTCAGGGACTCACTCTGCTGCGTCTGGGCATGGCCTGGGCGCTTTGCCTTTTGCGAGGAGAACATGGTTGCGCGACCTATGCGGCGGGGAAAGCTTCGCCAGATTGTGAGGTTGTTGTCGTGTAGATACACCACCCCCTTGTATGTTTCTGGCGGAACCTGTTTGCCGGAGGGCTTCCGGACGGGTGGTTCCGCTGGGTCAGTCCTTGCCGTATGCGGCCGTCACCGGACGCACGGAGAACCCAGCTTGCTGCGATAGGCCTTCGACGGCTTGTTCAAACGCGGGGGTGTGTTCCCTGGCCATCGCTGCCGGAGAACCGGATTGTATCAGCATGGGGGTAGCCGTCAGCATGGACGGCAACACTGGCAGGTCTGACTGCCTTGGGCTGGTTTGCCTCAGCCGAGGGTGCTTGATTTTATCGAAGACCGAAAGGAAACGGCCAGCGCCGATTGCTCGACACTGGCCGCTAGTCATTACGATGGACGCCAATCCACTCCCGTTTGAGACGAGATTTCTAAATTGTTCTGATATGGCGTTTGTCATAAGACTACCAAACTTCTAAGCCATGTCCGTAATCCTGTCAACACCTTTTCTTCTCCGGTGCCAGAATATGCCATTTTCAGGCACCACATCTCTACCTTCCCACACGCCTTTGTCCGCATTGAATGTTTTCATAAGTTGTTACGCCGTAGTTAATTGTTCGCAGTCCACACACTGGAACAGGCCCGGGAACTTGGTCGCCAGCAGTGAGACGTGCTCGCAGCCATTGACCATGCAGCCCGCCTCCACCAGCAGCCGCTCCAGCAGGACTGAGTTGTTCAGCTTAGAATCGAGCGCCATCGCCGGCACACGATCAGCCAGGTCAGCGGCCAGAGAGTGCAGGTTCATTTTTAGGCGCTGGTGCGTGAATGGTGCGTGTTCACGCACCATATTATCGTTAAAGCCTAGGGTTCCCGGTGTATCATTTTTGTGCATATTCATAAGTGGTTAAAACTTAACGTCATCTGACTCTGTTGACTCGGAGTCGGCGGCAGGAGATTGCTCCTTCTTCTTGAAGTCCAGCACCTTACCGTTGCCAAGTATAGGCATTTCCAGCCTCGCTGCGCGCTCCTCCTTCGTCACCTGCTGCTTCACGATGTAGTCGCCGTAGTCAGAGTTCGGAGAGTCAATCAGAATCAGGTCGCAGAAGACGGCCTTCGCGCCGTTCTTGCGGGTCACGGTCTTGAACCTGGCTTTTTGGAGCAGGGTCACGTCCACGGATATGGCAATCATTCGTTCCTTTCGTTGCAGGCCGCTGCGTATTTGTTGAGCAGGAACTCGGGCCAGCGGCGTCGTCCGTTCTCCAGCTGTGAGAGAAATGAGTGCGACCTCCCGACCAGCACGGCCATCTGCCGCAGCGACAGCTCTGCCGACAGCCGGCGATTCTTCATCGTCTGGCCTACCGCCGCGCTGTCCTGTTCTTTTCCAGTTCCGCCGCATCGCACACATTTCATGAGGCCATCATCCCATGCCGTTCACGCCTTTGCAAACAAATAATTGACTCGGAATCCGGCTGTGGCATTATATCCGCATGGCAAGATTAAAAGACCGTCAAAGACAGATACCCGGAGGCTTCCGCTTCTCATTGCCAGAGGCCGGCTACGAGTCCAGCCCGTTCTCCTCGTTCACCCAGATCGCCAACAGCGTCATCAAGCTCACCAACGCGAATCCAAACCTCGCCCAGAAATACGGTTGGCCGATTGATCGCGCCGCCGTAGAGGACTGGGTGGACGACTTCAACGCCTCCATCTGCAAGATGAACGGCTGGCGGGAATACTACGTCGATGGAGGATCGGACAAGCACACGTCCACCATCCACCGCGACCACTGGCCGCTCTGGGCCAAGAGCGTAGCCACCATGAAGCATCCTGACGACAATGGAGTTGGCGACACCGTTGAGCGCATCATCGGCTCCGACAACTCCGACGCCCTGAAGGACTGGTATCAAAAAGTGTTTCACCGGGTCTGTGGTTGTGATGGCCGCAAGCAGACCTGGAACATCAAATACCCCTATTGACGCCTCAAGCTGAGCCAAGCCGCCAATGAAACCTCAAGAAAAACAGACTGACGCACGCGGCGGCTTTGGCTCCGGCGATGTGTTAGGCGCCATGTAATGTAACATAACATAATCATGTCACATGACGCACGCGGCGGCTTTGGCTCCGGCGATGTGTTAGGCCGGGTGCTTGTGGCGTGCGAATTGATGACGACGTGACCACACGGCCTAACAAATAGTTCAGCGGCGGCACGTCCGCTGCAACGTAAGTTAAATGGTAGTAGAGATTAAATTATGTCAAAAATCCTCACTTGTATTCCAGTGAAACCTGGAATGAACCCTGGTCTGATGGCGAAGTGCCTGTCCTTGGCCGGCTCAATGCCGTCCTTCAATCCGGTTCATTCGATGGCCACCTACTACGACCACACACCAATCGCCAGGGAGCTGTCTGACCATACACCATGGAGCCGGGTGTGCCGCGCCAGGAACATGATGCTTGACCGAATCAAACTCGACCAGTGGGACTATCTTCTGTGGGTGGATGCCGACGTGGTGGATTATCCAATGGATATGCCGACACGCCTAATCGCCGGGAATCCCGGAGGAGTAAGCGCGCCGATGGTTTTGATTGAAGGCCGGAAGGAGTTCTACGACTGGGCGGCGTTCGTGATGAAGGGCAAGGACACCGTGAAACCCACCAACCGCCATCGCGTATGGGGCCGCAATCTGCAACATGAAGTCCCGTATTGGAACGAGTGCGACGCACACACTGAAGATGACCCGCCATCGCTTGCGAAGCCGTTCTGGTATCAGCCCAAAGAGACCGTGGTGGAGATGGACTGCGTTGGCACGATCACCATGGTTCCCTCCATCCTATACCAGCATGGCGCAAGGTATGAAGATCATCCGGCGTTCACCGACCATCATCCAATCTGCAAGTATGCGCGCAGCCAAAACCTGAAGGTCACGGTTGACCGAAGCATTATCGCGCACCACGCAGACCTTCCGAAATGGGGTGAAGCATGGCATTGAAGGAGTCATGCTGCATCCACCTCGGAAAGTATGGCGACCTGATGGTTCTGATGCCTGGATGGAAGCACTCCTTCGACAAGACCGGCATCAGGCCGCTGGTGATGGTATCCCAGGAGTTTGCAAATCTGTTTGACGGGGTGTCCTACGTCAGGCCGTGGGCTGTCCCACTTCACTGGTATGGCGAGTGCGGCAAGGCCCGCATCATCGCCGATAAGGAGTTCGGCGCGGAGAACGTGACGTTCCCGAAGTGGTGGGACGACCCGACGTTCGTGCCGCCTCCAGTTCCCTCCGAGAAGGTGAACCTTACCATCCGCGACAAGAAGGTCTGCGTCCCGAAGAAATCATGGTTCTCCTACATGAGCAGCCAGTGGACTAGCGCCGGGTTCGACATTGACCGGCTGTTCGAGCCGGTGGTGTTCGACAGGCGCGACATGGCGCGCGAGCAGAAGCTTGTCGCCGACACCTTCAAGACGCGGAATCCGAAGATTCTGGTGTGCTGCCAGAAGTCCGGCAGTTCAAGTCCGTTCCCATTTGAGCCGGAAGTCCACGCCCTGCTGCGGAAATACTCTGACACGCATGAGGTGGTGGACATCTCCACGCTCAAGGCGCACCGCATCTACGACCTGCTGGGGCTATACGACCGGGCGGCGCTGCTCATCACCTCCGACACGGCGACGCTGCATCTGGCCAGCTCGTCGTTCATTCCCTATATCGCCTTTATTCAAAACGGAGGCGGAGGCTCTCTGCCGCGCGGCCAGTGCCACCTGACAGTCCGCTATGCTGACGCCGTAAAAAGGATGCCGGAAGTGGATTACGTCGTTGCAAATCTCGTGAACAGGACTAGAGTCTGAATTATATGCGCTTCGACAACAACCGCGTGGTGGAGGAAATCTGCGACCAGCTGCGAATGGCGGACTACCCGCGCGGCCTGAACCGGAAACGAATCAACGACCTGTTCAACGGAGTCAAGCCATTCGAGGACGACGACGCCAACCCGGTCAATGTGAACTTCCTGGAGGGAACCCGACTGGCGCACGACGCGCGCGCACAGTTCTACGGCGCGTTCCTGAAACCGGGCAGGTTCTTCAATATCACCGTTGACTCCGGCCCCAAGCACAAGCGGCGCACCTACTCGGATGTCATCACCGCGCAGATGAACAAGGTGGTCAAGCGCTCCATCCCCTACTTTGAAACCTTCCGAAGCAAGTTCGCCATGGACGTGCTGCACGGCATCGGGCCGTCAGCGTGGCGCGACGCCGACAGCTGGCAGCCGTCCGCTATCGGCATCGAGGACGTGGGCATCCCCGCGAACACCCTGCTCTCAATGGAGAACCTTCCGTTCTTCTACATCTACCGCAGCTACACCACGCCGGAGCTGATTAAGCTGACGCGAGACCGCAAGAATGCGGCTGAGGCCGGATGGAACATGGCTCTGGTTGACCAGGTTGTGAAGTGGGTTGACAAGCAGATGGTGGACTTGATGGGAACTAACCAGCCGGAAATCTGGTCGCCGGAGAAAATGTCCGAGCGCATCAAGGGCGACGGCGGATTCTACGCCTCCGACAAGGTTCCGACCATTGACTGCTTCGACTTTTATTTCTGGAGCGACGAGGGCGGCACGGCCGGCTGGAACCGGCGCATCATCCTCGACGCCTGGAGCACCCCGTCCGGCGCGGGCGGTCAGGTGGAAAGCCGGCAGCAGAAAAAGGATTCCGACTTCATGCGGACAGGGTTCCTGTTCAACCCCGGCAAGCGCAAGTATGCCGACAAGCTGTCCGAGCTCATCAGCTTCCAGTTCGCCGACCTCAGTTCGGTGGCACCCTTCCGATACCATTCAGTCAGGTCGCTCGGGTTCCTCACCTACGCGGCCTGTCATCTTCAGAACCGGATGCGCTGCCGGTTCACCATGTCCGCCTTCGAGGCGGCGATGAACTACTTCCGGGTCAACTCGTCCGACTCCGCAGAGCGCGCGCTGAAAGTCGAGATGATCAACATGGGGGTCATTGACGACACGGTGAAGTTCGTTCCGGCTGCGGAGCGGTGGCAGGTCAACGCCGATCTCATCGAGCTGTTCCTGCGCGAGAACAAGTCCATCATTGACTCAAATTCCGCGTCATTCACAGCGCAGGCGGCGAACACCCCCGGCGACCGAAAGACCAAGTTTCAGGTCATGGCCGAGGCCGGCCAGGCCACCTCGCTGGTGAGCGGCGCCCTGAACCAGGCCTACCACTACCAGGTTCCTGAATACCGTGAAATCATCCGCCGGTTTATGAAGGCGAATTCCGGCGACCCTGAGGTGCGCGAGTTCCGAGCGGCCTGCCTTCTGCGCGGTGTTCCTGATTCAGTCCTGGATGCCGACAGCTGCGAGGTGGAGCCGGAGCGCGTGATGGGTGCGGGCAACAAGACCATGGAGATGGCGATTGCCGAGCAGCTCATGCAGATGCGCCACCTCTACGACCCGGAGCCGCAGCGAGACATCCTGCGCCGCGTTACCACCGCCATCACCGACGACCCCGACTGGGCGATGACGCTCGTGCCGGAGGAGCCGCTGAAGATTTCCGACACCGTCCACGACGCGCAGCTGTCCATCTCCGTGCTCATGGCCGGCTATCCCGTCGCCGTCAAGACCGGCCAGAACCACAAGGAGTTCATCCAGGTTCTGCTCACCGAGATGTCGCAGGAAATCCAGGGCATTGAGAAGCAGGGCGGCATGGCGTCCGCCGACAAGATCAAAGGATTCAACATGGTGGCCAACTGCATCAGCCAGCACCTGAAACTTCTGTCGCAGGACAAGGAGGAGAAGGAGTTTGTCACCGAGATTGGCAAGCAGCTCGGCAAGGTGATGAACCTCGTGCGCGCGTTCCAGCAGCGGCTCGAGGAGCAGATGAAGAAGAAGCAGCAGCAACAGCAGGCTCCCGACCCAAAGGTTCAGTCAACGCTCATGCTTGCGAAGGTCAAGGCGAAGAACGCCACCGAGACCCACGCGCAGAAGATGGCGCAGAAGGAGCTGGCCTTCCAGCAGTCGCAGAAACTTGAGAGCCAGAAGACCACGGCTGAAATCAACCGTGAGAACTTGAGGGCGGTGCACGAGTTCAAACGTGGAGGGCTCAAGTCCTGATGCCGCCTGAGTGCTCCATCCAGGACATTGAGGAGCTGCGGATGCGGCGCGAGGTTGAACGCCGCCTAAAGTCCAAGTCCTCATGGCGCAAGACACACGACACCAGCCCGGCGCTGAAAGAACTGGCAGTCAAGATCGCAGGAGACAAACTTAAAGAACCATGCCAGAAGGCGCAATAACTGAAGACGGCGAATTCATTGGAGAAGGTGATGAAGATGAAGAAGACTGAAGACATCGTCTGCCTTGTCATTGACAGCGGCATTTTCACCCACGTCGCCCGCCGACTGGCTCGCGATTACGCCCGGACTTTCTATTGGTCGCCATGGGAAACCGCCTTCCCCAAGTTCAAGGATGCCGTCATCGGTGATGGCTACGGCGACATCGAGCGCGTGGAGTCCATCTGGGATGTGATTCCATTCTGCGACTTGGTGGTGTTCACGGACATCGGCATGGCATCGCTCCAGAAGCAGCTCATCAGCATGGGCAAGGCCGTCTGGGGATGCCGTGATGCGGACGAGCTGGAGGCCCGGCGCGGCAAGTTCCTTGAGGTGCTCGCCACCACAAACCTACCCGTTCCCAAGTGTGACGAGGTGAAAGGCCTCAAAGCGCTGAAGGAATACCTATCAGAGAACCCCGACCGCTTCATAAAGGTAAGCACCTATCGCGGCGACTTCGAGACCTGCCACTTCCGCACCATGGAGGAGGACGAGGGGATGCTCGACGCGTGGGCGGTGAAGCTCGGCCCGCTCCGTGACGAGTTCACATTTTATGCGTTCCACCCCATTGACACAGAAATTGAAGACGGCATTGATACCTACTGCATTGATGGCCGTTGGCCTGAAACCGTTATTCACGGAATGGAGGCTAAAGATTCCGCCTACATTGGAGCCTTTCAGTCCATGGCCGAAGTCCCGGAGGAAGTCCGAATCGTAAATAAGGAGTTCGGCCCGGTGCTGGCCAAGTATGGCTATCGCTCGGCGTTCTCCACGGAAGTCCGAATCACCAAGGAAGGCGAGAGTTTCTTCATTGACCCGACCTGCCGCTTCCCGTCTCCGCCGTCACAGGTCATGTGCGAAATGGTTGGCAACCTCGGTGAAATCATGTGGCTGGGCGCGAACGGAATCCTTGTCGAGCCGGAGCAGGTGGCAGCGTTCGGGGTGCAGGCCATCATCAAGGTTGACCGGGATGACTGGGGCATCTTCATCATCCCCGACGAGCTTGACCAGTGGTTCAAGATGTCCTTCTCCTGCAAGGTGGATGGAAAGATTTGCGTCCCGCCCGACCCGGCCGGCGTCAGTGAAATCGGCTGGCTATGCGCCATCGGCGACACCATCGAGGAGGCTGTCGAGTCCTTGCGCGAGAAGAAGGAGCTGCTACCGGAGGGCTGCCACTGCGAGTTTCAATCGCTTGCCGACCTGCTCTCCGAGATGGAAAAGGCCAAGGAATCCGGCATGGCCATGGCTGACCAGGAGATTCCAGACCCCTCCTCAATCATCGGTTGATTTCGGTTACAACCTTGACTACAAAACAATCGGTGCTATTGTCAACGCATGGCAAATGCTCCAGCAAGTTCCGGCTGCAACTACGCACAGGCGATGTGCGACAGGACGCCTGTGTATGACAACGCCAAGCGCGCCCGCAAGTGCGGCAAGTGTGGCAAGAAACCCTGCGTATGCCGCCGGAAAAAGTAACCATCCCGCCCGGGCTGCCGGTGTATAAAAAGCCGGTTGACCGTATTCCGGCAACCGTGCCTGAATCGGTCAAGACCATGCATCCGCATGGCATCCTGAACAAGGCTCTGAGCCGGATGCTGCTGACCCACAAGAAACTTCCAAACACGCTGAAGGGCAAACACGCCCCGAAGGTGCTGAAGAAAACCAAGAAACCAAAAGTCCTATGACACAAACACTGCCAGTACCGCCTCCGCAAAAGAACCCCAGCCCACGCGAACTGTTCCTGTCGTCCGCGCAGAACATTGATGAACACCACCGGATGATTGAGTCGGCTGCATTCCAGCGCGCTATCCAAGCAGCTCAGGCGCACTACGTCCGGGCCATGTGCGCCACCGCTCCGCCGGAGATTGGCACCGAGGAATACCAGCGAGCGTCCTCCACTGTGTTCAACCGCATACAGGGCATGAACGACTTCGTGTCGCTGCTGCTACAGCTTGCCGAGCTTCCGCAACCGCCGTCTGAAAAGAAGCAGCGCACTGACAACCTTTCCTGATTATGAGAATCTTGAGAATGCCTGATGGCGATGGCGGCACTCCGCCACCGGCCGCGCCGCCGTCTTCACCAGCACAGCCGGCCGCTCCGGTCGCCGCGCCAGCCGGGTCAATTCCTCCGCCGGTCACGCCCACAGCTCCACCGGCCAAGGGTTCGGCTAAGTCCAGGATGTTCGGAGAACTGGGCAAGCTGGGTGACAAGGGTGCCACTCCGCCCGCCGCTCCAGCTCCTGCCGCTCCAAAGGCCGAGCCCCCTGTGGTCGAGCCAAGGGTTGAACCGAAGGATAAGCCGAATCCGTGGAAGCTATACGAGGAGTCCAAGACCAAAATCAAGGAATACGAAGGCAAGGTAGCCGAACTGGAGAAGCTTCGCATCACACCGGAGCGCCAGAAGGAAATCGAGCAGCTCAATGCGCGCGCCGACGAACTGGAGAAGGAAATCCGCTACGTCAACTACACCAAGTCCAAGGAGTTTCAGGAGCAATACCAGCGCCCATACGACGACGCTTGGAAGCGCGCAATGGGCGATTTGGGTGAACTGACCGTTGCTTCTGGTGATGGCGGCGAGCGTTCCATGACTGCCGGTGACATCCTCGACTTGGTGAACCTTCCGCTCGGAGAAGCCCGCAAGCTGGCAGTAGAACGCTTCGGCGACTTCGCGGACGACGTAATGCAGCATCGCAAGGAAATCCGTCAGCTCTACGACAAGCAGTCGGCGCGGCTGGAGGAAGTCAAGGGTGAGGGCATTGAGCGCGACAAGCAGCGGCAGGTTGAAAACCAGCGGCGACACCTCGCGGCAACCAAGGAAATCAACGACACCTGGAACCAGGCCAACGAATCGCTCAAGACCCACGAGAAATACGGCGCTTACTTCAAGGAAGTGGACGGAGACCAGGAGGGCAACCAGCGTCTCGCCAAGGGTTTTGCACTGGCAGACCGGGCATTCTCCGAGAACCCTATGGCTCCCGGTCTGAAGCCGGAAGACCGCAAGGCCATCGTTGAGCGACACGCCGCCGTAAGGAACCGCGCCGCCGCCTTTGGTCGGCTGGTCTTCCGTAACCAGCAGAAGGATGCCCGCATCGCCGAGCTCGCCAAGGAGCTGGAAGGCTACAAGCAGGCCGAGCCTCCGGGTGGCGGTGGTGGCGCGCCTCCGCCCAAGGGTGGAGCAGCCGCTCCTCGCCGGGGCATGGCCGGTCTCCATGACGCCATGGTGAAGAAGTTCGGTGGCTGAACAATTATCGGGTGGGTGATGAGTCCCCGCTGGAGAAATCTGGCGGGGATTTTATTTTTTATTTGACAGTTATCGTTGACGGGGGTAAGACTTAAACATCGACCCTTCAATGGGCAAGAGTCCGTGAATGAGCGCGGCAAAGTCAGAGGCGTGACAAAATACGCCCTTCGGAAGCCGGGTCTTCTCAAAACCCACAATCAACAGCTTTGTCTCCCCGCTGTGTGGTGGTGTGAGTTCAAGCTGTTAAAATCAATCAATTTTTTAACATTACAAATTTATGAGTTGCCCTACTGCGATAATTGCGGCCTGCGATTTTCCTAATTTTCTTGTCGATCAGACCCCGAAGTTTGACGAAATCATCATGGAAGACATCCGGCCCACCGATGGCTGGCTGTTGAACGTATCCACCGGCACCACACCGATGGGAACCCCGACTGAAATCACCCAAGACCGTTTCCGCCATGTGTTTCCGAACACCACGAAGGCGTGGAGCCGGGTCGTGGCCAATGGCCCCGGCTGCCAGGGCAACCCCTGCGACCCGACCGAACATCAAATCGGCTGGGGTGCTGACCGTCTGACTTATTACAGCGAACAGCAGACCTGGTCGACGCCCCTCATGTGCTACGACCAAGACATGCACATCACCCAGGCCGAGGCGCACATCTCCCAAATCATCAACGAAATCCTCCGGCCGGCGACGACCGACATTTCGAGCGCCTTCCTACGCAAACGCGCGCTGGTGTGGGCGAAACAGAAATGGGCTGCCAACAGCTCCATGACCCCGTTCACGTTCCAGTGGACTTCCCCGGTCAGCGGCGCGCTCGGCGGGCCGAACGGCGACGAGGAAATCTACTTCTACACCAACATCAGCCCGGGCAACGTCTATCTGCTGGCCCCGCAGATGTTGCAGGCCCGGTTCAGCCCGCTCATGCGGCGCGGCTATGCCGGCAAGAACCCGTTCAAGGAGACCACTGCGTTCATCGAGCTGGTCACGGACATGGACACCTGCTTCCAGCTGGAAAGGCTGGCGAACAACGGCACCGGCGGAGCGCCCACCATCTCCGGCAACTGGCGCTTCACCGAATGGAACGCGGCCAGCGAATACTGGCGCTATGGTTTCAGCGGCCAGATTGGCAACTTCCAGGTGCGCGTGGACGAGCTGGGTCTCCGGTTCAACTACGTCAACGACCTTGGCGCGAGCTACACCAACCGCTACCAGTATCAGGTCATCCTGCCCTTCCGCAACGGCATCACCTCCGGCGCTGGCGGCTCTCCCGGCCTAGGCTCGGATGCCAACCCGGACTTCGATACGGCTCAGTTCGCCATGAGCTACATCTGGCACAAGAAGGCCATGGAGCTGCTCGTCCCGGACGCGGCCCCGCTCAACTCGGAACTGCCCTTCGGCCATCGCGACTTCGGCGGCAAATGGCAGTTCCAGATGCACGACCTTGGTGCCGATGTCAACGGCAACGCCATCAAGAACGCGTGGCAGAACAAGGGCCGGTTTGCGTCCTGGTTCAAGTATTACGTCCGCCCGCTCCACACGGAGTTTGCGGAAGCAATCTTCCACAAGCGCCAGCAGAGCGTCATCCCGAACATCCAGACCGCCAACACGGATGCGACGATGGGCTACCCGGTGCAGGAATACAACAGCGCGTTGCCGAACTGCCCGCTGCCCGGCAGCTGGCCGAACGGCCGCGTTGCGGTCGCCACCGGCTTCGGGGTTGACCCGGTTCCGTCGGTGAGCGTGGTCATCCAAGGCGTGTCGGTCGCCATCAGCGACGGCAGCACGGCGAACACGACCCCGGTGGACACGTTCCAGACCACTGCGCTGGACGCGAACACGCTCGACGCGTAAGGACGGTTTGACGCGCGGCTGCGGCGGGACTATCCTGCCGCAGCCGCTTAACTGCGGATACCATCCTTATGCCACAAGAAGACCTCTACGACGACTCGCCGGACGGCGGCGACAACGCACAAGCCGAGGCTCCCGCCTCTGGCAAGACCTGCCTGCTCCCCAAGTCCGCGTTCCCTGATGCCAAGCCTGGGGACACCATCTCAGTAGAGGTGGTTCGAGTCCACGAGCAGGAGATTGAAGTCCAGCCCGCCGGCCAGAAGACCGAGGAGCCGGACGAACCCGCACAGGCTCCACCGCCGAAAGGTGACGGTCTCAGCTCCATGTTGGAGGATTGATATGGCCTACGATTTCCAAACCCTGCTGTCCAGTGTGACGGACTACGCGGCCTCTGGAGAAGTCTCCGGCCCGCAGCTCTTAAAGCTGGCCTTGCTCAAATCCATCGCTGCAACGATGGCTCCTACCATGCCAACCGACTACCAATCTCTCCTGTCCAACACCAATGTCCCCGGCTGGCTGTCCTGCGCCTACCCCAGCGTTGGTCAGCTCCTTGAACTGTCGCTGCTGTCCATCATCGCCGGA
>Ga0187885_10001509_pt1 | contig 25312 bp, 17 predicted proteins | sample June2016WEW_20_1_3_FD_132970 | JGI IMG/M metagenome (GOLD analysis project Ga0187885, IMG submission 132970) | Peatland microbial communities from SPRUCE experiment site at the Marcell Experimental Forest, Minnesota, USA - June2016WEW_20_100 | ecosystem: Environmental > Terrestrial > Soil >... | reverse complement strand
CAGAATTTTCCAGTCGGTCATCCAGATCACACGCGGCGCGTTGAGGTAGGCAAAGATGTCGAACTGCGGCGGGCCATCCTTGAAGTTGTCAGCGGTGTAAAAGAAGTTGTAGTCGCGGAAATACACCCCCGGTGGCGGCAACGAAGCGCCCTTGATGCCTTCCGCGCCAGCCGGATAGTGGGCGGCCACTATGGGCACCGGCGTCGGTTGCGCCTGAATGAGACCGGGCAATGCCACGAGTGACAGCGCAAGCAAGAGGAATTGAATTCGAGTTTTCATAGGTTGTAATTTCGGGTTTGGAAATCAGGGTTAAACATCCTGCAGTTTTCCAGTGAGGTAGGTTTCATAGGCGCTCAGGTCGAGCAACCCGTGTCCGGAGAGATTGAACAGGATCACGCGCTTCTTGCCGGCCTCGCGTGCGCGATTTGCCTCCTCCACTACGGCGCAAATGGCGTGCGCGGATTCCGGCGCGGGCACGATGCCTTCCGTCCGTGCAAAAAGTGTCCCGGCCTCGAACACCTTCGTCTGATGATACGCCTCCGCCTCGATCAGCCCGAGCTTGAGCGCGTGGCTGACCATCGGCGACATGCCGTGATAACGCAGTCCGCCCGCGTGAATCGACGGCGGCATGAATTTGTGGCCGAGTGTGTACATCATCAGCAACGGCGTCATCTCCGCCGTGTCGCCGAAATCGTAGCGCAATTCACCCTTCGTCAGCGACGGACACGCGGTCGGCTCGACGGCCACAATGCGATATTTCTTTTTCTTGGTGATTTTTTTCTGAATGAACGGAAATGCGATGCCGGCGAAATTGCTCCCGCCGCCGCAGCAGGCGATGATCGAGTCCGGCTCCTCGCCAGCCATTTCCATCTGCTTGATGGCTTCTTGGCCGATGACGGTCTGGTGGAGGCAGACGTGATTGAGCACGCTGCCGAGCGAGTATTTCGTGTTCGGATGCGTGGCGGTGTCTTCAATTGCCTCGCTGATGGCGATGCCGAGGCTGCCGGGACAATCCGGATCGTCGTGGAGCAGCTTGCGTCCATATTCGGTTTGGTCGCTGGGGCTGGGATGCACCGTCGCGCCCCACGTGTGCATGAGCATGCGGCGATACGGCTTTTGCTGGTAACTCACCTTGACCATGTAAACATTGCACTCCAGCCCAAAGAGTTTGCACGCAAACGCGAGCGCCGCACCCCATTGACCCGCGCCGGTCTCGGTGGCGAGGCGCTTGGTGCCGGCAACTTTGTTGTAGTAGGCTTGGGCGACGGCGGTGTTGGGCTTGTGACTGCCGGCGGGGCTGACGCCTTCGTATTTGTAATAAATATGCGCCGGAGTTTGCAGCGCGCGTTCGAGCCGCACCGCGCGCAACAGCGGCGTGGGCCGCCACAGCGTGTAGATTTCGCGGACCTCGTCTGGAATCGGAATCCACCGGTCGGGACACATTTCCTGCTTCACAAGATTTTCTGGGAAAATCGCGAGCAACGCCTCCGGCGGCAGCGGCTGTTTGGTGCCCGGATGCAACGGCGGCGGCAGCGGTTCGGGAAAATCCGCCAGAAGGTTGTACCATTGCGTTGGAATGTCCTGCTCGTGCAGTGTGAAGTTAATTTGTTTGCTCATACTACCAAAAATTTGTTGCAAATAAATAACCACCGAGTGAACTGCTTGTCACGCAGTTATTGGAAAATATAAAATCATATTAAAACTCCGGGCAAACCGCCGGGTTGTCGCCGAAGCCGGCAACCTGACCCCGCGCTTTTGCCAGCCGCCCATTGATTCCCGTTTTGGGATTTGCCAGACCCGCCAAGTATGGAGATACTGTCTGCCGCTTTTTTTCACGGGCCATTTTATGAAACCCCAAGTTGAAATCTATGACACGACCCTGCGCGACGGTTCGCAGGGTGAAGGCATCAATTTCTCGGTCGCGGACAAACTCCGCATTGCCGAGAAGCTCGACGCGTTCGGGGTGCATTACATCGAAGGCGGCTGGCCCGGCAGCAATCCAAAGGATTTGGAATTTTTTAAACAGGCCGCGCGGCGCAAGTGGCGCAACGCCAAAATCGCGGCGTTCAGCATGACGCGCCGCAAGGGTGTGGTCGTGGAGAAGGACGAGTTGATGCGGCAGATTCTCGAAGCTGAAACGCCGGTCGTCACCATCGTCGGCAAGACCTGGCTGCTGCATGTGACCGAAGTGCTCCGCGCCAAGCCCGACGAAAATCTGGCGATGATCGGCGACACCATCCGCTTTTTGAAAGACCACGGCAAAATAGTCATTTACGACGCCGAGCACAGTTTCGACGGTTACAAAGACGAGCCGGATTACGCGCTGGCGACATGGCAGGTCGCGGAAAAGGCGGGCGCGGATTGCGTTGTGCTTTGCGAAACAAATGGGGGTTGTTTGCCGGACGAAATCGCGCGCATCACGTCATTTGCCAGGGATAAATTGAATTGCAACATCGGCATTCACACGCATGACGATTGCGGCCTCGGCGTCGCAAACGCGATTGCTGCCATCGAAGCCGGCGCGACGCAAGTGCAGGGCACCATCAACGGCTACGGCGAACGCACGGGCAATTGCAATTTGATCAGCGTCATTCCGCTGGTGCATTTCAAGTTGAAAAAGCTCGGTGTGCCCGCGAAGTCGTTGCCGAAGTTGAAGGAACTTTCCGAGTTCGTGGATGAAATCGCCAACATGCGCCACAATCCACGCCAGCCGTGGGTGGGGCAGACGGCGTTCGCGCACAAGGGCGGGATGCACGCCCATGCCATTGACCGTGTCGCGCGCAGTTACGAGCACATTAATCCTGAAGCTGTCGGCAATTCCCGCCGCGTGCTCGTCAGTGACATGTCCGGGCGCACCAACATTTTGATGAAAGCCGCCGAACTCGGCTTCAAACTCAAGCCGGACATGCCGGAAGTGAAAACCATCACGGCGCGCGTCAAGGAATTGGAAAATCAAGGCTACGAATATGAAGCCGCCGAAGGCTCACTCGCGTTGCTCATCGGCAAGACGCTCAAGCACCGCAAACTGCCTTTCACCGTGCATGCGTATCACGTTTCCATGCGCCGCGACGGTCGGGAGCATATTTGCGAGGCAACAGTGAGGGTGCGCGTCGGGGATGAATATGCACACAGTGTCGCCGAAGGCGACGGGCCGGTGAACGCCCTCGATGGCGCGTTGCGGCTGGCGCTGGTGAGATTTTTTCCACAACTCAAAAAAGTGACGCTCACGGATTACAAAGTTCGCATCTTGGACAGTGTCACCGGCACGGCCGCCAAAACGCGCGTGCTGATCCAATCCACCGACGGCAAACGCGAATGGGGCACGGTCGGCGTGAGCGAAAACATCATCGAAGCCAGCCTGCAAGCACTGGTGGACAGCATGGAATACGCGCTTTTACGAAAATGAATCTTACCGCAGAGGCGCAGAGGCGCAGAGTTGATTTAATTCAGAAATTTTTCCTCTGCGCCTCGGCGTCTCTGCGGTTCTAAAACATGTCTGAAATCCCCAAAGCCTACGAGCCGCAAGCCGTCGAGGAAAAATGGTACCAATTCTGGCTCGACCGGAAATGTTTCGTCGCCGATCCCGTGCGCGTTTCCGCCAAACGCCCGGCTTATTCCATCGTCATCCCGCCGCCGAACGTCACCGGCGTGCTCACGATGGGCCACGTCCTCAACAACACCATCCAGGACATCCTCGCCCGCAAGGCGCGCATGGACGGCAAGGAAGTCCTCTGGCTGCCCGGTACCGATCACGCCGGCATCGCCACGCAAACGGTCGTGGAGAAAACACTGAAGAAAGCCGGCGAAATTCGGCATCGCGACGATTTGGGCCGCGAAAAATTCCTCGAACGCGTCTGGCAGTGGAAGGAAAAACACGGCGGCATCATCATCCAGCAATTGAAAAAGCTCGGCGCATCATGCGATTGGACGCGCGAACGGTTCACGATGGACGAGGCCTACTCGCGCTGTGTGCAGAAAGTTTTCGTCGAGCTTTACAACAAGGGCCTCATCTATCGCGGCAAACGGATGGTGAACTGGTGTCCCGCCTCGCTCACCGCGCTGTCCGACGAGGAAGTCATCATGAAGGAGCAAAAAGGTTCCCTCTATTACTTCAAAGTCGAAGTCGTGGAAAAAGTAGGACAGGCTTCCAGCCTGTCTCAAACTGAAAAAGAGAAAAATGGAGACAGGCAAGATGCCTGTCCTACGAATGACGGCATCCGCTCAACCGGCGTATGGCTGACCATTGCCACGACGCGGCCGGAGACCATTCCCGGCGACACCGCCGTGGCCGTGAATCCAAAAGACCCGCGCTATGCGAAATACATCGGCAAACATGTTGTGCGCCCGTTGCCTGCCGAATTGCCGCGCGAGCAGAAGCTCATTCCCATCATCGGCGACGAGCACGTGGATTTCGAGTTCGGCACTGGAGTTTTGAAAGTGACGCCCGCGCATGACAAGGCGGACTTCGAAATCGGCGTGCGCCACAAGCTTGCGCAAATTGACATCATGCATCCCAACGGCCACATGAACGACCTCGCGGGTGCAGACTTGAAGGGACTCGACCGTTTCAAGGCTCGCAAGGTTGCCGTGGAAAAACTTACCGAACTTGGCGCACTGGAAAAGGAAGAACCATATATCAATAACGTCGGTTTCAGCGAACGCGCCGATGTGCCGATTGAATCACGCTTGAGCGAGCAATGGTTTTTGAAATATCCGAGCGTGGAAAAATCACGCGCGTGTGTGGAACAAGCTGAGGTAGGGCTCGCTGTCCCCAGCGAGCCGCGGCGCGGTAGGGACACCGCGCCCTACCAAAAAATGCGGTTCCATCCGCAGCGGTGGGCGAAGGTTTATGACCACTGGATGGGCAACATCCAGGATTGGTGCATCAGCCGCCAGCTTTGGTGGGGACATCGCATCCCCGTCTGGTACAAGAGGTCCAAAGCCCAAAGTCCAAAGTCCAAAGCGGTAGCCGCTGAGATTTGGTGTAACGTCAATCCCCCGCCTGATCCCGAAAATTGGGAGCAGGACCCAGACGTGCTGGACACCTGGTTCAGTTCATGGCTCTGGCCGTTCGCCACGATGGGCTGGCCGGAACAAACCGACACGTTGAAAAAGTTCTACCCGACCACCGATCTTGTCACCGGGCCGGACATTATTTTCTTCTGGGTCGCGCGCATGATCATGGCGGGCTACGAGTTTATGCAAGAGATGCCGTTCCAGAACGTCTATTTCACCGGCATCATCCGCGACAAGCAGGGGCGCAAGATGTCCAAGAGTCTCGGCAATTCGCCCGACCCGCTCGATCTCATCGGCAAATACAGCGCCGATGCGCTCCGGTTCGGCACGATGCGCAGCGCGCCGCTCGGCCAGGACATTTTGTTCGACGAACAGAACGTCGAGCTGGGCCGCAACTTCTGCAACAAGCTCTGGAATGCCTGCCGTTTCCGCCAGATGGTCGGAAGTTCCGACTTCCCAATTCAAGGTGAGATTGATCCGAAGCTTCTCACGTCCGACGATAAATGGATTTTGCTGAAGCTCGACGCGGCCATCCGCGAAATCAGCGATGCGTTCGCCGAATATAAATTCAGCGACGCCACAGCCACGCTTTACCGCTTTTTCTGGAGTGAGTATTGCGATTGGTATGTCGAGGCGAGCAAAGCGGCGTTCTTTAGCACCGATGAAAAGCTCAAGGCAAACACGCTCGCGGTGATTGATTTCGTTTTGTCGCACACGTTGCGTCTATTCCATCCTTTCCTCCCGTTCATCACGGAGGAACTCTGGCACGGGATGGGTTACGCCGAGGACATGCCGGAAAATCAGGGCGGCAAAACCATCATGTTCGCGCCATGGCCGAAACCGCTCAATGACGATTTCAAAACGCATTACGGCCTGACCAAACGGGACGAAAAGCATATCGAGGCGCGGAACGAATTGGTCACACAAGGCCGTAATTTGCGCCGCGCCGCAAACATCGCCGCGAACAAAAAGATCAAGTTCATTCTCAAGCCGGCGCGCGAACTGGCAGCGCACGACATCGAGGTGCTCAAGCTGCTGCTGAACGCCGAGGTGGTTGAGATCAGCGCGAATTATCAACCGGCGAAGAACACGATGACGGTGCGCGTCGAGTTGGGCGATTTGTTTTTGCCGCTGGAAGGTTTGATTGACATCGAGGCTGAAAAGGCGCGGTTGAAAAAAAAACTGGAAAAAATCGAGGCCGAGATTGGAAAGGTCCAGTCGAAGCTGGACAATCCCAACTTTGCGCAAAAAGTTCCGGCGAACGTTTTGGAGGAGCACCGGCAGCGCGTCGCCGAGTGGCAATCCAAGCGCGAACACGTAAAGTCCGCGCTCGCCGCGCTGCAAAGCTGAATCCATTCCCCTCGTGAAAACTGTTTTACAAAATAAAGCTCTGGCCGCCGCGGTGAAAGCGGCAAAAGCCGCTGGACGGCTCATGCGCGCCAACTGGCACCTGCCCAAACGTGTCAACGTCGCGGATGCCCACGACATCAAGCTCGAACTCGACGTACGCAGCCAAAAATTGATCGGGAAAATTCTGCGCGCCGCGTTTCCAAAAATTCCATTGCTCGGCGAGGAAGGTTTTTCCGGTGACGTGAACGCCGATTTTCGCTGGGTGGTGGACCCGATTGACGGCACGGTAAATTACTTTTTTGGAATGCCGCACGCTGCGGTTTCGATTGCACTTCAATCTCGACTCAAAACTAAAAATTCAAAATTCAAAACTCTTTTAGGCGTCATTTATGACCCGTTTGCAAACGAACTGTGGACGGCAACGCTTGGCGGACCGACGCGGCTCAACGGACGCATCGTCCGGGTCAGTAAACGCGCGAACGTGGGCGACGCCATCATTGCAATGGGATTTTCCAAGAGCAAACTGAACCTGGAGAAAAGCCTGCCGCACGTGAACCGGCTGGCGCGCCGTGCGTTAAAAATCCGCATCATGGGTTCGGCCGCGCTCGAACTTGCCTATGTCGCCTCGGGCCGGTTGGATGCTTATGTCGAGCGCACCATTAATCTTTGGGACATCGCGGCGGGCGGCTTGATGGTCGAATGTTCCGGCGGGGAATTTTACACCCAACCCGCGCCGGGCGGGAAATTCCGGATGGTGGCCGACAACGGTTTATTGCGCCGGAAACTTCAGATCGGAACTTTGCTCAAATAAATTCGCAATTTCTTCAGCGCTTTCGCCCTGTGGCTCAATTTATTTTTCACTGCCTCGCCCAATTCCGCAAACGTCTGCTCAAAACCGTCCGGCACGAAAAGCGGATCGTAACCAAAACCGCTTTGTCCGCGCGGTTTGAGGGCGATGCGGCCTTCGCAAACACCATCGAATAACTCCGCTTCGCGCGAGCCAGGTTGCGGATTGCGGATTGTCGATTGCGGATTGGTTTCAACTAACGCAATTACACAATGGAATCGGGCGGTGCGTTTTTCCAACGGAACATTTTTAAGCAGGCGCAACAGCTTGGCGTTGTTTTCAACAGCGGAAGAATTTTCAGTTTTGGCTGAATCCATTGCCGCAAACCTTGCGGAATGCACTCCCGGCGCGCCGTCCAACGCGTCCACCTCGAGGCCGGAATCATCGGCCAACACAAAAAAAAGTTGAGAGTTGAAAGTTGAGGGTTGAGAGCTTGAAAGCCAGTGTGCGAGTTCAACGGCTTTTTTCATCGCATTGCCGTCAAACGTGTCCGCGTCTTCGACGATTCGCGGCGCGGCGGGAAAGTCGTTGAGCGTCAAAAATCGAAATTGGCCGCCAAGAATGACACGGATTTCCCCGACCTTGTGCGTGTTGTGCGTGGCAATGAGCAGCGTCGTCACACGGACACAATAACAAGCGCAAGTTCAAACGCAATATGTGCGACACGCTGACAACGTTGGTTCCCATTTTCAAAAATGTGACGCAGCCAAAGCTGGCCAAACCGACCCGGCTTGTAGTATTTCTTCCGGCGTTTGGCGATTGCCGTGACCAATTAAACCTATGCCGGGTCCCAAAAATTCCGTGAATCACAAGGCATCCGATTCCGTCCGCGACGCCGCGATGCAGGAAACTTCCGTTGTGTTGCAACGGCTGTGCACATCGCTGTCGGGCTTGAGTGAAGTGGAAGCGGCCACGCGCCTGGAAGAATACGGTCCCAACGAGGTCGCCCGTGAAAAAAAGCGCGGCTGGTTGTGGCGGTTCTATGTCGCGGCGCGCAATCCCCTGGTGATTTTGTTGACCGTCCTCGTCATCGTGACCTTCGCAACGGCGCAAAGTTCCAGCGACATGATTGGCGGCTGGGTGATACTGGCAATGGTGGCCTTGGGATTGTCGCTGCGGTTTGTTCAGGAAACGAAGGCCGACAATGCTGCCGCCAAACTCAAGGCCATGATCAAGGTCACGGCCACCGCCATGCGCGATGGCGATCCGAAGGAAATTCCCATCAGCCAGCTTGTGCCCGGCGACGTGGTGAAACTTTCCGCCGGCGACATGATTCCCGGCGACGTCCGGCTGATTTCCGCAAAAGACTTGTTCATCATTCAAGCGACGCTGACCGGCGAATCTTTGCCGGTCGAAAAAAATGACGCGCCCGATTCGCGTCAGGGCATTTCGCCAACTGAATATTCAAATATCTGCTTCCTTGGCACCAGCGTGGAAAGCGGTTCGGCCACCGGCGTCATCGTCGCCACCGGCGCACAGACGTATTTTGGGAAAATGGCCAGTAGCATAGTCGGCCAGCAGGTGGAAACAGCCTTTGACAGGGGCGTGAAGAAATTCACCTGGCTGATGATTGGTTTCATGGTGGTGATGTCACCGATGGTGTTTTTCATCAATGGCTTTACCAAACATAGCTGGGGAAAAGACACCTTTCTTTTCGCGCTGGCGGTGGCCGTCGGCCTGACGCCGGAAATGCTGCCGATGATTGTCTCGGTCTGCCTGTCCAAAGGCGCGCTCGCAATGTCGAAAAAGAAGGTCATCGTCAAACGCCTGAATTCGATTCAGAACTTCGGCGCCATGGACGTGTTGTGCACCGACAAAACGGGCACGTTGACCATTGATCACGTCATCCTCGAACTGCATTGCGACGTGTTCAAAAATGAAAGCGAAGAAGTCCTGCGCGATGCGTATCTCATCAGCCATTTTCAAACGGGTTTGAAAAATGTTTTGGACCGCGCCGTGCTGAAGTATTCGGAACTGCACAAGGAACTCGGGATTGATAAATACACCAAAGTGGATGAAATTCCATTCGACTTTTCGCGTCGCATGATGTCGGTGGCCGTAGAAGACCCGGATGGCAAGCGGCAATTATTGACCAAAGGCGCGCCGGAAGCGGTCTTCGCCAAATGCACGCACTTTGAAAGCGAGGGTGAAATTTTTCCGATGGAACCCATCCTGGTCGGAAATCTCATTGAGCAGGTCAATGACCTGAGCGAGGACGGTTTCCGCGTGCTGGCCGTGGCGAACAAAAAAGTCGGGCGACAAGCCGCCTACTCCAAGGCCGATGAGGAAAACCTGGTTCTCACCGGCTATCTCGCGTTTCTTGATCCGCCCAAGGACACCGCCGCCAAGGCCATCACCGCCCTTCGCCAGCACGGCGTCATGGTCAAGGTGCTGACCGGTGACAACGATCTGGTCACGCGCAAGGTCTGCACTGAAGTCGGCATCAACGCCGAAAAAATCATTCTGGGCAGCGACGTGGAGCAGATGACTGACGAGCAATTGGCCGAGGCGGTTGATGGTACCGATGTTTACGCGCGGCTTTCGCCATCGCATAAAAAGCGCGTCGTGCAGGCGCTCCAGAAAAAAGGGCACGTTGTCGGCTTTTTGGGCGACGGCATCAACGACGCTCCGGCTCTCCGCGCCGCCGACGTGGGTATTTCCGTGGACAACGCAGTGGACATTGCCAAGGAATCCGCCGACATGATTCTGCTGGAAAAAAGTTTGATGGTGCTCGAAGAAGGCGTGCTCGAAGGACGCAAAGTGTTCGCGAACATCCTCAAATACATCCGCATGGGTGCCAGCTCGAATTTCGGCAACATGTTCAGCGTTATCGGCGCGAGCGCGTGGCTGCCTTACCTGCCAATGCAACCCCTTCAGGTACTCACGAATAATTTGCTTTACGATTTTTCGCAGGTGCCGATTCCAACGGACAACGTCGGGCAGCAGCAAATTGCCAAACCGCGCCCCTGGCATATCGGCGAGATTGCCCGGTTCATTATTTTCATCGGCCCCATCAGTTCGATTTTTGATTACACCACCTTCGCCGTCATGTGGTTCATCTTCAAATGCAGCCAGTTGGGATTGGTGCCACCACCGGAATTAGCGACGCGTTTTACAAATGCCCTCGCCGATCATACTTATGCCGCCGCGCTGTTCAACACCGGCTGGTTTGTCGAATCGCTGATGACACAAACACTCATCATTCATGTCATTCGCACCAACATGATTCCTTTCATCCAATCACGCGCCAGTTGGCAGCTGACAATGACCACGCTGCTCATCATGGGCATCGGCGCGTATCTGCCGTATTCGCCACTGGCGGCACCGTTGGGTTTCGTGCCATTGCCGCCGTTGTTCTGGCTGATTTTACTGGCGACCCTGCTTTGCTACGTCGGCCTGACGCAACTCATCAAGGCTTGGATGGTTCGTAAAAATTGGATTTGACCACCATTGTCGGCGAACAAAAAGCCGTTCCGCATCACACGGAACGGCACTGTCAGGCTTGCGCGGGCTGATCAGGTCCGCTCAAACCTTAAAGGATTTTCCACGGCCGCAGCCCTAGCGCGCGCCAAACGGCGCGTCAATTTTTCACCGGCGCGAAATGTTCCTGCGCATTGGCAATTTTCTTTTCGAGCAAATCGCGCAATGGGGGCAGCAACTCTTCCAGCCGCCGATACACATTCACCGCCTGCGGCCATTCACCCAATGCTTCAGTCACGCTTGCCGCCTGCAGTCCCGCCTTTTCCATCCAGAACGAATCCGCCTGTTCGCCATCACGCAGATTTTTTCCGTAAAGCACGTCGAGATAATTCTGCAACGCAAGTTGAAGCAATGCCGTTTGGTCCTGGCCTGCCGCCTGCGCGGCGCGTTTTTCAAACACGAGACCGATGCCCACTTGTGCCTGGCTGCGCGCGGCGGCGCCCGCCAACGGTGAACTGATGACTTGCGCGTAGGTATTCGTCGCATCGTCGTAAAAATGAGCGCCCTGCGGTTGCCCGGCGAGTTGCAAATCGCAGTCGCCGATTTCGCCCAAAGCGAGCGCGGCCTGTTCGGTCTGCGGATACGATTGGCAGATGGCTTTGAACACCCGGATGGCTTGCTCAAAATTGGCCAGCGGGTTGTTCGTATCTGACGATTCCTTGCGCATCAGCGCACCGCCATAAGCGAACAACGCCTGCGCGTCGAGGTCAGGCGGGCAATTCGTGTCGCTCGTCAAATTCGTGAAATAATCAATCGCGTCCGAGTAGCCGAATCGGCCCATCGCCGCGCGCCCGGCCATCATTTTCGCCGGATACGCGAGGCTGGACTCGGGCCAGTTTTGAAAGACATGTTTGTAACTCCTTTCCGCATCCACGAAATCGCCCGCGCGGAAAAAATGGTCGCCTACCCACCATTGTGCGATGGGGGCGAGGTTGTTTGACGGAAATTGCGCGATGAAATTGGTGAACAGCAGAAAGGCGTTCGTCTCGCGGCCAGCCTGAAAATTTGCCCACGCGCGGGTGTATTCCACCTGCGGCAACAGAAGCGCGTTGGTTGCAAAATGCTCCACCCAATTGTCATATACGCCGATTGCCGCAGGCCAATTGTCCTCCTGCTCGTAAGTGCGGGCGAGCGCCAGTTCCACTTCCGGTCGCAATGGCGATTTGGGAAAACGCTCCTCAAATTTTTGGAACAGCGCGCGCGCCGCCGCCGGCTGTTGCATGTCCGTCAGTCCCTCGCCAACGAGTAACACGCTGTTGTCGGCCAGATCGCTCGTCGGATAAACCTTCAAAATTCGCGCCAGCGCGTTGCTCGCGCCCGCCACATCATTCAACTCCAGGCACACGCGCAGCATTTGATAAGACACTTGCGCGCCGAGTGTTTCGCCAACAACGGGAAAATTCGTGAAGTCATTCACCACCATCCGGTAATTGTCCCGCGCTCCCGCGTATTTCTTTTGTGCGAACAGCGCATCGCCCATTTTAAATCGCGACACCGCCAAATCCACCGATGGCGGAAGATTGTGCGCGGCAGCTTTGAAGGCATCCAGGCTTTCTGGAACCTTCCCCTCAATCCAGAAACACCAGCCCTGATCCAGATACGCCTTGCCTGTAAGCGTGCTGTTTTTATACTTCTTGAGAAGTTGATCGAACTGCGCCTCCGCTTCCTGCAAGCCGTTCGTCGCCACCGCCGGTTGCGCGACATAATTCTTTAAATGCAATTCACCCAGTGTCAATAGCGCAACATCCGCTGATGGTGAATTTGGAAATTGTGCGAGAAAATTTTGCAGCGATTGCTCGGCCTCCGAAAATTTCCCCTGCACGGCAGCTAGTTCGGCGATTTTCAAAATCGCCTGCCGCTGCCATTCAACAGGCATGTTTGTTGTTGAAAGATTTTCCTGATACACGGCCGTCGCCTCGGCTGTCCGTCCCAGACGCTCCAAAACGCCGGCCTGCTCAACCACGCTCTCGGCGCGCAAATCGTCCTGTCCCGCCAAATCCGCCAGCCGGACCAAATTTGTCGTTGAGGCCAGCGCCGCGTTTGCGTCTCCGCCCGCGAGTTGAACGTGGCAGAGCAAAAGCATCCGCTGCCAGCCCAATTCCGGTTTGAGCTGCCGCGAACCAAGCGAATTCAAAACCGCCGCGGCCTCGTCCAGTTTGTTTTGCTTGAGCAGCGCTTCGGCCAGCAGCAGTTGACCGCGCACCACCCGCTCGTCGGCGGGATTTGCTTTCGCCGCCTGCTGAAATATTCCGGCCGGCTCCCGCAACAATGCGCCCACTTGCGGCCATTGACCGAGCTTCCCGCGCGCGGCGGCTTCATCCACCGCCGCGTTCAACCGCCAGCTTGAACTCTGAAAATCACGCACGAGCCGCGAAAATGTTTCAGCGGCCGCGGCGTAATCCGCGTTTTGAAACTGCGCTTCGCCAAGCCAGTAAACATATTGATCGGCCAGATCGCCGGCCTGTGGTTTGCGCACGGCGAGCAACTCGGCGGCTTGTAAAAATTTCCCTTGGTTGAAATCCGCCTCGGCCTGCATCAGCACCGCCCCGGCGACGCGTCTGGATTTCGGATATTTCTCGGCGAATTGCGCGAACTCCACTTCCGCGCGACTCCACATCCCGTCCCGAAATGCGTTCGCGGCGGCGGTGAAAGCGCGCTCCTCGCGCGTGGTGGCGGCTGAAACCCGCTCCCCGCTCAACACCAGCGCGAAGGCAATCAAAATCCAACGGCACACAAAAAACATGCCCCGACTCTAAACAACCGTTGAACGCGAAAAAAGCGCGAAATGCGCGGTATAGTTTCGGCTCAATACGCAGTCGGCGTTGGCTCCGGCGTGGTGTAAGGCGGCACTCAGTATATCATCGGAACCAGACGCTTCGTTCTTTTCATGTAACTGCGATATGGCTCGCCCAGAGCTTCAAGCAACACAGCCTCTTCGATCTCCATGCGCCACCAGAACGCGGCGAAAATTGGAACGATGATAACCGCAACCGAGAGCCAATTCCCCATGCCCAAGCCGAGTCCGAAGAACCCCATCAATGCTCCTGTGTAACTCGGATGACGAATAAAGCGGTAAGGGCCAGAATCTATCAAACGATGATTCGTGGCAACGGCTACATCGTTCGTGAAAAAGTGGCCAAGATAAATTATCGAATATAAACGCAAGGTGACACCCATCAAAAACACACATAGGCCAAACCAAGAAAAAAAGTTCCGCGCCGGGAGACCATAGGCACGTAAATAATATGCAGCCATAATACCGCAACCGATGGCCACCATTTGTACAATCATGAGCACCATTCGCGACCCTTGATCTTTGGACGTTGCATCCGGTCCAGAACGTCTTGTCAGACAACGCTCCAACACGAACCAAACGAAGGCGAGAACGAGTAGTAACTTAAGAGTCATGGGAACATGCCGTCTAACGACGGAATTGAACGATGCGGGTGGTCGAGCGCTGCCCGTCCAATCGGGCACTTGGTAGAATTCCTTAAGCTCCAACTCAGGAACCTTGCCCAGCAACTCGCGCAGTATATAGCGATGTTCCGATCCAGTTAAAACAACCAGACGCTTCCCCGTGAATGTCCGGGCAATGTCCTGGATATTCCGAGCCATTGTTCGATTGCGTTCCTGCCATACGTCGGTAAGGAAATGATACTCTTCAGCCAACTCGCGTTCGCCTGCGACGACGAGCAGTTTCGGCAGAACGTCGTCAAACATCCCATGCTTGGTGGCGACGAGCATATCATACGCCGGTGAGTTTAGATCTTCAGGACGGCCACTGGCATTGATACGGGATCGCCCTGCCATCGCATCCGATGCAAGACGCGCCGCATGAACTTGAATCGAATCGGCATCTTTCCGGGTTTGGGCCTTAATCCAGTTATTGAGGTGCTCATACGCAGCCTTCTCGCGCGTCAAATATCCGGTCTTCCGATAAAACTCGTTGCGCCCTTCCTGATCAAACGGAATGACCTTCACACCCAAAGCGTCCGCCGCCTGGTTTGCGGCCACGCACTCATTTCGCACCAGACCATTCGTGACACGACCGTTCTGGACCGTAGGCCACCCGTTAATTTCTGGAGGCAGTTCAATTAATATCGCCGACGGCTTGAGTTTCACGATGAGGTTCCGAAGAATGTCGAGCGAGTAATTCGTGTTCGCTCGGTGGCCGTCATGAATGGTTCCAATAATCACAACCTGTGTCGGCACGGTTGCTATTGCCGTCGCATTAGTCTGCGGCCAGGCGGTGAGGCAACCAGTCACCAAAAGGGTGAAAACCGCAAAGACTGTTTTCGCAAGACACATCTTAGCCATTCCTGAACGCCCGGTGTCTGTTGCCTGCAACGATTTGTTAGACGGCTTTGGTCTCATAATCACTTTGGAGCAATCTTGTTCCCATCTTCATACTACGGGAATCGCGGCGGAAGGTTGCAGGCGGAATGGTTGAAAATTGGGCATCCACAAGCTCAAGGGGCTCCAGCGCGGTGTTAGGCCACATAGGCGTGCGCATGATTTCATCTGGACACAGTTCGCCTTCAAGCGGTATCAGATTGCAGTATCAGATTTGCAGCAAGCAGTAAGTTTTGTTACGTTATTAAATCCTCAGAACAAAGGTTTGGAAGGGTGGCTGAGTGGTTAAAGGCACCTGACTCGAAATCAGGCGTAGGGGTAACCCTACCGTGGGTTCGAATCCCACCCCTTCCGCCAGTTTGGAATCCAACCGCCTCAAACGAAATTCGACGAAAGCCCCTGCATGCGATACAATGTGCAGGCGGGCAAAATGGAATCACATCAAACCATCGCCACCGAATTGCTTGTCAAAGGCATGACTTGCCAAAACTGCGCGCGGCACGTCACCGAAGCCATTCAAAGCGTGCCCGGCGTCCGTAGCGCGTCAGTAATTCTGGATGTCGGACGCGCTTCCGTGCGCTGGAATCCCGGCGCATCGCAAAACGTTCCCGCCATCATTGAGGCCGTCCAAAAAGCCGGCTACGAAGCCAGGGAAATTCAACCTGACACTTCCGCTTGCTGCAAAACCAAACATGCAAGCTGGCAAATCAATCTCTGGCTGGGCGTCGCCGTCACCGTCGCGCTGATGGCCGGCGAATGGATTTTCGGCCTCGGCATGGCGCGCTGGTTTCAATGGCTTTCATTCGCGCTGGCGGGTGCGGTCCAAATTTTTGCCGGGGCAAAATTTTATCGCGGCGCGTGGGCGCAACTCAAAATCGGCAGCTCAAACATGGACACGCTCGTCGCGCTTGGCTCGACGACGGCATTCGGTTATAGCGCCTGGGCGTTATTGAGCGGAAGCGGCGGTGAAGTTTATTTCATGGAGGCCGCGGCCATCATCACGCTCATCAGCATTGGTCACTGGCTTGAAGCCCGCGTGAGCATGCGCGCATCGGGTGCGCTGGAAAACCTGCTGAACCTCGCCCCGCAAACGGCACGACGAATTTCCAAATCCGCAATCCGCAATCCGCAATCTGCAATTGAACACGAAGTCCATGTTGCCGAACTGAAAATTGGCGATTGGGTTGTCTTGCGCCCCGGCGACCGGGTGCCGACCGATGGCGTGGCCGTTGAAGGCGATTCCGCCGTGGATGAAGCCATGCTCACCGGTGAATCCACACCCGTGGACAAGAAATCCGGCAGTGAACTTTTGGCCGGCACGGTGAATCTGAATGGCCGCCTCGTGATGCGCGTGACGGCCACCGGCGAATCCACCGCGCTCGCGCATGTCATCGCTGCCGTGCAACGCGCCCAAACCAGCCGCGCCGACATCCAGCGCCTCGGCGACCGTGTCAGCAACGTGTTCGTGCCCGTTGTCGTTGCCATCGCCATCGCCGCCGCACTGTGGTGGGGACTTGCGCCGGAATCGGCCGGACAAATCCACAACTGGCTCGCGCCATTTCTCTGGACCGCCCATCCGCCCATCGGCGCGGCAGCAGGATTCATCATCGCCGCGGCGGTTTTGATTGTCGCCTGCCCATGCGCGATGGGTCTGGCGACGCCTGCCGCCATCATGGCCGGGGCCAATGCCGCTGCACGACGTGGCATTTTGATTCGCGATGGCGTGGCTTTGGAGAAAGCGGGCCAAATCACCGCCGTTATTTTTGACAAGACTGGCACGTTGACAGCGGGCAAACCGACTGTGGCACAAATTTGGGAAAATCCGCAATCCGCAATCCGCAATCCGCAATTTCTTGCCGCTTCATTGGCGCGCCACTCGACGCATCCCATCAGCCAGGCCATTGCAAAATTGGAATCGGAGGGCGGAGTTACACGACACCCTGACTTGAAAGGTTGGCAGGAAATCCGCGGAGCCGGTGTCGAAGCAAAGGCCCAACCCTCAACTCTCAACGCTCAACTCTCAACCGTCCGCCTCGGTTCGTTACGCTGGATCAAGGAATCAGGCGTGAATCTGGCGGTGGGCGAAAAATTTGTCGCCGAATGGTCGGGACAGAGCGCAACCATTGTCGGTTTGGCATCCGAAAAAAACTTGCTTGGTTTGTTCGCCGTGCGCGACACGCTGAAACCAAACGCGGCAAAAGTCGTCGAACAACTCCGGCGGCAGGGACTAAAAACTTTTCTTGTGACCGGTGACAACGCGCTGACCGCCGTCAGCATCGCAAAGCAGGCCGGCATCGAAGGCAAAAATGTGTTTGCCGAAGTGCGGCCGGAGCAGAAGGCCGGGTTCGTGAAAAAACTTCAGGCACAGGGCGAGCGCGTGGCGTTTGTGGGCGACGGCATCAACGACGCGCCGGCACTGGAGCAGGCCGACCTTGGCGTTGCCGTCAGCCGCGCCAGTGACATCGCGCGCGCGGCGGCGGACATCATTTTGCTGAAATCAGAAATCGAGGCCGTGCCGGAAGCGCTCGGTCTGGCGCGCGCGACGTTGCTCACCATCAAACAAAACCTGTTCTGGGCGTTTTTTTACAACGCGCTGGGCGTGCCGCTCGCCGCGCTGGGCTTCATCAGCCCGATTTTGTGCGCGGCGGCAATGGGCGTGTCCGACTTGATTGTGATTGGCAATGCGCTCCGGCTGCTGCGGTGGCGTTAAGCAACACCTCTCGACAAAACATTTTCCCAGCGCCATTCTGCCCGTGATGGCATTCGAATCTGACGCTCCCATTGATTTGTTGTGGCAGGAATACGGCCTGGCATTCAAGGATTGGGACGACCTCACGCTGGCGCGCTGGCTCGCGCAGACGCTCGGCCAGCTCGAAGGCAGGGTGTGGCGATCGTCGCATCCGCTTGTCGGCGCGTATCGGCTGGCGGCGCAGTTCGCGCATGACCGGCAAATCTGGTTCAAGCGTCTGGCCACGCCGCCGGCGGCTTATGCGGAATCGCCGTGCTGCCGCGCGCCGTTCCTGCCGCTGCTCACACGAGACGTGCGCGAGTCCGGCCTCATCTGCCAGCACTGCAGCGAAACACTCATGCCGTTCGATGAAATTCCCGCCGAGTTGCGCGGCGAACTCAATGCCTGGGCGCAGCAATACGAACCCGTTCACGCCGTCGCGCATTGGGACGACCGCCAGCGCCGCAGCGCGGGCAATTACGACGCCGCCTGTGAAAACGCCGCGCAGGAAGCCGAGCGTTTACTCGCGCGCGCCGGTCGTGAACTCGCGCCCAAGCTGCTGAATTTTTATCCCGCCGCCGTTTGGGAGGATCAGGACGAATGTCTCGAAGTGCGGCCGGAAGACGTGGCAGTGTGATTTCGGGAATGATGAAGGCAGAATGAAGAAACGGCTTTCGCTCTGTTCGTTATTGACTGTTTCTGCATTTTGCATTCTTCCTTCTTCCTTTGAACGTGCTTTCGCACGAATCCAGTTGTCCCGCATCACTGCGCCCCGTATAAATTTCCCATGAAGTGGATTTTAAAATGGCTTTTCCGGCTGTTCATTCTGGCGGTCGTGCTGGTCGTCATTGCGGTGCTGTCAGTGAATCCGCTGCTCAAGGCGCTGATTGAAAATCGCATTCGCACGCGGACCGGCATGGACGCGGAGATTGGTGGATTTTCGCTCGGCCTCATCGAGCCGACGGTGACGATTCAAAATTTCAAACTTTACAATCCGCCGGACTTTGGCGGCACGCCGTTTCTCGACATTCGGGAAATCCACGCCGAATACGACCGCCATGCGCTGCGGAAACACGATTTGCACATCACGCTGCTCCGTTTCAATCTGGCCGAACTGGACATCGTGAAAAATCAGGCCGGCCAGACGAACATCTTTTCCATCGCCGGCATCGCATCGTTTCAAAAGGCCGGCGCCGCCGGCCGCGCGACCGGCTTTTTGCGGCAAACCGGCCCTGAATTCACGGGCATCGACGTGTTGAACGTCTCCATCGGCAAGGCAAGGTTCATTGACCTGAAAGATCAGCGGCTCAACCGCACACAAAAAATCGGCATCGAAAACTGCATAATCAAAAACGTGAAATCACCCGCCGACTTGGCCGGTCTGGGGGCGCTCATCTGGCTGCGTGGCGGCCACACGGTCGGCTTGCCGGTCAATCCGCCAAAGCCCGGCCCGGGCACGAACCAATAGTCGCGGGGGCAAACCCGGGTTCCCGCCACTGCATTTTAGCATTTTCCGCGCGCGAAATTTTTTCTAACCTCGCCGCGTGCATCGTAAAGCCATCAAGACCGCCGCCCGCGTCGTCGTGAAACTCGGCACCGGCGTGCTCACCGACAGCCGCAAGCAGCCCGACCAGGCGCAGTTGGAACAGCTCGTCGCGCAGGTCGCAGCATTGCGAAAAGCAGGCAGGGAAATCGTGCTCGTCACGTCCGGCGCCGTCGGCGCGGGCATGAGCGCGCTCGGCTGCGAAAAACGTCCAACCGACCTCGCCGAATTGCAGGCCTGCGCCGCCGTCGGCCAGCCCCGATTAATCGGGGTTTACGAAAAACTTTTCGCCGCGCACGATTTGCGTGTCGCGCAGGTGCTGCTCACGCACGACGACCTCGAGCATCACGAGCGCCATCTCAACGCGCGCAACACGCTCGTCACCCTGCTCGACCATGGCGTCGTGCCCATTATCAACGAAAACGACGCCGTGTCGTTCACCGAAATCAAGTTCGGCGACAATGATAAATTGTCCGCGCTCGTCGCGTCGCTCCTGCCCGCCGATTTGCTCGTCATCCTCACGACCGTGGACGGCGTCATCGAAAATTTCGGCCGGGTGAACCCGAAAACCATTTCCGTCATTGAAAAAATTGATTCCGCCTTGGAAAAAATCGCGCACGGCACGGACAGCGACACTGCCGTCGGCGGCATGAAATCGAAAATCGAAGCCGCGAAAATCGCCGTGCGCTCCGGCATCCCGCTTGTCATCGCGTCCGGCAAAAAGAAAAACGTGCTCGCGCGCGTGCTCGCGGGCGAGGACGAAGGCACGCTGTTCGTGGCGCACCCGACGAAACTGCAGGGACGCAAACGCTGGATTGCGTTCTTCCATCATCCCAAAGGTGCGCTGTTCGTGGATGACGGCGCGAAAAAGGCGTTGCGCGAATCGGGCAAAAGCCTCCTGCCGCCGGGTGTTGCGCGCTGCGAAGGCGAATTCGACGCCGGCGACGTCGTGCGGATTTGCGATTTGGACGGAACGGAATTCGCGCGCGGCATTGCGAAGTTCAGCGCCGCCGAAGTGCGCGGCAGAAAACTGGCGCGCGTCGAAATCGTGCACCGCGATGATTTGGTGATTTTGTGAAGCCGTTTTAACCACGGATGGACACAGATAAACACGGATTAAAAATTGGTAGGGCGGGCTGTCCCTAGCCCGCCGCCCAACCACATGCAAATCACGGCGCGCACGGAGTGACGCGCCCTACCGGCATCCGTGTCCATCCGTGTTTATCCGTGGTTAAGATTTAATGAAACGCAAAGCTGCAATTGAAGATTTGTTGAAGGTCATGGCCACGCTGCGCTCGCCGCGCGGCTGTCCATGGGACCGCCAGCAAAGCCACATGTCGCTGCGCCGCCACGCCATCGAGGAGGTCTATGAATTGATTGATGCCATCGAGGCCGGCGACGATCACGAAATGGCCGAGGAACTCGGCGATTTGCTCCTGCAGATCGTTTTCCATTGCCAGCTGGCGAACGAACGCGGCGCATTCGATTTTGAAAAAGTCTGCCGGTTGATTGTGGAAAAACTGGTGCGCCGTCATCCGCATGTTTTCGGCAAAACAAAAGTCAAAAGCGTGGATGAAGTCTGGGCGAACTGGGAAAAAATCAAACACGCCGAAAAACATGGAACGAAACACGCGCGGCCTTCCGTGTTCGACGGGATTCCGAAACACCTGCCCGCGCTGCTCCGCGCCGAAAAGCTCGTCAAAAAAGCGCGCAAGGTCCTGGCGGACAGCCACCGCCCAAAACGGCGACTGACGAAAACAGCTCTGGCCAATGAACTTTTCGATCTGGCGGAACAGGCGCAGCGCAACGGCTGGTCGGCGGAGGAACTTCTGTGCGCGGAAATCAAAAGGCGCGAGCGCGCCTTCCGACGGCTGGAAAAACTGTGAACCACCAAGACACGAAGAACACAAAGAAGAAAACAAAACTTGGTGTCCTTAGTGCCTTCGTGGTTAAAAATCCTTTGTCCCTTAGTGCCTTCGTGGTTAAACCGGTTTACCAACACTTGACAGGTCCGGCAACTCGCGCGATTTTCCGGTGTTGAACTGAAAGAGGTGCTGATTTTATGAAAACTCGAAGCTTTCAAAGTCTGGTTCTGACAATCACCGCCGTCGTAGCAGTTTCACTTCTGGCAGGAAACGCCGTGGCGCAGGATTCCTCCACTGCCACAACCGCAGCGACAACCACGCCCGCCGCTGCTCAACCGGCAGCCACCACTCCGGTCGCCCAACCGGCAGCCGCCAGTCAGGCCGTGCCGCAATTATCCTACGGCGTGGTGCAAATCATGCAACTTTCGCAGGCGAAAGTCGGCGACAGCACCATCATTGCTTACATCCGAAATTCGGGAAACAACTACGGTCTGGACACGGCCCAAATCATTTATTTGAAGCAGCAAGGTGTTTCCTCCGATGTCATCGACACCATGCTCAACCAACGCACGCAGACGGCGCAGACCACCGCACAGACCGCAACATCACAGCCGGCCAGCACGGACACTTCCAGCGCCCAAACTGCGACCGTCGTCGCGCAACCCTCGGTTTCTTATGTCCAAACGGCTCCGCCTCAGACGGTCTATGTCATTCCCGATACGCAGACGTATGATTACAACGCCTATTACTACCAACCATATTACTATCCTTACTACGGCTGCTACGGCTGGCCTTATCCGGCGGTGTCGTTCTCGTTTGGCTGGGGTGGTTATTATGGCGGCGGCTATCGTGGCGGCTGGCATGGCGGTGGCGGCGGGCACGGTGGGGGCGGGCATCACCATTGATTCGATAATCCGCCAACTTTGCTAATTACCACGAAAGAGGTTTTTGGAAAATAATCCGCGAAAATTCATTGTTCAATTCGGTTTGGACCTAAAGCCGGTAGCGGTTTAGCTCTTCTTTGCGCCGTCCAAGGTTGACGTTTGGAAATACGCGTCCACGCAACCATCAGGATACCGAGGCCAAACATCGCCGTGACCGAAGGTTCGGGTATCAACGTCGACAGGGGTTGGCCGTCCGATCCCGCGTTGTAGATGCTTGCTAATTCCTGAGAACTTAACGCCCGCGTCCAAATGGCCAGGTCATCTATCTCGCCATCCCAATTGCCCTGCCCGGAAGCGGTGTCCGATGGATCATCACCGATATTCAGTTGTGTCGAGGAAGCCAACAGTTGTCCGCGATAGTGAAAATCCCCGAAGGCAATTCCGTCTTGCATGAAAGTGACGGTGTCGGTCTGGCTGTCGGCCACAAAAGCCACGAAGTGCCACTGGCTGGTGGTCAAGGTTGCCGAAGACACACCGTAGTCTATGTTAATGCCGCCTGAAACATGGGCATCGGCGGTATACAAACTCATACTGGGCGTGCCTTCAAACGTGGCATAGTTGAACGCGCCCCAATAGCCGTTCCAATTGCACGCCACGGTTGCCCAGCGCGGTGTCGAGTTGGCCCAGACCCAGGCGGTCAAGGTCATGGAAGTCGTCGGCATGGCAAAATTTGGCACGTTGACATATTCATGAGCGCTCGGTCCGCCAAATTGCAACGCGCCACCGATTTGGCCGGAAGTCCAATTCCCTTGCCCGTTGGGAAAGTTGACCAGCGTTCCATTGTAGCCGTGACCGCTGGAGTCGTGCAGGATGCCCCCACTCGTTTCGTCAAAAGTCCAGTAGCCGTCCAGACCATTGGCGAGACCGGTTGCGTCATCAGCGGAAATAGGGCCGGCCGTCAGGCAAACAAAGGCGGTGATGATCCCCCAAGTGGATAAAGTTTTCATAAAAAAGATGGGCTGAAAGTTGGATGTTTGCGATGTTCAGGTTGTCATGCCACGAGAGCGTGCAGGATTTGTTGCACGGCCAGCTTTGTCGGCACCTTGAGCCCAACCCACCAAGGTGACTTAAAGCCTTCCGATCAATTTCGACTCTATAACCGCCTCCATCCAATTCAAGCGTTTGTTATTCACATTGTTATTCACATCCAAACTGGCACGGCGGCGGCGGCGGGCATCACCACTAAAACGATTGGGTGAGGCGTCCGCGGACGGCTGGGCCAGCCGTCCCTACCAAACCAATGGGCATCTCGGCGAGATGCCCCTACCACAGAAAATGAATTCACAAACGAGGACGTTTATGCTTTCACCCGCGAGTTGTAAAAACTTCATCCCGACAACCCCGATAAACGGCATCGGGGCAGGTCGCCACGTCAAAGACAAGATTCGCCAGCAGCTTCAGGTCTTGCGAGATACCGGATTGCTGCTACACGTCGAGCGTGGTTGCTGGCGTCTGCCGTGAAGTCTTCTGTGTGGTGTCAGGCAAGTTAATCCTGGCTCTGACTTTTCGCGCTTTGTTTCTGAAGCTGCTTGGCCCATTTCTCTTTATCTTTCTCCCTCTTAATCAGCCAAACGCAGAGGGCGAAAATCAGAAACGTCCCGAATATGCCAATCTGTATCAGAATATCGCTCATCTCAAATCATGGCGAAGGCCGGCGCGGGGTCAGGCGGCTTCGGGTTTAAAGGATGGTCTCCAGTGTCTCCACCACTGTCCTTACACAACCCGTGCAGGTCTTGTTCAAAAGATCGTTCTCCTTGAAATAGCGCTGTCCTTCGGTCGTGTTCAGGTCGCAACCCTGCAGCAGTGTGCGACAGAGGCACGTGCCGTGCTTGGATTCAAATCGGGACATCAACTCCCGCACTTTCCCGTACGTTGTTTCCGTGGGCACCCGGTCCTGCCCCTCGCCGCGTCCGTGCTTGAGCCCGATGGTGAGTATGCCCCCGGCGACCGCTCCGCAGACTTCCTGCTTCCTCGCCATTCCCGCTCCAAACCCGCAGGCGAGTCGGAGTGCCATGTCCTTGTCGAAACCAAGATCGTCACAGAATGAGAAGAGCACCGCTTGGGCGCAATTGTACCCAGCTAGGAATTTCTGCAGGGCAATGTCGCTTCTGGTTTTCATATGTTTCCTGACGCCTTCGCTCTTTGGCGCCTTTGCGTTAAAGTTTCCCAGCAACTTCAGGTGCAGGGGGCGTTCTGTCCAAAGGTTCCATCCGCCCGCCGGTGCAGAATCACGTGGTTCCCATCCGGGTCGAGTATCTCGATAGCCTGGCAGCACCCGTAATCCTGAGGTTCCTTCACAATCCGAACGCCCTGCCGCTTCAGCTCTTCGTATGCCGCATGAATATCCTCAACCGCCAGGGCGATGCGCCCGCCGGTAACCGGTTCGGGCAGCTTTTCTCCTCCCTTGAGGGAGAGCGTGAGGGTCCCGCAGTTGAACTCCGCCCATTGCCACTCTTCACTGTAGACCTCCTGCGGCAGACCCAGAACCTCGCGGTAGAATTTTGCCGCCCGCGCCAGGTCGGATACCGGATACATGACGAAGTCGGTGCCGCGGATTTTCATTGGTGATGCCCGGTCGGTTGTTCAACCGCAAAAGCGCGGTTTGATTGGTTCACGCAACCGACGCTATGAGCCGGTTCCCTTCTTGTCCAACAGATTTTAGACACGGATTTCACGAATGATCACGAATTCAATTCGCAGTTGCCGGCGTCTGCCGTGATCACCACAGATGAATAATAATGTTATTCTCGACTTCGGACACGCCGGGTGCAGACCGGGCAGCGCGCTCGGCTTCCTCACGCTCTAAGCAACTGCCAAGAGTGCCACGGAGCACCACTTTGCTTCCGGAAGTCTCCACCGTGATTTTCCCGGCGTCGAGCAGTGCGTGCCGCTCAAAGGCTGCTTTAATTGCCGTGTTTACGTCCGAGGGGGTCGGTTGCTTCGGTTTAATGATGATTAAATTGTTTATCCCTTTAACCCCAGTCAAATGCTGCACCACTTCTTCAGCGGCGTACTTCTGGTGCGCCCATTCGACAACGCCCTTCAAAGTAAGCCAGCCATCGCGGACTGTTACCGTGACGGCACCGACCGGAACTGTGGTGTCCCAGTCTATCGATTTGGTTGCGGCAGCAGCAATCTCGTCGTCGGTGCGGCGGGAGGAAGCAGGCAGATGAACGGCAATTTCAT
>Ga0187885_10001505_pt1 | contig 25352 bp, 31 predicted proteins | sample June2016WEW_20_1_3_FD_132970 | JGI IMG/M metagenome (GOLD analysis project Ga0187885, IMG submission 132970) | Peatland microbial communities from SPRUCE experiment site at the Marcell Experimental Forest, Minnesota, USA - June2016WEW_20_100 | ecosystem: Environmental > Terrestrial > Soil >... | reverse complement strand
TTGTCTTCATCTGTTATTTTGGTTTCCGCCGCCGGGAAAGAAAAAGGGGCCAAAGAACAGTCGGTCGCCCGAGGTTCCATTCGCGTCAAAGGTCAGCCTTCAGCCGTTGAGCGCGCCGCACTGGCTAAAATCTCATTTCAAGATGCGCTCGCTGCCGCCGTGGCCGCCTATCCGGGCAAGGTCATCTCCGGCGAGCTCGGGGTGGAAGACGGCAACCTCCAGTATGACTTCGAAATCATCGGTGCCGACAAGAAGGTGATGGATGTCGCGATTGACGCTGGTAACGGCAAAGTGCTTGATATCGACGAGTCCGACGAAGATTGACCGTTGGGAATGGATATCGTCCAAAAGTGCGCGAGCCCCAGACGCGTGCGTTTGAGCTCGGTGTTCATTTGCGGCGCGTTTCTGCAGCGCTTATTGCGGCATCGTCCGTGTGCTCATCCATGAGGTTTGGAAAAGGCATATGGGCTCGATGACTGCTCAGGCCACGTCTACTCGCGACACTTCGCCGGCCACAACGCCGTGGCTGGCGGGGCCAGCGCGCCCGGATTTTTTGCGCGACGAGTTGCTTCATGAAATCGTCCAGGCGAGCGCGGATGGACGGCAGGCGCGAGCCGCGCTGAAATATCGCGGCCGGTCGCTGAGCTATGGCGAGCTGTTGCGCCGCTCCCAGCAAACCGCCCGCTACCTGCGGGCCCGGGGCGTGGGCCGGGGCGAGCGCGTGGCCGTGTGGATGCCGCCCGGGTTCGACTGGTACGTCGCCATGCTCGGCATCCTGCAGGCCGGCGGCGCCTACGTTCCGCTCGATCCCGAGTATCCGCCCGACCGCATCGCCTACGTGGTGCGGGACAGCGGCGCTCGCTGCATCATAACGACATCTCCGCTGGCCTCGATCGCCGCCGCGCTGCCCTGCCGGGTGATCGATTTCGAAAACGAGGCGGCGGAGATGGCCGCGCAATCCAGCCGCCCGCTGTCGCGGACCGAGATCGGCATCACCCCGGACGATTGCGCGTACATTATCTATACCTCCGGCTCTTCTGGCCGGCCCAAAGGCGTGATGATTTCGCACCGGTCGATCTGTCACCTGGTGCGCTCGGAGGGTTCGGTGCTCGCGCTCCGGTCCGACGACCTGGTGTTTCAGGGAATGTCGCCGGCTTTCGACATGTCGCTTGAGGAAATCTGGCCGGCGTGGGCTGCCGGAGCAACGTTGCTGGTCGGCACGACGGAGATGGTCCGGGCCGGGGCCGATCTGGCGCCATTGTTGGCGCGCGAAGGCCTCACGGTCTGGACCTGTGTGCCCACGCTGCTGGCGATGCAGGAGCAGCCCATCCCCACCTTGCGCCTGCTCAATCTTGGCGGTGAAGTCTGTCCGCCCGAGTTGGTGCGCCGGTGGGCCCGGCCTGGTCTGCGCATCCTCAACACTTACGGCCCGACCGAGACCACCGTCACGGCGACCTTTGCGGAGGTCGCGCCCGATCGTCCGGTCACGATCGGCCGACCGCTGCCGAACTACACCGCCTATCTTCTTCGCGAAAATCTCACGCCGGTCGCGCCCGGTGAGGCGGGCGAGCTCTGCATCGGCGGGCCGGGTCTCGCCTTGGGCTACGTGGGCCGGCCCGATCTGACGGCGGAATGCTTCGTCCCCAACATCCAGCATCGGCCAGGCGGTCCCGATCCGCTTCTTTACCGTACGGGTGATCTGGCCCGCCTCACCCCCGGCGGCGAGTTCGAGTTTCTTGGACGGATCGACACGCAGGTCAAAATCCACGGATATCGTGTGGAATTATCGGAAATCGAGTCGGTGCTGCTGGCTGTGGACAAACTGAAGCAAGCCGTCGTAACGCCACAGCGCAGTGACCGTGGCGAGGAAATCCTCGTCGCTTACATCGTACCGGGTGAGGGCAGGACTTGCGATGAGACCGTGCTGCGCTCCCGATTGAGGGAGCGACTTCCGGGATACATGGTGCCGTCGATCTTCGAAGTGCTGCCGGCACTGCCCACCATGGCAAGCGGCAAGGTGGACCGGAGGAACCTGCCGCGGCCCACCCGCGCGGCGGTGCCGGAACGCGCCGTGACGCCGCCCGGAACACCGGCCGAGTGCAAACTCCATGCCCGGTGGTCTGAACTGTTCGCGCCCGCTGCGGTTTCCCTCGACGACGATTTTTTCCTCGATCTCGGCGGCCACTCGCTGCGCGCCGCCGCCCTCGTGTCAGCCCTGCGGAAGGATCCCGCACTACGCCACGTCTCGATGGCGGACGTGTACAATCATCCCACGGTGCGCCGGCTCGCCGCGCATCTGGAGGCGACGCGGCCGGCGAACGGCCGGGAGAAAGCGGGCGCAATGTTCGCCCCGGTCCCGCCGTGGCGCTACTTTGCCTGCGCAACGGCGCAGGCGGCCGGCCTGGTCCTGATTTACGGACTGTTTTCGCTGCAGTGGCTGATCCCCTATTTGTCTTACGCCTGGCTTCTGGGCCAGGAGGATGTATCGCGGCGCAGTGCGATTGCGATTTCGCTGGGCCTTTTCATTGCCGCAATCCCCCTCATGCTCGCGCTGGGCATCGCCGCCAAATGGCTGATCCTCGGCCGGCTGCGCCCCGGGGAGTATCCGCTGTGGGGCCTGACGTATTACCGCTGGTGGCTTGCACAGCGGCTCCTCGACACGGTGCCCATCCATTATCTGGGAGGGTCACCGCTGCTGGCGGTTTACCACCGTCTGCTTGGAGCGCGCATCGGTCGCGGGGTGTTTCTCGGCAGCGGCGCGATCGACGCGCCCGACTGCGTCGAGATCGGGGACGACACGGGTTTCGGTACCGGGGCTTCGCTGTCGTGCTGCAAAGTCGAGGGCGGGCTGCTGAAGGTCGGCGCGATTCGCATCGGCCGGGCCTGTCACATCGGCGCCAGTTCGATCGTGGCGATGAACACCACGATGGCGGACGGCGCCGAGCTCGACGATCTTTCGATGCTGCCGCCGGACCGCACAATCCCGGCGGGCGAAAAATGGGGCGGCTCGCCGGCGCGTTTTCTGGGTCCGGTGAAACCGGGCGGTCCGGTCCGGGCCCGGGACTACACGCGCCGGGCATTTGGGGTCGGTTACCTGGCGCTGCTGCTGGTTTTTCCGCTCTTCGCGATCCTGCCGATTTTTCCGGGCATGATCCTGATGACGGAGCTCGACCAGCGGACGGACGGCTATGAATTCATGATGCTCTCTCCGTTGCTGGCGACGGGGTTCGTGGTCTCGATGTGCCTGCAGATCGTGGTGCTCAAGTGGCTTTTGGTCGGCCGGGTGAAGCCGGCCCGGATCCCGGTGTTCAGCCTCGCGTACCTGCGCCACTGGCTCGTGGAGCAACTGATGCAACTGAGCCTCGACGTCGTCGACCCGCTCTACGCCACGCTCTATTTGAATCCCTGGTACCACCTGCTTGGCGTCCGCCTCGGACCGCGGGCCGAGGTTTCCACCGCGTCCTCGATCAGTCACGATCTGCTGCAGATCGGGGAGGAGAGTTTTATCGCCGACGCGGTGTCGCTGGGCGCCCCGCGCATCCATCGGGGCGTGCTTTCGCGGGAGGCGACGGTGATCGGCCGCCGGGCGTTTGTCGGCAACAGCGCGGTGATTCCGTCGGGCACGACGCTGGGCGATGGAGTGCTGGTCGGAGTCCTCTCGGTGCCCCCCGGCGACGCGGCTGCGGCGCTGAAAAAGGATTCGTCCTGGTTCGGCACCCCGGCGGTGTTCCTGCCGCGAAGACAGACCGCCACGCAGTTCGACGAGGGCAGCACGTTTCGCCCCAAGCGCCGCCTGATCCTGCAACGACTCTGCATCGAGTTCTTCCGGGTGATTCTGCCGCTCACGGTGATCATCGCGCTGACCTCCCTGATGATGAGCGTCGTGGTGGACCTGGATGACGCCGACTGGGGCCTGGATGAAATCGCCCTCGTCTTTCCGCTGCTCTACATCGGTTACGCGCTGGCAGCCGGCGCATTTGTCGTCGCGCTCAAATGGCTGGTGGTCGGCCGCTATCGCGCCGTCGAGAAACCGCTCTGGAACCAATTCGTGTGGCGCAGCGAGCTTGTCACCTCGACCTACGAGAGCCTCGCCGTGCCCTTTTTCGCGGACATGCTGCAGGGCACCCCCTTCCTGCCCGCCTACCTGCGTTTGCTCGGCTGCCGCATCGGCCGCCGCGTGTTCATGGACACCACCGACATCACCGAGTTCGACCTCGTGCGGATCGGTGATGACGCGGCGCTCAACAGCGACTGCGGCCCGCAAACCCACCTGTTTGAGGACCGGGTCATGAAGATTTCGAGCGTGGACATCGGCGCGCGCTGCACGATCGGCGGCGGCAGCATCGTGCTCTACGACGCGCGCATGGAGGACGACAGCACGCTCGGCGAGCTTTCCATGCTGATGAAAGGTGAAACCCTCCCCGCCGGCACCCACTGGGCGGGTTCGCCAGCCCGGCCTGTCAAATGAACATGACACGTCCCATCTATCCCGGCGTCACGGGGCGGGTGGTTGATGCCCCGGCCGATGTCGTCGTGATGGCTCACCAAGGAAACGGCGTCGGGATGCGCCGGACGCTCGCCGGTGAAATCGCGGCCCGCTGCGGACTTCCTCTGCACGAGGTGGCGATTTTCTCTTGGGCTGGAAGGAGGCCCTCGGTGGAGATCCGCGGACGTCCGAACACCCGATGGCAGGTGAGCTTAAGTTACACTCGGAACTGCACCGTCGGCGCGCTGTGTGCTGGAAGGGCGATCGGTGTGGACGTCGAGTCGATCGATCCAGAGTTCAGGTGGCAGCCCATCGCGGCGGAATTCTTTCCGTCTGAGGTAATCGCCACATGGGATCACCTGTCACCGCAGGAAGCGCGCCGAGGTTTCTTCCGGCAGTGGGTGCGATGGGAAGCTGCTCTGAAATGCCGCGGAGTGGGTTTCGGCGCAGAGGATTTGACGTATGAGGTCGCGTTGGACGGACTGGAACTCTTTGATTTGGATCTGGGAGAGGGTTATGCAGGCTGCCTGACTCTAAAGCCGATATGACTTTTAGTGAGGCCAGAACGCCTGCGTTGGATCAGCATCTATGGGTTCAGGATTGTTTATGTCTTGGGCTTCACCGCCGCCTCCAAAGTCCGCTTGTCAGAGACAGCAGTGTCTTGCGGCAAGCGCAAACGGAAGAAGGCTGAGAAACGCGGCAACACTTTACCCCTAAGGACGCTGGCTGCCCGGCATGGTTTGGTGCTGCTGCGCAGCATCGCTCCGCGATCACCCTCCGAGTGCCCCATCTCCGCTTCGCTCCGTCGTACCGAGCGAAGCGACATCAGCCACCATGTCGTCATGGTTCTCAACCAGCCCGTCAGCCAAACTGCAGAGGAAGAAATCAGTCGTGTGATTTGCTGAGCCTCTTAAGCAAGCCGCGGTCACATCGGATGAGTGCTAGCTTCTTGGCCCGGCTCCAGCGTTTGAGCTGAGCTTCGCGACGCCGGGCCTCGGAAAAGGTTGAGTAGATCTCAATCCTCAGCACCGCCACAGGGGGATCCAGCTCGGTCGTGCGGCAGGCTTGCCCCGTGATGTGATCGTCAAGCCGCTGTTCCAGATCAAGCGAGCAACCGACATAGATGGTTCCCGATCGCAGCCGCAGGAAGTAGACAACTGGAGTGCCCCTCGACAGGCTCGGGGCCATTCGCCGCGCTTCGGCGATTAACGCGTTCACGTCAGTCGTGTATGCCGGCCGCAGGCCATGAGCAAGCCGGGCTTGGGCGGCGCGTCGAATGGCTGCCCGGCATGGATCGTTCCACGAACTTTTTGGAGCGAATCGGGCCGTTTCCGAGGGGATTTCCCTCTGAAACCTCAAAGATCGGGCAAAGCCTGAAGCGAATCAGCCGTCGGGGCAGCCCCGTTTGGGGAGCCGGATTCGCTCCATTCGCTCCACATTTCGTGGCTTTCTCGCTCTTAGGGGTAGCTCTTATTCGCTTAGGGGTAGGGTCTACACATCCGTCGGTAGTCCGCTACAAGGGCAAAAATGAAACTCTCGGGAGTGTTCACGAAGAAACCGCCCCACAGAGCGAGGGGGGCGTAGAGCGGTAGCCGAGGACGGAGTGAATCTTTTCCGTTTGAGCGAATGGGGCAACCGCTCCCATCGATAACTTCATCCGACTTGCAGCTCTGCGCGGTCAGCACAATTGCTGAATTGAAGGCGTCCGCCGACGCCGGCCGTATGCCGGTGAATGGTAAACGATGGGACGAATAGTGCAGCCAGCAACCGACCCATGGTGAGTTCGAACGAGATCTCTCCGGTCTCGGCCCAGCGGCGCATGCGCGCCACACCGTCACGCTCTCCCCACACAAAGAAATGCAACCTCCCGGTCGGCCCGCGTACTTGGCGGCCATTAGGTTTCGAGAGCAGCGTCGTCTCCTCTTCGATCCTAAACCCCAAGGCGCGCCGGCCGCACCGCAGTTTGAGTGTGCCGGTATCTGGATCTTTATCAATCGTCCATTGGAATCCTTCTGCGTGGGTGAGCAGCAGATGGACGGCGAGAGTCGCTTTCTCGACCGCCGCTGGCGATACGCTGACGCACGGTAGTCCGCGCTCGGAAACAAAGATCAGGCCGCGATAGTCCTTTTTGTAGTTTAGCAGACGCCGACGCACCCGCTCGGCAATTGGGTGTAGTCGTTCGCCCGCCGGGGGCAACGCGACCGCGGGAATCTTTGACACAGGGCGCACCACTACCGGGCGGTCCTCACCGGCGCGCGGGGCCGGCAGATTGGGTCGAGGCAGGCTTTGGCCCGCGGCAAGCTTCGCCCAATATCCGCGCGGCGGGAGCGGAATATTGCGACGGTGGCAAAGCTTCGCCAACGCAACGTCGGAGATGCCGAACTCACGGGCAAGACGTACAGTGGGTGTCCCCCACACGCTCTCGAATAGCTGCTCTCGTCTGAGAAATACGACTGGGAGCGCACTGGGAATTCTGCTTGGCATGGGGACGAAAGAGCATGTGAAGCGAGACGCAGGCCCGCGGTCTTCACCAATGGGGGACATGTTGTGAGGTGAATGTTGACGTTTTTGAGGCTAACCACGTGCGGCCGCCGGCCGTTGGCGATTCGCCCAATTCGAATTGTCACACTTTGACAGAGAATCGCCTGCAGGACTATTCTCGGAATCTGGTGCGCATGGATGCCTTTACCATTTACCTGATCGTGAAAGCGCGCACCTTTCCGTCTTTCACGCTGAGCATGGCAAGCGATTCATCTTCAACGCCCTTTAAGGTCAGTTGCCAAAGGAAGACATGGCCTCCGCTCTTCTTTATCGCCCCCAGATAGGTGGCTTCATAACCGGCATTCAGCCGCAGGGATAGCTGTCTGACTGCGGCGTCAAACTGATCCTTAGTCATCTTCTGCTTGAAGGAGTCGTCGCCATCCTCCACGAAGGACTCGTAATCGGCTTGCTTGATCGCAGTGACAAGTTTGTCGAAAATGGCCTTGTCTTCCTTCGCAGCCTCGGCGGCGGAAACGTTGTTAGCACAAGCTACCAGCAAGGCGGCACCAACAATGAGCGAGCGAATGATTCTAGTGTTCATGAGAATGCTTTCTCCTGTCACGGATCAGTTCTAAAGCGGTCACTCTGATTCTTAGAGGCGGCGGCGAGATAACAGCGGTGTAGTGGGTCTGTTTTGCGATCGTGATGGCGCCGGGCGCATCGGTTGCTCTTTTCTGTAGCTCCAGAGCTTGGTGAAGACCTAGTGCGAATCGTCCACCTACGAAACCGTGTTGAACGCTTCGGATTCGCCCTGCACGTTCGAAGTTTTGGTGTCTTAGCCATGGGTCTAATGAGTGGAGGGTGGGCTCTTGCATATGGCGTAAGGTCTCTCCCGCATGCAGACCCGAACGGCTGCCAAGAGACTGGCGCCGGGTCCAGTCGAGCCGGCGGCAAAGGATCCAGGGGAATGTCCGGTAATCGCATTGTACTCCAAAATTCCTCTATTCAATCTTAAAAAGACAAACGCTGCGCACGCGGCAGCAAAAGAGAACTTCGTCCAGCCAAACGAGCGTAGGTCAAGAGGGTCAAGAGTACGACTTTTGCATATCAATCTTCGCGACCCGCACTACGCGGACGCGTGGCTTGCTGGTGGCGATAACACGGTCCAAAGCCGTTTGGTAGGCCATTGCATCGAGCGGAAGCCTCACTGGCGCGTTCGTCCAAGCCGAGTACACCATCGCATTTGCCAGCTCAACGGACTTGAGGCCCTCCTCCGCCGGAGTTAGGAGCGGCCGTCCGTCGAGAACCGCCTCGATGAAATTGTTGATCACGCCGGCATGGGCGGTGTTGGGCTCGTCCGCGTACTCTTCGCTGGTCGTGTTCGGGACGCCAAAGGCGTTGTCGGTGGTGCGGGAATACTCGCGCGAATCCACCTCGTTGCACGTCAGGCGCAGGACGTCGTGCTCACGTACCACCAGACCGCGCGTGCCGGCGATCTCTAGGCGGTTGACGCCCGGGGCCTCGCCCGTGGTGGTGGTGAACACCCCGGTGGCCCCACCCGCGAACTCCGCATACGCCACTACATTGTCCTCGACCTCAATGTCATGGTACTGCCCGAAATGGCAAAAAGCCCGCAGCCAAGACGGCATCCCGCACAGCCATTGCAGCACATCCAGATTGTGCAACGCCTGATTCATTAAAACGCCCCCGCCCTCGCCTTTCCATGTCGCCCGCCAGGCATTCAGTCCATAATAGGCTTCAGGCCGAAACCATTTCGTGATGGTCCACTGCACGCGCTGCAGCTCGCCCAAGCTGCCTGCGTCCATCCATCGCTTGATGCGCTGGTAATGCGGATGCAGGCGCAGGTTCATCATCACGCCGAACACCTGCCCTGGCTTCCGAGGCACGGCGAGCAACTCTTCCCCATCAAGCTTGGTCGCGGTCAGCGGCTTTTCCATCAGCAGGTGCAGCCCCCTGGCCAGCACCGCTTCACCCAGCTGCCGGTGCAGCGGATGCGGCGTGGCCACGATGAGGGCGTCGACCAGACCCGAATCGAGCATCTGGTCCGCCGCGGCAAAATAGCGCACTTGCGCAGGCAGCGCGAACAACGGCGACTTGAGGTCGCTGACCGCCGTCAGGCGTCCCCGGATAATTTTGCCGGCAGCGAAATTGGCGACATGGACTTCGCCAATGTTGCCGAGGCCAATAATTCCAAAACGCAGCATGATGATTCTTAGTAGACGAGGGGAGAGGCGACCGGCAAACCGTTGCCGGAAGGCAGGCGCGTTTGACTGACAGGGAACGACAACATCAGCTCCGGATCAGGGCTCGAAATGCGGAGTGGACGTATCGGACGCCCGCAGCGGCTTTCCGTCCACGGCGTGGTTTCCGTGATTTCGATCCGCGTTCCGTCGGGATCAAAAAAGTTGATCTGCCGTTTCCGGTTGACCCCGGTCTTCATCGGCGTCGGCGGCCGGCATTCCGGCCTCAGTGTGCGTCCGGCCAGAATTTCTCCGGCTTTGGCGACATCCGGTACCTTTAGGCAAAGGTATTTCACCACCACTCGTGCTCGAGGTGGTGGAGGTGGCCGCAGCATAAATCCACTTGGTCACGTCAACCCGAGTGCGCCCGCTTTCCGGAGAAATGCATCCTGAATCGCGAAGTACGCGGGTTTGGGGTCGTGGTTAGCGAACAACCCCGGTGCACCCCAGCCCGGAAACACTCTGCGAATCCAAGATCGTTCATCTTCATGATCCCAAATCAGGAAGGCCGAAACCTCCGGCATCCGTAGGTATAATTCCACAAGATCTCGATATTCATCGGCCTGCAATAACAGACGGTTATAGTCCGCCGGCAGACGCATGCGCACATCCACCTCTGAAAAATGCACTTTTAAGCCCAGCGAGGCGAACCGGCGAACGTTTTCCTCGATTGAACAAAGGTTGGAGCGAATCTCCCCTAGCGGGTAATGCGATTCGAAAGCTATCCCGTGAACCGGCACGCCCTGCTTGACGAATCGAGCCAACATCTCGTAGACCCAATTCGACTTCGCATTTACTGATTCGATTGCACCATCACTGTAAAAGAGGACGGCTTCTGGATCGGCTTCGTGCGCCCATTGGAATATTTTAGGCATATAATCCACACCAAGCTTTTCTCTCCAGAAGCTCTCACGCCATCCAATCTCCATCGGCTTCTCCTTGTTGGGGCTAAACCCAAACACTGCCGCATCCAGCGGGCTATAAATAGCCGCGTTGTCCACATCCCAGCTCAGCACTCGTCCCTTATACCTGTTAACGATGGTGAGAATATATTCCTTTAACATCTGCTGCACCTCATCCGGCGAAAATTGGCCTGTTTTCAACCAATTTGGAACGCCCGAGCAAAACATTAGCACATTTGCACGGAACGGCAGGCCGTTGTTTGTCGCCAGGGCAAGATGTTCGTCGGCAATGTCGAAATCATATTCGCGCGGGCCCCGCCACACCCTCATTTCTCCACTGGGTGAGACCATCTTGAACGCATTGACCGATCCGAGCAGCGAACTCTCCCGCACCTTATTATGAATGTAAAATTCTTTGTCGCCCGGGTCGATGACCTCTTCCAAATGAAGGGCCGAGCCAAACGGGCGAGAAAGACGTTGAGATAATTCCCCGAGGCTGGGGCCTGTTAACACCCGCGTGCCTGGCGTGCGCTGGCCGGCAACAAACTCCCGCAGCCAAGTGAAGGCTGGCCGTTCAGAACGATCCCAGCGGACCAAACAGCTTTCGCTCTTCTGTTTGTTGAACGCTTGCGGTTCTTCAATGTCTCCAAGCGTCACACCGACTACTGCAGGATGCTGCCAAATTTCGTTCAATAATGCTGAAAAAAGATTCTTGTGTAATTGGTCATCAGTTTCATGGACCGTCAATTCAGTAATCCACACAACGAGGTCCCGTTGATGAGCCTCGTCGAGAATCTTTCGCAGTTTGTCCGGCTCAAAATGCTCGCCATCTTTTAAGGTTAGGCAAACACCATCGAGAAGGTGCTGCTTATCCCGCCTCAGACCTCCAGCATCTTCAATGAACTTGGCAATAAACGGCTCACGCTCTGCCGTCAACTGCTCGCCCCAGAGAAAATGGGTGTCCTTTGCAGGAATCCAAGGGTGAACGTTGATGAGATGCACCATTTTAAGCAGCCACTCCATCTTCTTAGCTGGCGGCCCGTTCCTTGTTTCATCATCTGGCCACAATTCACCGGGAAGGTCGTCAACTTGCCTTCCAGCCTCAAGCCATCGGCCTTTGCGCAGATAGCGGTGCGTCATTGTTTGCAGCCGATACCTCAAACGGACGTTAGCATCCTTCGGGTCAAGCCATTTGGGCAACTGCGGCGCATAAGCCCAGCACCGATGAAGTACTTGCAGCGAACGATTTCGCGCACACCTCATCATCGCATCGAGGGCTTCGACGCGCTGAACAGTCGGATTCGGTGCCATGACGTTCCAAGCCCCTGTATCTCCAGATTCAACGGCGTCAAAAAGGCTACCGAGAAATGGTGTCTGATAGGGATGTTGCCATGCAACATCCCACGCAGCGCCGAGGTGTTTTCGAGTCAATGTGTTATTCATAGTCTTCAATTAACATAAGGTGAATCCTTCAATTATCCGTTAAATCTCACACAACTAAATTATAGCGCCGTTAACCAATAGGCATCGCGTCTCGAGTCTCGCCCAAAGCATACGACCTTCCGTTCCGCGCGTCGTCATTTTAAGAGCTTCTCGATCCCGGCCGCCCGGCCTGATCAACGCGTTCTTGATATCTTTCCAGCAGCTTGGCCTGATTTTCTTTCGTCTGTTTGTCGGTCAGCGGGAAAAACGCAAGCATCACCAAAGAAGTTACTGTACCTGTTATTGGTATCAAGCTAAAGGCAAGGCGCATCCGCGTGAGAGCTTCCGGAACTTGATTCGTCCCTAGCTCACGACGGAACCCCACAGCTACCATGACGATCCCGGAAAGCAGAATCGCCACCACACGCATTCCAGAGTCAAACCAGCTTAAGAATGCACAAAAGGTACCTTCCCTGCGAAATCCTGTTTTGAGCTCATCATCATCGCATATGTCCGCCACCAAAGACCGCGTAGTGAGCATAAGCACAGTGTAACCTAAAGCGAGCAGAGTCGCGGTGATCAGTGTAGCGTAAGGGTGTTCCGGACGATAAGTAAACCACTTTGATGCCGATGCCACTATAAGTATTACGATCCCCCAACGCAGCAACGCCACCTTTCCAATTCGAACGGCAAGCCGACCAAATATTGGGGCCGTCACCACCGTAATAATACTCGTGAGCGTGCCAAGCAAGCCCGCGAGAAAGGCCGCGCTTTTGAGATCGTTTCCGTAAACATAATAATTAATAATATAAAAGCCAACAGCGGATCCAGCCACCATCCCGTTCGCCAATCCGCTAGCTGTCAAAACTCCGCAAACGATTACAAACGCTTTATTAGCGAAGGTGACCTTAATGCCTTCAATCAGATTCAACCCCGACCTGCGATCGGCCAGCAATTGCGGCCGTTCCGGAACTAGTAACGCCGGGAGTACTGTAAACGGTATGACTATAGCGCCAAGGATTAACGCCACAATGTGAAGGCCCGTAATGGTGCTAGTAAAAAAATATGGTGATTGAATGATTCGAAGCATCCATAGGCTTAAAAGGTTGAATGCGAAGGTGAACGCCAAAAAGAACGCCTGTAGATGAACCCGGTCGTGCCGGTCTGTTGCAAGCCCGTACAACAATCCATCTCTGGGCACCTCATATATCGCACAGCAGACGCTGAAAACGGTTATCGCACTGAACAAGTATAAGGCAAGCCAACCGTGAGCCAATCCACGAGGGGCGAACCATAGAAGAGGAATGGAAAGACCGAGAGCGATGCCTCCCCAAAAAATAAATGGCCGACGCCGGCCCCACTTCGATTTACAGTTATCCGATACAGCGCCGATCCAAGGCCTTATAACTAATTCCAAACCATGACCTGCTGCTATTGCAGCAGACACCACAGCGGGATTTAATCCTAATATAATATTATAAATAGGAAAAGATAGCATCTCCAGAGCATTTTTGGCCACTATGCTAGCTGAGCTTAGGCTCATCACGACCTTGTGGGTCAGCGGTGTTTTCAGTTCGTCCGCCGGGGGGTTGGAGTGCTTTGGGGTCGGGGCCATGCAACTATTGATCTTTCAGTAAACAATGGATATGCATTCGGGCTTAGTTCCACGGCAGTTCCGAGGTGTCGATGCAGCTCCAGAGAAGCCAGGGCGAATGCTGCAGGTGGAGAAGCGCCTGCCCGACGCCGCTTTCCAGTTCGTCCACGGTCGCTGGCGTAGTGTTGGCGAGCGTTTGCTTGGTCTGGGTCCAGACGTGCTCGTCCGGATTGAGCTCCGGTGCGTAGGCGGGAAAGTGGTGCAGGTGAAGGCGCCGGCAGCGATGCAGATACTGGCGCACGGCTTCGTTCCGATGGATTTTGGCTCTGTCCCACAGGAGCACGACCTCGCCCCGGAGGTGCCGCAGCAGCAGGCGGAGAGACTCGACGACTCGCTCCCCGTTGATGTTGTCCCGATGGCACCGGAAATACCTGCCGATCCACTGGTGGGCCGAGGATATCGTGATCGCGGAGATGACCGAGACCCGGTCGTGCCGGTAGCTATGGCGAAGGATCGGCGTCTGTCCGACCGGAGCCCAGGTCTTTCGGACGTTCGGGGTGAGCATGAAACCGCTTTCATCGAGGAAGACCAGATGAGCCCTGAGCTGACGGGCGTTTTTTTATATCGGGCCAGTTGGCCCGTTTCCATCTGGCAATCGCCTCCTCGTTGCGCTCGATCGCCCGGCGCTCCGGTTTTTGCCAGGTCCATTCCAATCGTTGAAGCAGCAACCGCCGGGCGCCGGTCAGGCCGTAATGCACGCCGAACCGCTTCGCGATCAGATCCGCGACCCGGCGCAGCGTCCAAAGGTCCGTGGCGTATCCCGCTTTCTGGGCGCCGGCGACCAGCAGGTTTGTCAGCAGGGCAGTTTGAGCCGGCGTCAGCCGGGCCGGCCGCCCCGGGATCGGTTTGGTGCGCAAACCTTGATTTCCGCTTCGCTGATAGGCTTGGTGCCACCGCACCACTGAACTCACCGACGACTTCACAGCCCAAGCCACCTTCTGATAGGTCTCGCCCGAGCGCAGCAACGCGATCGCCTTCCGCCGGCGCTGTTCCAGCCGTTGTGGACTGCCAGGAGGTCTCATGCCCCCACGCATACCAGAATGGGAAACGTTTATCCATTCTTTAGTGCAAGATCAATAAGTGGAGGAAATACGCCGATGCAGGTAATGTGGTTTGAATCTAGCAGTGCTCGCACCTGGTGCTAAAGCACGAAAAAGAGTCCTTTTTATCCTCTATGGGACATTTCATTATACGGCCAACGATGATTTCGGTAGCGGTGCAAAAATCTCACTTCTTAGGTCCAGCATCGCAAGAGCTCACTTCTGGCCGAGGTAACGGTTACCGGCGGATCGCTGGGTTGCTACGACAGGAGGGCTGACCGGTGGGCAAGCGTTCGATTCAGAAACTGTGCCGGCAGGCCGGGCTACGGGTGCCGCAATGGTCATTCGACAGGACTGTCCACTGAATCCAACCACCGCGACCACGTCTTGACTTGGGATTTCATCGCCGACGCGACGGTGCCCGGCCGAGGCCTGCGCAGGCTGACCATGCTCGATGAGTTCACAAGGAGGCATCCCGTCGGACGCATACCATTCAACTGAGGAATTTAGACATCTGTTCACGGAGGCTTGTTGCACCGGACTTACGATCCGCTGGTATCGGGAATTATCGGCGGCGCGCACGCTCAGTACGAACGCACAGCAAAAAACAATCCGGCAGGATGGATGCATGCAGTTAGGCAAACCACCAAACTCAGTTCGCTCGTAAGCAAATACCCGCCGCTCTTGGCGCGCCACTCACTCAGGAAGCTGGGTCACGCGCACATAAAAGGCTCCACAAAGTGGGTCACACTTGTCGTCCCCAAAAATTGTCTCGAGCCGTGTCTTGCCGCTTTTGAGCGACACTTCGAATATCGCGAGCGTCTGACCGGCCAATGTCTTGCTAGTTTTACTAACATCGGCAATATTTAACGTTGCGGACGCAATCGGCCGCGCACCACGTTGATCGGAAAGGCCCTTGACGCCTTCTCTCAGCGATTTTCCTGCCTCAAACGGCCAACGACTAAGTTCCACGCGGTAAACTCCATTAGACTCCACTTCGACGTCCCATGCTCCACGCGCCGATCCCGCCTCTAAACGTGTAGGATTGTCACAGTAATCGCCCTGCCAATCACTCGCGTACAGAATTACCTGAGGTATACCCGGGTGTCCCAAATGGATGTAACGGATTTTTTCAAATTCTGCGTGCGCGACCTGATGCCAACTCTCATAATAGGCACTCATTGTTTTTAGGATATCTGGAAACTGGTCAGCTACGTTTGAATCTTGGTGGGGATCCTTTGCGACATTATACAGATGGTCGCCTTCGAGTAATCGCCATTTTTTAAATGGCACTGCAGCCGCTACCCAACGAGCGCCGGAGATCTGATATTGAATTGGCAATGTCCGATCGCCGTAGGACCAAGGTTCTCCCCGCAACAGCGGAACCAAGCTTACCCCGTCCATCGGATGTGTATCGTCCACTTTAATACCGCACAACTCCAGTAGCGTCGGCGCGATATCTTGAGCCTCTGTTAGTTCAGTAACATCTCGGCTATGCTGAATCTCGGCTCCCGGCCATCGAAAAAAGAAGGGAACTCGATGCCCACCATCCCAGAGATCGGCTTTCATGCCGCGCATTCCTCCGTTATAAATCTCCGCTGCCTCCGCGGAGCCCGTGCCATTGTCGCTAAGAAAAAGCAAGATCGTGTTTTCATTCATTCCGTGTTTCGACAAAAACGCGTCGAGTCGCCCAAGATTCTCGTCAATGTTTGCGATCATCCCGTAGTACTCCGCTGGGACTTTTACCCCATTCCACACTCCGATTTTCTCGTAGGGCTCCGAATATTTGGAGGGGACACGGTACGGTGCGTGAGCGAGATTATCCGGAAGGTAGACGAAGAAGGGTTTCTTGTTTTCCTGGCACTTTGTCATATACTTCATAGCCTCCGTAAAGAAAATGTCGCCCGAATAGCCCTGATACGCGATATCAGTGCCATTATGCGCTAGGACCGGGTCGGTGTACTCATCTCCCGTTCCATTTTGATTTAGAGTACTATTTTTCCAGTTCGAGGCGAGCGAAGGCAACCCCCAAGCTCGAAATGACAAAACCTCCTGAAAGCCGCGGTCTTGAGGTCTGTAGGGATAGCTATCTCCCATGTGCCATTTCCCGAAAATGCCAGTGGAATAACCCGCCTTCTCAAAATAGTTGGATAGCATCGGTATGTCCTCACGCACCATCGAGCGACCTTGGCAAACTGCAGTACATCCATTCCTGAGCGCATCCACTCCAGTCATAAGCTGCCCCCGCGACGGAGAGCACATCGGCGCCACGTGGAAATCGGTAAAGTGGACACTCTCTCGGTACAATTTGTCCATATTCGGCGTCCTAAGAAATGGGTGCCCGTGTGCTCCAATATCTCCATAGCCTTGATCATCAATGAGAACGATGATGACGTTCGGCTGGTTGTTGGACGGCGCGGTACGAGTTTGACCGATAGCCGGAACAACCGCAATTGCGGTCAGAATTGCAGGTGTGGATATTTTCATGTTCAACATCTTGGGTCGAGTTTTAGGGGAGTCAAATGGATGAACTAAAACCGACCATCCAGGATGTCGCGCAACCTGCTAACGAATATCTCGCTTTGTTCCTCCGTGCCTGTCGACACACGCAGGCAGTTCCGCAAACCCCAACGTTTTTGCGCGTCCTCAACCTTGATGCCGCGTTTTCCCAACTCAGTCGCAACCTTGGACGCGTCCTGCCCAACATTGATGAGCACAAACGGCGCTTCGCTAGACACGTACGTAAGTCCGAGTTCCTTGCAGGCACGGTAATAAATAGAACGCGAACGTGAGCATATTTCACGGGTTTTCGCCAAGTGCGCCTCATCCGATAACGCAGCCATCGCAGCATAGAAGGAAAGCGAGGGAAGCATTCCGCCCTGGCACGAACGAATCCGCCGAATGAGAGCAGGTTGACCGAGAGCATACCCCACCCGAAGGCCGGCCAAGGCGTATTCTTTTGAAAGAGTTCTCACGACGACCAAGTTCGCAAATTTGTGTACGAGCAGTGCCCCATTCCCACATTTTTCCCGGGGGGCAAAATTGATATAAGCTTCATCAAGCACGACTACCACGTGCCCAGGAACCCTCGCTAAGAATTGCTCGATTTCCGCCCCGGTATGAACAGTGCCGGTTGGACTATTAGGATTAACAACGACAAGGACTTTTGTTCGTTCCGTAATCTTTTTCAGCATCCCATTAAGATCTTCCCTGTAATCGGAGGTCAAAGGCACCTTCACAGCTGTAGCCCCAAAGTAGATTCCGCCATAACGCGAAACCATTTCGTAGGACGGATGGGCCTCGATCGCTTCCGCTCCACCTCCCGACTGAGTAACCACGGCGATGGCATGCAGCAGCTGTCCGGCGCCATATCCGACCGTCACCCAGAGCTTCTCTGAAGGACTCACTGGATGGCTAAATCCCTCATCGTGTGGCAACTGATTCATATCAGCAATGCGTTTATACAGTGCCACTTGTTCATTGTCGACATAGAGGTGCACGTCTTCAGAATGGGCGCGTATCGCCTCTATTACTTTTTTAGATGGACCGAGCGGATTCTCGTTTCTGCATAGCCTTATTAATACGTCGGAGTTGCTGTTTTGCACAGCGATCGTGCTCATTATTTGTTTGTTTTGTGGTATTGTCACATTGAAATCAACTTATTTCCCTATTCCCCTCTGCGCCGCTCCTAGTGCATGTTTCCACGCCCACGACAACATTGAATAATCATGCCCTATCTCTAACAGCCGGCAACCCATATCCGAGTACTTGGCCGCCTCTTCGCTCCATGGCTGTCCGAGTGGAATGATAACGTGCTTCCCGTGCCGTTGTGCGGCTTTCACCGTTTTTCGTAACCCATCCTGTACACGTCGGTGGTTCTTATCTGGCCCAGGAAGACCAATTGCCACAGAATAATCAGCCGGTCCAAACATGGCGATGTCCACACCCGGCACCGCAAGAATTGAGTCAATGTTCGTAACCGCCTCCGTTTTCTCGATCATAATAACGACCAGAGTCTCCTCATTACTCCACTTAATCCAATCCGCTGCCGCCGCCGTTCCATAGCGCCCGGAGAAGCCAAGCGTGCTGTAGCCTCGATCCCCCAAAGGTGGGAATTTGGCCGCACGCACCGCCGCACGTGCTTCGGCGGCGTTCCGGATTTCAGGAACGATCACTCCACTAGCTCCGATTTCCAGCACTTTCCGAATAAGATAGGGATTACCCTTGTCGATTCGCACTAGCGGAGTGATTCCAGCCAAATGGGCTGCGCGAAGAACATGCTCGGTCGATTCATCTTGCCGCCATGCATGCTCGTTATCAATCCGGCAGAAATCGAATCCGCTAATGGCGGCCAATTCCACTATCCCTGGATGAAACGTGCATATGCAGGTGCCATAGGCGGTCTTCCCTTCCGCTAATAACTTCTTAAGACGATTGGGCACGTGTAGGTTCATACTCGGTTAAGCATAGTCTCGTAGTTTTGGCCCATCACGGTCGTCAGAGATTCGCCTGACTGAAGGCGTTCGACTAGTTGTGCTTCCCATCGGACGTAGTCACAGAAATCCCTTCCGACCAAAGTGCGCAGCCACCACGACCGTCAAATCTTAGGCTCGTTAGATTCATTTCAAGCGATTGGCGCTTCCTATTTATCGCTCACCAGCTGCACGCAGATTCCATTTGGGTCGCGCATATTTAGGACCCATTTGCCTTCCTCTGGATCAAAACAAGGAATCTCTGGCTTTGGAAACGGTATAAACTCAAAGCCTTGTTTTCCAAGAATCTCATACGCCTTCTTTATGTCTGGGACGCGAAACGCGACGTGATTAAGACCAGGCTGGTTGGGGCCAAAAACCTTGGCTATTTTAAGAATTGTCTCGAATCCAGGTAGCTTCAATTCCGCCTCACCAGCCGCGGGAACGGTCTTCTCAAGCCGCTTGTACCCCAGAGTCTGATAAAATTTAGCTGTGGCCTCTACGTCCGTAGCCAAAAACTGGATGTGATCAATCGCTGTAACAAGCGGGTTAAATTCTTTTGGTGCTCGAACTTTAACCTCGTCTTCCTCGTCCGAACCGATCGGCTCTTCGCGTTTGGCGTCCACGAGCTGCACCCGCCACCCAACCGGATCGCGGGTATTTAAGCACCATCTGCCCGTATCAGGAATAAAAAAGGGTATAATTTCGGATGGAAACGGCTCGAAATTAATTCCTTGCGTTTTAAGAATCTGGTACGCCTTGTTTATGTCCGGAACTTGATGTGCGATGTGATTAACGCCAAGCGGCAACGTTCGCCCCAGTATGCATAGTTCCACAATTGCTTCGAATCCAGGTATCTTTAATTCCACCGCTTTACCCGTGTGCAGCGTTCTGTGAATCGTCTTAAGGCCGAGAGTTTCGAAGAATTTCGCTGACGCGTCAACATCCCTCAAATGGTAATGTATGTGATCGATTGCTGTAACCATGGTTTTATGGTGCTTTGATATTTGTTGTGTTTATGGGTGATGCAGAAGGTTGCATTAGGATGAAATTATTAATCCAACATTTTGTGGCGCTTAGGAACAAGTGCGCGTTGGCTCTCGAAGGTTTGACTATGGCTCGCGATTCAGAGGCGATGGTTATCACTGTGCATTTGAATTTATGGCCGGAAATCGCAGAGATGCAGGGTGCAAATTAAGGACTTTACTAGGACTTTAGGGCCACCTTGTGGGGCGATGGTGCGCTGGAAGGAGGGCTATCCGTGGGATTTTGTTGTGCTTGTATTTGCGTCCTAAATTTCGCCTTCGCTGTGGCAACAGCAGCTGTTGGACGGACTGCGAACGTTCTCGGGGCAATGCCCTCGCTACGGCTACCGGCGGATCGCGGAGCTGCTGCGGCGTTTGGCAATGCCAGTGGGATTTGCATGCCGTGGATTGTGGGCTGGGTTGCTGACCGACGGGATTTGCATTGGGGTCTGGCAATCTCGGCGCTCGCGCCGGGATTGATGTTGTTGCTAGTCCTTGGTCTATGGCGCGGGCGGGTTAAGGTTACTCCTAATAATATCAACATTCTATAGCTATTGAACGTTGAGCTGGTGCGCCAAGTGGCCCAAACTCATTGGCCAGTATGGGTTGGTTCCCTGAACACACACCAATGGTCCCTTGCAGGGACGCTGGCCATGTGGATGTCATCGGAGCCTTCCTTTACTGAGGTCTGTGGAGCTTTGCCGGCAACTATTCGGTCCAAAGCATCCATTTTCAATCCCTTTATGTTACCTCTCGCTGGTCTTGACGTTCGTGGTTCGCGATCTGGCGACGGGATCGAGGGCGGAATCGAGCAGGCATTGCACGAGGCTATCGGGCGTGTAGTAGCTGCCGGAGGTCTTGCGTTCGTTGCCGGCGAACTCGGTAAAGGTGAACCGTGCGCCGTCGCTGCTGATCTGCGGGGTCAGCGCGAGGAAGCTCGCGCAATCAAACTGCCAGCCAACGCGAAGAAGACGAAAGCACCTAAAAGGTGAATTCCGACATCGGAGCGAGATGGAAGAGTGTGGCAGAGAATATCGGCCAGCCGTCGACCGTAAGAGGCACTGTAGCTCGCTAGGTTTAACGGAATAACCGTAAGAGCTACAGTGTTCGGGTGTTTCAACTCGATGAGCTAAAACGCCGTCTCCGAGTCCTCCGTGAATCGTTTGAACTCACGCAGCACGACGTCGCCATGCTGGCCGGGATCGATTACAAGTTCTACCAATACATCGAATCACCGCGAAAAAAACAGATTTGGTTGGAAACAGTCAGTCGTTTGGCGGCGGTTTATCACGTGGAGCTTTGGCAATTCTTCCATCCGAATTTTCTCGCTTACGCCAAGAGTCCAAGGGCGCGGCGAAAGCCGGGTGCTTAAATGCCGATCCCCACCGAAAGCCTTCGGCTTCAAATTAGGCACCAGCCATGAAATGGCCCGGCCTCATCGGCAGTTTTGACGGCAACCTGCCCGTGATTTACTGGCGGATCATCAACCAGGAGGTTCGGCTTCGTCTCGGCGGGAAAAACACCTCACCGATGCTGGCGACCTGCGCCAACGCCGAGGAATTGGACGCGCTGCTGCGGGGCGAAGATTGGGAACGATTGAATGCGCGGCTGACCGACATGGCAAGAGGGCTGCAGGCGGCGGGTGCCGATGGACTGGTGATCTGCGGCAGCCCGCTGAATCCGGTGGCGCGCGAAATCGGCCGCGCCGTCGGTTTGCCCGTTGTCAGCATGGGCCAAGCCGTCGCGGAAACATTGCGACTGTTTCGGTATCGTCGCGTGGTGGTGCTCGGCCCGAAAACCGGCCGGGAAGAAAGCATGTGGCGCGAAGAATTGCGCGGGTTCGATTTGATCGATCCGCCAGTCGGAGAGCGGCGCTGGCTATCCGAAGCGGCCGAGGCCGCCCCGGCGGAAAACCCGGAGGACCGGCGGATCGAAACGAATCGAATCATGTCCTCGTTGCGAAAAAAAGGGGTGCAGGCTGTCGTGCTCGCCGAGCCGGCCTTGGCGCGCTGGGTGAATTTGGAAGAGTCGTTGCTGCCCGTCTTCGACGCGGCCGAGATTCATGCGTGGGCTGCGGCAGGCTGGGTTCTGGCGGGGGAGGGCTGCATGGTGTCGGCTCCACCCTGTGTCGTCCGCGACAACTGATGGCCGCGGCGTGCTTGAAAATGGCCGCGGCGGCTATGGTCGTAATTCCCTATTCTGGTATGCTCAGGATACCCAAACAGGCGAACCCCGCGCCTCTTAACTCCGAATTTCCAGCATGGCCCCCTACAGTAGTGCCGAATATCCCCACCATGAATTGTCACGCGTCGAACTTCCGCAGGGAGCAAAACTGACGTGATCCCGGAAATTCGAGCCACTTGAAGTGTCGGTCTGGGCCTGAAAGAAAGGACCAGGCCATGAAGGGAAAACGATTCAGCACCGAAGAAAAAGTCCGCATCCTGCGGGAAGTGGACGGAGGCAAGAGCATCGTGGACCTCTGCCGGGAAAAGAACATCTCGGACGTGACGTACCACCGTTGGAGGAAGCAGTTCGGCCAGATGGACCTGAATGAGGCCAAGCGGCTAAAGGAGCTGGAAAAGGAGAACACGGAGCTCAAGAAGCTGCTGGCTGACGCGATGCTGGCGAAGAAGGTTCTGGAGTACGCTCTCGGAAAAAATTGTGAGCCCGGGGCACAAGAAGCAGGTCGTGGAAGCGGCCGTCAAGGAAGGGGTGTGCTCCGGGCGGGCAGGATGCCGGATCCTGAAGCTGTCCAGGTCAGGCTACTTTTACCGGGCGGGGAGGCGATCGAGCCGGCGGCAAGAGCTGGTGAAGCGCATCCACGCCCTGACCGATGCGAACCCGCGCTACGGTTACCGTCGGATTGCAGCCCTGCTCAGACAGGAGGGCTGGAACGTGGGCAAGCGCCAGGTGCGGCGCCTGCGCCGGCTGGAAGGCCTGAGAGTGCCACCAACCAAGCGGAAGGTCCCGCGCCCGGGGCTACTCCACCGGACTTCCGACCAAGGCAACGCATAAGAACCAGGTGTGGACCTGGGACTTTATCGCCGACGCCACGGTAAGAGGCGGCGCCTTGAGGATGCTCACGGTCCTCGATGAGCACACCCGGGAGTGCCATGTGCTCAGGGCGGACCGGGCCCTCAAGTCCGGCGACGTCATCAACCTTGTGAAGGGCGCCATCGCCCAACACGGCGTCCCGGAGTACATTCGCTCCGACAATGGCTCGGAGTTTATCGCTAAAGAGATCCAGCACTGGCTGGCCAAGAACAAGATCAAGACCATCTACATCGAGCCGGGGAGCCCCTGGCAAAATGGTTTCGTGGAATCCTTCCACGGGCGCTTCAGGGATGAGTGCCTCAACCGCGAGCAACTCTGGACCCTGACCGAGGCCCGCGTCGTGATCGAAGACTACAGAAACAGATACAACCAGCAGAGGCCGCACAGTAAGCTCGGCTACAAGAGCCCGGCCCGCTGTGCGGCAAGTTTACCTCCATCCCTGGCTCCGGTCAGGCCCGCCGAGCCGGGCCTTCCCTCCGCCAGGGATGGACAACCAGCGTCAGTCGTATCAACATCAACTAATCATCCAGACCGACCCTGAGGACGGTCCGAAAAAGGGGATCCGCTCACACCCGTTCCGCGGCAAACCCACGAAAGCCGCGGCGCTACGCAGCATGACTACCGAATTGTCTGGATGCTTGAGACAGATTGGGATCCGTCCGGATTCAGGTCGTGGGCATATTCCCGGATGTTCTCGTTCCAGACGTCGCCGCCGTGAAAGACTTTTCTTTCAAAGTATTCCTGGATGTGAAAGCCACTAAGGGGCCTTGCAGCCGGAGGACCCGCCCGAGTTGCTCGGCGTTGAAATTCGAGGCAGCCAGCGTCCGAATCTTGCCTTCCCGCACGAGCCGATCGAGGGCCGCCAGCATTCCGGGTCCGCCGCACTCTCGTCCCACTTATGGAAATAATAAGCATCGAGTGTGTCCACGCCCAGACGCTGCAGACTTCCTTCCACCCCGGCCTGGATCAAGGCGGCGCTGTAGGGGGCCAGATTTTGGTGGCCACCAGGAGTGAGCCGGGCCTCGGCCGACGCGAAGCCAGCCAAGCTCCGATAATCCGTTCGCACTCTCCTTTGGAGTAGTGAAAGGAGGTATCAATGTGGTTGATGCCTTTCGCGACCGCATGATCCATCATCGCGAAGGCCTGGGTTTGGTTGATTTCGCGGCCGAAAGTGGCGGTGCCCAGTCCGATTTTTGCTCAAGCGAAATCTCGGTGCGGAAGAAATAGGAGAACTCATAAAAATTAGATCAATCGCTGACTGATCTCAAAGCCGGCGCCATCCGTTGTTCTCGGATGGCGCCACAAGTTGGGTAACTTTTTTTCGCGAGAATTTCTGTCATCCGATCATCGTGTCAGCAGATGAGACTGCAATGACGTAATAGGTCGCGGGAACGCTGCCCGGATTCCGCAAGGTTTGCACGGCACCGGGCGCGAGGAAAACAAGGTCACCCGGACCGACGAGGTGGGTGACCCCGTCTACATTGGACTCCATCATGCCCTCCTTCATGATCACGAGAAGCAGATTTGCGTGGCCCGAGTGTCGGACCGGATAGCGGCCAGCCGCCGCCGTTGCCGTGTGAATCTTGAGATTCGTGAACGTCACGGTCGGGGAGTCGAGGAAACTCCGGCGGATATCGTGGGTCATCGGCTTCGGCTCAATCTTGTCCCAGTGCACCACACAGGAGCGGAGCGTTCCCGGCGGAGCCCACTTCGCGGATGGCTCGTCGCGGACGGTATGCACGGCGTCGGTGCAGAAATTGATCACGTAAAAGGTGGCCGGTTGGGCGCCGCGATTCACCACCGTGTGGACATCGTTGGATGCGAAAAAAATGACGTCGCCGGGCGCGGCCGGCTGCGTCTCGCCATTGATGGAAACTTCCAACGCCCCGTCCTTGATGATCAGAATTTCCTCCCAGGGATGACAGTGCGGCGCGTGCGGTGTCTTGCCGGGATTGAGCGTGCCGATTTGCAGCTCGAATCGCTCCAGCGTCGGCGCGGGTGCGTCAAAGACCGGGCGAGAAATGCCGATCGCCGTGGCTCGCTCAGCCAGCGTGGCCCAATCGACAAACGTCGAGCCAATCGGTCGGGACCGCGCTGGTCGCTTCGTGGGGACGGCCGGAGGCACCGTAAAGGGCTCCGCCGGTGCTTCAGGTGAGGCTACGCGCGCAGCCGTGGATTCGGACATCCGCTCTTGCATATGGGAAATGGCTTTTAGGGATTGGACGGCGCGCAGATCAGAACGATTAGGTGATCCGGCCCACGACATTGATCGGATTCCCGGGCACGACCGCGAATCGACTGAGCGTCGAGCAGGGAGACCGCCATGCGGCCGCACGACGCCGCTTGATTCGATTGATAACGGCCCACTTGTTCGCCGGTGACGGTGAATGGCGTGAGCATGATGCTCATGGCATTAAAGGGATGGCGAAGGCGATTAACCGAAAGGTCTAACGGCTTACCCGGTTGAACGCCGCGTCGAAGGCAACCCGCTCGGCGGAGAATCAAGCTTGCGCACGAACGCTGCCGCCTCGGTCGCGTCGTGAACGCGGTCCGTG